>Ga0209980_10000561_pt1 | contig 20235 bp, 14 predicted proteins | sample CR02metaG_FD_183611 | JGI IMG/M metagenome (GOLD analysis project Ga0209980, IMG submission 183611) | Deep subsurface microbial communities from Mariana Trench to uncover new lineages of life (NeLLi) - CR02 metaG (SPAdes) (version 2) | ecosystem: Environmental > Aquatic > Marine > Ocean trench...
GAGCGCCGGCTGCGTTTCCTGCCACGAGCGTACCGACGCGGCAACGATGCACAGCAGCGACGCGGTGGTCCTGGGCTGCACGGACTGCCACGGAGGTCTCGCCACCGTGCACAGACCGCAGGGGACGGCGCCCAAAACTGCTGCGTATGACGAGGTGATGCGGCGCGCTCATGTGCAGGCCCTGTACCCGGCGTCCTGGCATTACCCCGATAGCGCAAACCCGGAGCGCAGCTATGCCTTGCTGAACCATGAGAGCCCTGAGTTCGTTCGTTTTGTGAACCCGTCAGACTACAGAGTGGCCAGCGAGGCCTGTGGCGCCTGCCATCAGCCGTTGATCGATGCCAATGTACGCTCGCTGATGGCTACCGGAGCGATGTTCTGGGGAGGCGCCGCGTATAACAATGGAATCCTGCCGTTCAAGAAATACATATTGGGGGAGGCCTATACGCCGGACGGAGAAGCGGCGGCGGTTACCGGTTCGGGTCTTGCCCCCGAAATTGCCGAAGCCCATGGTGTACTGCCGGAACTGAGCCCCTTGCCCCCTTGGGAAACAGTCAAACCGGGCGATGTGTTCCGGGTTTTTGAACGCGGCGGCAGAAATATCGGCAACCTGTTTCCGGAGATCGGCCTGCCAAACGTCAGCGGCCAGATACAGCGGCTCGAGGAACCGGGCCGGCCGGATATCCGCCAGTCGAACCGTGGGCCGGGAACCGGTGCGAGAATTTCCGTGCCGCTGATCAATCTCCACAAGACCCGGCTGAACGATCCGCTGATGTGGTTTCTCGGTACCAACGATCAACCGGGTGACTACCGCTCCTCGGGATGCGCTTCCTGTCATGTGGTCTATGCCAACGACCGTGACCCCCGGCATTCGGGTGGCTATGCGAAATACGGTCATGACGGTGTATCGGCGTCGGTGGACCCAACGATTCCAAAGGGAAAATCCGGGCATCCGCTCAGGCACCAGTTCACGCGCATGATTCCAACCAGCCAGTGCATGGTCTGCCACATGCATCAGCCGAACATGTTTCTGAATTCTTATCTCGGTTACACGATGTGGGATTATGAATCCGATGCCGCCTTTATGTGGCCTGAGGAGCAGCAGAGGCTGAGCACAGAAGAGCAACGCGAAGTCCTGGACAGGAACCCGGAAGGCGCGGTAGTCCGTGGCAAGTGGGCCGATCTCGATTTTCTGCGTGGCGTGTCGGATCTCAATCCACAGTTAAAGGACACCCAGTTCGCCGATTATCACGGTCATGGCTGGAATTTCAGAGCGGTTCAGAAACGCGACCAGACCGGCAGGCTCCTCGATGCCGACGGCCATATCGTCGCCAATGACGATCCGCAGAAATTTCAAAAAGCCGTGCATCTGGCGTCGGTGCACCTCGACAAGGGTATGCACTGTGTCGACTGTCATTTCGCCCAGGACAATCACGGTAACGGCCATATCTACGGCGAAGTTGCTAGCGCCATCGAAATCGAATGCAAGGATTGTCACGGGACCACGCAACAATATCCGACCCTGCTGACTTCCGGTCCGGCGGCCCGGCCGGGTGGATTCGATCTACGCCTGTTGCGCAACCCCGATGGCAAGCGGCGTTTCGAATGGCGGGGCGACAAACTGATTCAGCGCTCGTTATTGGATCCTGACAAGGAGTGGGAATTGAGCCTGGTCAAGGATTCAGTTAATCCGGAGCATGCAGCATATAACGCCAAAGCCGCCCGAGCCAAGCTGATGAGCCGGGATGTGGGCAACCAGGAGTGGGGACCGCAGGTGCTTCCTGCCGACTTCGCCCACAAGGATGAGGAGCTGGAATGTTACAGTTGCCATACATCCTGGATGACCAGTTGCGCTGGTTGTCATTTGCCGATCGAGGCGAACTGGAAGACGGAACGACACAACTATGAAGGCGGGGAGACCCGAAACTACGCGACTTACAATCCGCAGGTCGTACGCGATCAAATGTTCATGCTCGGCAAACGTGGCCCGGCCAATGACGGCAAGATAGCGCCGGTACGCTCTTCATCCGGACTGGTCCTGTCTTCGACCAACGCGAACCGCGAACGAATTTATATCCAACAGGCACCGGTTGCCGCCAGTGGCTTTAGCTCACAGGCTTTTAACCCGCATTTTCCCCACACGACACGCAAGACTGAGACCAAGACCTGCGCGCAGTGTCACTTGTCAGCGGACCGGAACAACAATGCCGCAATGGCGCAATTGCTGTTGCTTGGAACAAATTTCGTCAACTTTGTCGGTTTCAATGTCTGGCTCGGTCTGGAAGACGCAGTATCTGCGGTACAGGTTACGGAATGGGATGAACCGCAGGCGGTGATAGGAAGTTACTTGCAGCGCTACGCCTATCCCGATAATTACCGCGCTCACCGAGCCAATGGCAGCATTCTTGAGCAGGAACATCGTCATGACTCGGGTGCGGCCGGTTGCGTGCAGCTTCGGGGCGAATATCTTTATGCGGCCGAGGGGGCCGACGGGGTCAGGGTCTACGATGTGGCGAATGTGGCCAACAAGGGATTCAGTCAGCGTATCGTCGGCGCGCCGTTCAGCCCGCTCGGGCATGACTCGCGTTTACCGAGTCGCGATGCGACTTGCATCGCGCTGCCCACCAATCAGCCGATCCACCCGCCAAAAAACCAGGGCGAGCTGATGCGGGTGGATAACCAGGAGCAGCCGTTTCATCCGCTGTACAACTACGCGGTAATCAGCGATCGGATAGAAGGGCTGATCCTGGTCGATATCAATACTTTTTCCGATGGCGATCTGGCCAACAACTTTGTGGCACGCGCGCTGACCTGGGACGGCGGTGGCGTGTTGGCCGGTGCACGACATGTCACGCTGGGTGGTTATTACGCATACCTGATGACCGAGCGGGGGTTGGTGATCGTCAACCTCGATATTCCTCTGGAGCCGAAGATATCCGCGGTACTGCCGCTCGATGGCGGTTATGCATCGGCCTTGCAATTCAGATATTTGTTTATCACCGATAGCACGGGCATGCGGGTGGTCGATGTCACCGACCCGGAAAACCCGGTGCTGGTCGAAGGTGCGGGCGTATCATTGCGCGAGGCGAGAAAACTCTATGTCGCACGTACCTATGCCTATGTTGCGGCCGGCAAAGAGGGTCTGGCCATTATCGATATCTGGAATCCGGAGCAACCCAGCTTGCTGACCAAGTTCGATGCTGACGGTCAAATCGTCGATGCGCACGATGTTATCGCCGCGTCGACCAACGCGTCGTTGTTCGCTTACCTGGCCGACGGCAAAGGCGGGCTGAAGGTGTTGCAATTGACTTCACCGGAATCGCAGCCGAACTTTTACGGGTTCAGCCCGGAACCGAGACCTGAACTCATTGCGACTTATCCAACGCGGAGCGCCGCGCTTTCGCTGTCCAAGGGACTCGATCGGGATCGTGGCGTGGATGAAACCGGCGGGCAGATTGCCGTGTTTGGCCGCAGAGGGTCCAGACCGTTGAACCGCCAGGAGATGGAAGCTCTTTATCTCGATGCGGAAGGAAATCCATGGTATGTCCATGATGAATAAATCTTCGACCAGATTCACGACCCCGCTGGCCGGTAGCATACTGGCTCTCGCGATCCTGTTCCCTGTGGGCGCATGGCCCGGGACTTTGCCTGCCGACGATGGCAGGAAGCATCTGGGTGTGGCGTCCTGCGCCGCGTCGCAGTGCCACGGGTCGGCGACGACACGCAGCGGTTCCCGCGTGCTGCAAACCGAATACGTGAGCTGGACGAGGTCCGACCCCCATTCCGGCGCTTATCGAACCCTGCTTGGCAAGCAGTCACAGGCAATTGCGGCCCGCCTGGGCCTGAAGGCTGCGGAAAAAGCCGATCTTTGCCTGGATTGCCACGCCGACAATGTAGCCCAAAGCTTGCGTGGCGAGCGTTTCCAGATCTCCGATGGGGTGGGCTGCGAAAGTTGTCATGGCGGGGCCGGGCAATGGCTGAGCGCCCATGACGACGCAGGCGGGACCAGTCGCGCCGCCAGTATCGAAGCCGGGATGTACCCGGCGGACAAGGTGGCGGACAAGGCGAGGCTTTGCCTGTCCTGTCACCTGGGGACAAAAAACAAATTTGCCACGCACCGGCTGATGGCTGCCGGCCATCCGCGGCTGACGTTCGAACTGGATACTTTTACCGAACTTTGGCGGACGGCGGGCCGGCAGCCGCATTACCAGGTTGACCAGGATTATCGTGAGCGCAAGGAAGACGCCGGGCACGTCCTCGCCTGGGTATCGGGTGTACTCGCCGACGGCAGGCATCGCCTGTCTCTGGTCCAGAACCCGGCTTTCCTGGGCGGTGGCCTGTTACCGGAACTCGGTTTGTTCGACTGTCATGCCTGCCACCGAACGATGAAAGTTGTGCGCTGGCAACCGCGCCAACGCCACCGGGGACTGCCGCGCGGCATGCCCTACCTCAATGACAGCAGCCTGGTGATGGCAATGGCGGTGGCGAAGGGCTCCGGTTCCGCGTTGGCTGACGAATTGGCGGCGGCTGTAGCGGCGTTGCATGCGGCGACAGCGGCGAGTCCCGCAAAAATGCAGGCGGCGGCGGCGACGCTCGATGACGTGCTTCGACGATTGCAGAAGCATGTCTGGTCTGAGCCGAACCGGATCGACAGCCAGCTCGTTTTGTCAGCGCTTCTGGAAGCGGGGGCGCATGGTGAATTTGCCGATTACGTCGGCGCGGAGCAGGCCTTTATGGCGATACAGATGCTGGCGTTCGAAAGCGGCGACCTGGGCTTGCAAAATTATCTGGACATTCTGGCGGCGGCGGTCGAGGATGATGAGCGTTTTCGGCCCGCGGAATTTGCCAGGTTGCTGCGGGCGTTGAACGAAGAAACATTGTGATAGGAAGCGAACGGACGATGAACATTGGCAAGTACCAGGAAGCCTTCCCGTCACTCCGGTTTTCGGCGCCCAGCGAGAAAGTGCTGGAAATCACGCTCGAGGCCGCGGAGAAACTGAACGCCGCGGATGCGGCCATGCATCGTGATCTGGCCTATGTATGGCGCGATATCGATCTCGATGACTCGGTAAATGCCGTGCTGGTCAAAGGCAGCGGCAAGGGGTTTTCAGCCGGTGGCGATTTCGAGCTGATCGAATCGATGATCGACGACGATGACACGCTCGTGCGCGTCTGGAAGGAAGCGCGCGACCTGGTTTATAACCTGATCAATTGTTCGAAGCCGGTGATTTCCGCGATTCACGGTCCGGCGGTCGGCGCCGGGCTGGCGGTCGGTTTGCTGGCCGATGTTTCCATCGTGGCGAAAAACGCCCGCATCCTGGATGGGCATGTCCGGCTCGGTGTCGCCGCCGGCGATCACGCGGCGATGATCTGGCCATTGTTGTGCGGCATGGCAAAGGCGAAATATTATTTATTGACCAACAAGGCGATCAGCGGCGAGGAGGCGGAGAGAATAGGCCTGGTCTCGCTCTGCGTTGCAGACGACGAACTGTATTCGACGGCGCTGGAAACCGCCATCGAGTTATCGAATGGCAGCCCGAGCGCGATACGCTGGACCAAGTATGCGTTGAACAACTGGCTGCGCATGGCGGGTCCGAACTTCGATACCTCGCTGGCGCTCGAGTTCATGGGATTCAGGCAAGCCGATATTCGCGAAGGCCTTGAGTCGCTGAAGGAAAAGCGATCGCCAAAGTTTGGCGACAAATCATCGCTATAGGTATCCGGCCTGCAGCAGACCGACGGTTTCAAACACTCTCGATTATCATTGCGATCCCCTGGCCGACGCCGATGCACATCGTGCACAACGCGTAGCGGCCACCGGTCTCGCGTAACTGGTAGGCGGCGGTCGTGACCAGGCGCGCACCGGTCATACCCAGCGGATGACCGAGCGCAATGGCGCCGCCATTCGGGTTTACCTGCGCGGCATCATCCGGCAGACCGAGTTCGCGCATGACCGCCAGCGACTGCGCGGCAAAAGCCTCGTTGATCTCGATGATATCCATCTGCGCCAGTTCGAGACCGGCCATCGCCAGCACTTTTTTTGTCGCCGGTAGCGGGCCGATGCCCATGATCCGCGGCTCGACGCCGGCCACCGCCATGCCGACCACCTTGGCCAGCGGTTTCAGACCGTGCTTGCGGGCTGCCTTGCCCGACGCCAGGAGCACCGCGCAGGCGCCATCGTTGATCCCCGAAGCGTTGCCCGCGGTTACCGTGCCGTCTTTGCGAAACGGCGTCGGCAACAGTGATAATTTTTCCAGGCTGGTATCTGCGCGAGGGTGTTCGTCGGTATCCACGACGAGCGGATCGCCGCGCCGCTGCGGGACGCTGACCGGAGTGATCTCCTGGGCAAAAAATCCTCTTTTCTGCGCAATCGCAACACGCTGCTGGCTGGCAAATGCAAACGCGTCCTGATCGGCGCGGCTGATGCCGTATTGCTCGGCGACGTTTTCGCCGGTTTCCGGCATCGAATCCACGCCATATTGTTCTTGCATCAATGGGTTTATGAACCGCCAGCCCATCGTCGTATCGAACATCTCCGCCTTGCGCCCGAACGCCGTTTCCTGTTTGGGGATCACCAGCGGAGCGCGCGACATAGATTCGACGCCACCGGCCACAACCAGTGAAGTTTCCCCGGTTTTGATGCTGCGCGCGGCCATCCCGATCGCATCCATACCCGAGCCGCACAGCCGATTCACCGTGCAGGCCGGGACATCGACCGGCAAACCGGCCAGCAGACCGGCCATGCGCGCAACATTTCGGTTGTCCTCGCCAGCTTGATTGGCGCAACCGTAATAGAGATCGTCGATGGCCTTTGGATCGAGACCGCTGTTCCGGCCCAGAATTTCGGCGATCGGCCTGGCCGCCAGGTCATCGGTACGGACCTGGGCCAGCGACCCGCCATAGCGGCCAATCGGGGTTCGTATCGCGTCGCAGATAAACGCATCGCTCATGACTTATTCCTTGTTTAGATTGCCGCCATCGCGCGCCAGTTTTGCCAGCAGTTCCGGCGCTGACCAGTATTGCGGGCCGAAGCGCCCGCCGAACCCGCGGATCGCGTCATACACTTTGTCCACGCCTATGGTATCAGCATAAAACATCGGACCGCCGCGATAGCGCGGAAAACCGTAGCCGTTCGCCCAGACCACGTCTATGTCGCTCGCGCGCAGCGCGAAACCCTCTTCGAGTATTTTCGTTCCTTCAAGGATCAACGCATAAATACATCGTTCGATGATTTCCTCGCCGCCGATTTCACGTTGCTCGACGCCCAGGCGCTCGGCTTCCCGCCGGATCATTTCGCCTGCCTCGGGATCCGGTATCGGCTTTCGCGACCCTTGCTCGTACAAATAGATGCCGCGGCCGGTTTTCTGGCCATAGCGGCCCTGTTCGGCCAGCATGTCCGAGACCCGGTAATAACGGGGATCGTCCGGGAGGTCGGTGCGCTCCTGGCGGACCTTGTAGCCGACATCGAGCCCGGCGAGGTCGCCGACGGCATTCGGCCCCATCGCCATACCCCAGTCTGTCAGCACCTGGTCGATATATTCCGGCGCGGCGCCTTCGAGCAGCAAGAACTGGTTCTCGCGGCCATAGCCATAAAGCATGCGGTTGCCGACGAAGCCAAAACAATTGCCGACCAGTACGCCGATCTTGGATAACCGCTTTGCAAAACGCATCGAACTGGCGATGACCTCAGCCGAGGTCTTTGCTCCGCGAACAATTTCCAGCAGTTTCATAATGTGTGCGGGGCTGAAAAAATGCAGCCCGATCACGTCTTCGGGGCGGGAGGTTGCCGCCGCGATCCGATCGATATCCAGCGTCGAAGTGTTGCTCGCGAGTATCGCGCCGTCACGACATACCCGGTCCAGCGTGGAAAACACCTCTTCCTTGATAGCCATGGTTTCGAATACGGCCTCGATTACCAGGTCGGCATCGGCCAGGCCCGCGAAATCATCGATGAGTTCCAGGCGAGACAACAGCGCCTGCATTTGCGTATCTGTTTGCCGCCCCTTGCTGACGGCCGCCGCCAACAACTTTTCGATCGTGGCCCGGCCACGCTCCAGGCTCTGCCGGTCCTGATCGAGCAGGGATACATCCAGACCCGCATCGAGACAGCTCAGCGCGATGCCGGCTCCCATGGTGCCGGCGCCGATAACCGCAATTTTTTTGATCTCCCGTACCTCGGTTTCCTTCGGCACATCGGGAATGCGGGCGACCTGGCGCTCTGCGAAAAACAAATGCCGCATCGATGCGCTCTGGCTGGAATCGCGACAAAGGCGAAACAGTTCGCGTTCCTTGCGCATACCGTCATCGAAGGAAAGACAGACCGCCGCTTCGACGCATTGCACGATTCTTTCGGGCGCTTCGAAGCCGCGCGTGCGGCGGGCGATCCGTTCCCGGTATGCCGCAAAGAAGCCCTCCTCGACATCAACGACTTTGCGCTCGCTGATGCGGGGCGGATTTTTCTCAGCAATCGATCGCGAGGCGAATTCAATGGCGGCTTTCAGTAGTTCGTCATCGGTGCATTCATCGACCATCCCCCAGGCCATGGCCGTTGCCGCAGCCACCGGTTTGCCGCCGGTCATCATATCGAGCGCGTTTTCCGCTCCGATCAGCCGTGGCAGCCGCTGGGTGCCGCCCGACCCGGGCAACAGACCCAGCTTGACCTCGGGCAGACCCAGTTTCGCAGCGCTGACCGCTACCCGGTAGTGACAGCACAGCGCGGTTTCCAGGCCTCCCCCCAACGCGGTGCCGTGGATTGCGGCAACCGTCGGTTTGCGGAAGGCATCCAGTTGCGCCAGGACTTCCCGCAGTGAAGGGCCTTGCGGCGGTTTGCCGAATTCACGGATATCGGCGCCGGCGATAAATGTCCGGCCGGCGCAGTAAATAATTACCGCCTTGATCGCATCGTCGCCGGCTGCTTCAGCAAGACAGTCGCTGATGCCTTTGCGCACGGCGTGAGACAAGGCATTGACCGGTGGGTTGTCGATCGTGATGACCGCGACCTGACCACGCCGGGCCAGTGTAACTGTTTCGCTCATCCAGTTTTATCCCCGGGCGATGGTGGGCGCTTATTGTAGCGTTTTACCGGGGAAACTATTAATCGATAGCGACAGAGGAACCATCCCGACCAGGCGATCAGGCCTTGTCGTAGTCGATGATCAATGTCCTGCTGAGCGGGTGCGCCTGGCAGGCGAGGATAAATCCTTCCTCGACTTCCCAGGCCTCCAGTGCGTAGTTTTCTTCCATCTCCACTTTGCCTTCGCGCAGGTGCGTGCGGCAGGTCGAGCAGACTCCTGCCTCGCAGGAGGCGGGCAGGTCCAGGCCATGTTCGCGGCCCGCTTCCAGCAGCGTCATGCCATCCATAGGCATCGAAAACTTTTTCGTATGTCCATCCAGGATTACCGTGACGCTGGCGATACCCTCGGCTTCCTCGGTCGGCTGCGGGGCAACGGCTTTTGGCGTCTTGTCAGTTTTCTTGCTGACCGCAAACCGCTCGCTGTGAATATTGCCGCTGCCGATGCCGAGTTCAACGAGAGTTTCCTTGACCGTATCGATCATCGTGCCGGGCCCGCATATAAAAACTTCATCGGCGGTCAGGCCCGCACAGAAACCCTGGTAGAGCTGGCGAACTTTGTCCGCATCGAAACGCCCGCTGGCTATTTCGAATTCCTGCTCCTCCCGGCTGAAAACGAAATGCAGCGACAGTCGGTCAGGGTACTGGTTTTTCAGGGCGTACAACTCCTCAAGAAACATCGTGCTTTCCTGGGTCCTGTTGGCGTAGAACAGGAAAAACCGGCTTTGCGGTTCTGTAGCCAGCGTGGTTTGCACTATCGAAAGCAGGGGGGTAATTCCGCTACCGGAGACGAACGCCAAATAGTTTTTCTTTTTTCCCGCCGATAACGGAGTCTGGAAGTGGCCAACAGGCGGCATCACCTCGAGCATATCCCCGGCCTTCAGAGTCCTGGCGATATAGCCGGAAAACAGACCGTTTTTCTGCACACGAACGCCGATGCGCAGCTCCGGGTCGTCGATCGCGCTGCATATCGAATAAGTTCGCCTGACTTGCTCGCCGTTGATCTCGGCGCGTACCGGCAAGTGCTGGCCCTGGACAAAGGCGTACTCATCGCGGAGTTCCTCCGGCACGCTCAGATAAACGCACACCGAATCCGGGGTCTCCGGTTCGATCCGGGCGACCTCAAGTTTGTGAAAATGTTTCATTTGCTCAATTTCTAGTGTACTGCCAGCTGGGAATTTATCATCGCTGGCGTGAGATTTCCGGCTTTACCTGGCATGGGCCAGCCAGCCTGCACAAATCACATTTTCTCCATGGTTTTACGCCGATCCTGCAGCATAGTGTTCAATGTCTGGATCGCGTTTGAGCCCGTGCGAGCAAACCACCACGGACAGATGGCATGAACAACGGCCGCAAGTCCTGAAAATATCATGAATAGCCCCACACGAGCGGCGAACAAAAAATGCTCGAAATAGGACTCACCTACTTCATCCAGATGCTTCACGTTTCCATACTCTTCAGGACTCAGTAAATATTAACATTTGATTCAATCCAAAGACTGCTGGATATCTTTTTTTCATGTGCTGTCAAATGCATTTGAAATACTCGAAAGGCTCCAGGCATTCGTTGCACTTATAGGAGGCTTTGCAGGCCGTCGAGCCGAATTCACTGACCTTTCGCGTGTTCTCGGTGCCGCATCTCGGGCAGGCGACGATTCGTTCCGCAATTATGGTATCGCCGAGCATCTTACCGCGTGCCGCCCCTTTTTCCGGTGGCGCAATGCCATACTCGCGCAATTTCTCGCGCCCGCGATCGCTGATCCAGTCGCTGGTCCATGGTGGCGACAGCACCCGCCGTACGGATACCCGATCGATACCCCCCGATTGCAACGACTTGACGACGCTGTCCTCGATGACTTCGGTCGCGGGGCAACCCGAATAGGTGGGCGCGACGCCGACAGTCACCTTTGCACCATCGACTTCCACCGAGCGCACGATGCCAAGATCGACGATGCTCAACACGGGAATTTCCGGGTCGGGTATTTGCTCCAGTATTTCCCAGGCCGATGCTTCAAGGGTTTTGCGCTGAGCTGCCATGGTCTTACCAGTTGGCGCCCGGGTAGGTGCGTTGCAGGCTTTGCATCTCGGCCAGGATGTAACCCAAATGCTCGCTGTGATGCCCCTGCTTGCCACCGGAATCCATCCAGCCATCTGCCGGTTTTTGCAAAGTGGCTTTGCTCAGCAACGCATCGATTTGCCGATGCCATTGTTCACGCAGGACTGTCAGATCCGGCCCTTCCCATTTTGCCTGCATGATTTGATCGACCTGGTCAGCTTCGAACAGCTCTCCGGTGTAGGTCCACAGGCGATCGATCGCGTGCTGCACCCGCCGGTGGCTCTCATCGGTGCCATCGCCGAGACGAATCAGCCAGTGGCCGGCGTGGCGGATGTGGTAAGTGGACTCCTTGATTGCGCACGCGGCAATTTCGGCGAGTTTCCTGGCCGGGGATGACACCAGGCCTTCAAGCTGAAGTGAATAAAATGTTTCGAACAACACCAGCCGGGCGATGGCCTCGCCGAAATCCCCGTTTGGTTGTTCAAGCAGTAGGACATTGCCGTAATCCCATCCATCACGGAGAAAACAGATATCGTCTTCGCTCTGCCCCTTGCCATCGAGTTCACCGGCGTAAGAGAAAAACATTCGCGCCTGCCCGACATAGTCGAGAGCGAAATTGGCCATCGCCATTTCTTCTTCGAGCTCCGGGCCGTGGCCAACCCACTCGGAAAGCCGCTGCGCCATGACAATGGCGTTGTCCCCCATGCGCGTGGCATATGTGATCAGTGCTTGTTCTTTGGTCATTTGGTCAACCGGCCCTTATATATTTTCGACATCGTCCGGAATCTTGTAAAAAGTCGGATGGCGGTAGATCTTGTCGGCAGCCGGCTCGAACAATGAGTCGCTGTCCGCCGGATCGGAGGCGATGATCTCGGTGGACCTGACAACCCAGATGCTGACCCCCTCGTTGCGCCGGGTATACAGATCGCGTGCATGGTCAAGCGCCATCGTCTCATCGGCGGCGTGGATACTGCCAAAATGGCGGTGGCTCAGACCCGATCGGGCGCGGATGAATACTTCGTATAATGGCCAGTCGGTTTTACTCATGGTTTCCTCATGCTGCGTCTCTTGCCGCTTGTTTTTCCGCATAAGCGCTCGCGGCCTCCCGAACCCAGCGGCCTTCATCGTGGGCGCTGTTTCGCGCTTCCAGTCGCTCGCGGTTGCATTTTCCGTTGCCCTTGAGCACTTCCCAAAACTCCTCCCAGTCAATTTCCCCGAACCGGTAGTGGCCGGTTTTTTTGTCAAAAACGAGATCCTCATCCGGCATCTTAAGCCCCAGGTATTCGGCTTGCGGCACGGTCACATCGACAAACTTCTGGCGCAGTTCGTCATTGCTGATGCGCTTGATTTTCCACGCCATCGACTGGGCGCTGTGCTCAGAGGTCTTGTCGCTGGGGCCGAACATCATCAGCGATGGCCACCACCAGCGGTCCAGGGCGCCCTGTGCCATGCGCTTTTGCTCATCCGTGCCCCGGCACAGTTCGAGCATGATTTCATAGCCCTGTCGCTGGTGAAAACTCTCTTCCTTGCAGACTCGGACCATCGCCCTGGCATAGGGGCCGTATGAACAGCGGCACAGCGGAATCTGGTTCATGATCGCGGCGCCGTCGACCAGCCAGCCGATCGTGCCAATATCCGCCCAGCTAATCGTCGGGTAATTGAAAATACTCGAGTATTTGGCTTTACCGCTGAGCAAGTCTGCGACCAGGTTGTCGCGGGATACCCCCAGCGTTTCCGTGGCACCGTATATATACAGGCCATGACCGGCTTCATCCTGAACCTTGGCCAGCAGTATGGCCTTGCGCCTTAGTGTCGGCGCACGGGTAATCCAGTTGCCTTCGGGCAGCATGCCGACGATCTCGGAATGGGCGTGCTGTGACATCTGCCGGATCAGGGTCTTGCGGTAACCCGATGGCATCCAGTCTTTTGGCTCGATTTTCTCGTCGGCGTCTATCCGTGCCTGGAAAGCAGCGAGACGTTCAGGTGTGTCGGCGGGATCGGCGGCCGATTTTTTCTGCTTTTGGTCAAGACCCTGGGTATACATGGAAGCTCCGCAAATGCTATGGCAACAGGCTCGGCAAATAATAGCGTATTTTGGAGGCGTTACCCTTGATCCAGGTCATCGAGCAGCGATCTGTCCAGCGCGCTGGATCGTCCCTGGAACATGGCAACCAGCACGTCGTCCTGGTTCCGTACGCTGACTTCATAAAGGCCGGCGCGGCGGCCGCGGTGTATCTCTCGCGCGTTGGCGCTCAGCACATCGCCGGCGTGTACCGGTTTCAGGAAATCGATACTCGCCCCGGCTGCCACGGTGACCCGGTTATAGGCATTGCAGGCAAAGGCGAACGCGGCGTCTGCCAGCGCAAAAACATAGCCGCCATGGCAAATGCCGAAGCCGTTGAGCATGGCGGCGGTTATGCTCATACGAGCCTCGGCCGAGCCGGGTTGCGCGATCGTGACCTCGATACCCAGTGCCTGCGATGCCAGGTCCCTGGCATACATTGCATCCCGGCACGCCCTGGCTTGCTCAAGATCAGTCATTCGCCTACCTGCCCTTGAATTTTGCTTCGCGTTTTTCCATGAAGGCGGCGACGCCTTCATGGTAATCCTCTGTATGGCCGGCTTTTCGTTGCAGGTCGCGCTCAAGATCCAGTTGCTGGTCCAGCGTGTTGCCCCAGCTCGCGTTCAGCGCTTTCTTGATCAGCGCGAGGCCACGGGTTGGCTGGCTGGCGAAATGCAAACACAAAGCTTCCGCCTCGGGCATCAATTGTTCATCGTCGACACAGCGCCAGATCAGGCCCCATTCGACCGCCTGCTCCGCGCTGAGCGAATCACCGAGCATGGCCAGCGCCGTTGCTCGCGCTGGTCCCAGCAGTCTCGGCAATATCCAGGTGCCCCCGGAATCCGGGATCAACCCGAGTTTGCAAAAGGCCTGGATGAATTTCGCCGATTGCGCCGCGATAACGATATCGGCCGCCAGCGCCAAGTTGGCACCGGCCCCGGCCGCGACGCCGTTTACCGCGCAGACGACCGGCATTTCCAGGCTGCGCAACCGCCGGATCAGCGGGTTATAAAAATTCTCCAAGGTATAGCCCAGGTCCGGTGGTTCCGCACCCGGCAAAACCCGCCGATCGGACAGATCCTGGCCCGCGCAGAAGCCGCGGCCGGCTCCGGTCAGCAACAAAACCCTGCAATCGTCCGATTCCACCGAGTCCAGTGCAGCGCTTACTTCCTGGTGCATTGCTTCATTGAAGCTGTTCAGGCTTTTCGGCCGGTTCAGCGTCAGCCTGGCGATGCCGTCGGTGATAGTGAATTCGATGTTTGCAAAGCTCATTCGGGCTCCAGGTTTTTCCCAGTCCTCTGGCCGCGGCGCCCGTGGGTGCCCGGCGGGACGGTTATCGTATGCACTCGACTGAGTGATCGGCTATTCTGTGCCGCCCGATAGTAAATCGCAATGAGGTTTGTCATGAAGCTGCAGTCATTCGCAGAAAACCGCTGGCAGCGAGGCGCTGCAGAAGGCGTGCAATTGCTAAGTGCTGTAAACGGCGAAGAAATAGCCTTGTCGTCGAGTGAGGGCCTGAATTTTGGGGCGATGGCGCATTATGCGCGCACCACCGGTGGCGCCAATCTTCGCAAGTATACGTTCCACCAGCGCGCCAACATGCTCAAAGCGCTGGCCAAATACCTGATGGAGCACAAAAAGGAGTTCTATGCGCTTTCCGCCAGGACCGGCGCGACCCGCACGGATTCCTGGATCGATATAGACGGTGGTATTTCCACGCTTTTCGTGTTCTCCAGCAAGGGTCGGCGGGAAATGCCGAACGACCACGTTTATATCGATGGTCAACCCGAGTTTCTGTCGAAAAAAGGCAGTTTTGTTGCTCAACATATATTCCTGCCGCTCGAAGGCGTCGCCGTCCATATCAACGCGTTCAACTTTCCTTGCTGGGGAATGCTCGAAAAACTCGCGCCGTGCCTGCTCGCGGGCATGCCGGCGATCGTCAAACCGGCGACCAGTACCTCCTACCTCACCGAGGCGATGGTCAAGCGGATTATCGAGTCCGGCATATTGCCCGATGGCGCCGTCCAGTTGATCTGCGGCAGCGTCGGCGATCTGTTCGACCACCTGAACTGTCAGGATGTGATCGCGTTTACCGGCTCCAAGACCACGGCGGAATTGCTGCAACAGCACCAGACCGTGATCGCTCAGTCGGTGCGCTTCACCGCGGAGACCGATTCGCTGAACGCATCGATACTGGGGCCGGATGCGCAGCCCGGCACAGCCGAGTTTGATCTATATATCCAGGAAGTGGTTCGTGAGATGACCGTGAAAGCCGGTCAGAAATGTACCGCGATACGCAGGATAATCGCGCCCGCCGAGTTCAGCGGTGAACTGGTCAGCGCACTGGCCCGGGCGCTCGGCAAGGTCCGCGTCGGCAACCCGGCCAACAAGGAAGTCCAGATGGGCCCGCTCGCCAGCCTGGGCCAGCGTGACGAAGTCAGGGAGCGGATAGCCGAACTCAGCGGTGACGCAGACATTATTTATGGCGATCTGGAGAATTTCGAGCTGATCGATGCCGATGCCAAGAAAGGCGCTTTTTTCGCGCCCGTTCTGCTGCATTGTCAGAAACCGCTGACCAGCCGGTCGGTGCACAGCGTCGAAGCGTTTGGGCCGGTCAGCACGGTTATGCCCTACGACACGCTGGACGAGGCCATTACCCTGGCGCGGATGGGTGAGGGCAGCCTGGCCGGTTCGATATTCACGGGTGACGATGAAATTGCGCAAACGCTGGCGCTGGGCATCGCGCCGTATCACGGTCGCCTGGTAATCATCAATCGCGATTCGGCCGGTGAATCCACCGGCCACGGTTCGCCGTTGCCGCACCTGGTGCATGGCGGGCCCGGCCGGGCCGGTGGCGGGGAGGAAATGGGAGGCATACGCGGCGTATTGCATTACATGCAACGCACTGCCTTGCAAGGGTCGCCAACGACGCTCGGCAAGATAGCGGGACGCTGGATACGCGGCGGCAAAGAGCATGTCGATGAGGCGCATCCGTTTGGCAAACACTTCGAAGAGCTTGAGATCGGCGACACGCACCACACCGCATCGAGAAAAATAACGGTAGAGGATATCGAGAATTTTGCCGAACTCAGCGGCGACAAATTCTATGCGCACATGGATGACGAGCTGGCTGCGAAAAACCCGTTTTTCGAAGCACGTGTCGCACACGGCTATTTTATCGTATCGATGGCGGCCGGGCTGTTCGTGCAGCCTGATTTTGGACCGGTGCTGGCGAATTACGGGCTCGACGACCTGAGATTCGCGCAACCGGTCTATATGGGCGACGAGTTGAAAGTTCGGCTGACCTGCAAGCAAAAGACGATGCGCGAGGGCGAAGATTACGGTGAGGTTCGCTGGGATACCGAGGTGAGCAACCAGCATGGAGAAATCGTCGCCGCTTACGATGTACTCACGATGGTGGCAACGCGCAGCTAAATGTGATCAGTCCGCCCAGCTTTCCAGCGTAGCAACGAATACCGAGAGGAACTTGTTGGTCTGGTGCGCGTCCAGCGCACGGTGATCGATGGTCAGGGTCACATAGCACAGCGGTCGGATTTCCATTTGCTCCTGGCCGTCGGCTTCGACGACGACAACTCTTTTCTCCAGTTTGCCGATACCGAGGATCGCGTTTTGCGGCTGGTTGATTATGATCGGCGATGCCATCAGGCTGCCGCTGACCCCATGATTCGAAATCGTGAACGTGCCGCCGCTTACCTCGTCCTGGCCCAGCTCGCCCTTGCGCGCTTTGTCGGTCAGGGTCTGCAGCTTCCCGGCGATCGCGCCCAGCGTCATCTCCTGCGCCCGGTGAATGACGGGCACGATCAGACCCTCGTCGCCAAGCGCCGTGCCGATGCCGATATTGATATCGCTAAACAGTTCCAGGCCTTCATCGTGGAAACGGCTGTTGACTGCGGGGACGGCGCGCAGCGCCGCGACCGCGGCTTTGACGAAATAGGCGGTATAGGTCAGTTTTACGCCCCGGCCTTCCAGGCCGCCGCGGGTTTTCGCCCGGTGCGCAACAACCGCCGACATATCGGCCTGGAACACACAGGTGACATGGGGTGCGGTCTGCACGCTTTTCACCATGTGCGCGGCGATGCGCTTGCGCATCATCGTATGCGGCACGATGGTTCCTTCTGCAAGCGGCGCGAGAGCATCCTGATCCTTGGCGATGATCGTTTCACCACCTGCGATATGCCTTTCTACATCTTCGCGAGTCACGCGGCCGCCACGGCCACTACCCGTGATCTGAGAGGTATCCAAGCCGTGCTTTGTGAGCAGTTTTTTGACAGCCGGGCTTAATTTCGACTGGCCGGCGGTTGCGGTTTTTTTCGGGGTGGCGGCCGCTCCGGCCTGTTGCCGAACTTTCCCTGTTTTCTCCGCGGCCACCGCACCAGCCGCGATGCGACCCAGCACGGCGCCGGGTTCGACCTGGCTTTGTTCTGCGACCAGGAGCTCGTGCAAAACGCCACTGGCCGGCGAGGCGATCTCGACGACAACCTTGTCGGTTTCCAGTTCGATCAATGGCTCGTGCAGCGCGACCGTGTCGCCGGCCCGCTTGAGCCATTGCATCAGCGTCGATTCAGTCCCTTCCTGCTGGTCTTCCGGCACGACTATGTCGATCAGTTCCGGCATTTGCTTCCCCGGGTATCAGCACTCAAGCAATTGGGTCATTTTCCTGGCTATGCCAGCCACATCCGGAACCACCGCATGCATCAGCAACGGATTGTGCGGGCTGGGTATGTCCGGCATCGCCAGCCGCTCGATTGGCGCGTCGAGGTCGAAAAAAGATTCGCTGGCCACGGTCGCGACAATCTCCGCGCCAAAACCGGCGGTCATGTTGTCCTCGTGTACCACCAGGCAGCGCCTGGTCCTGGCAACCGATTCCAATATGGCTTTCTTGTCCCATGGCATCATCGTGCGCAGATCGATAATCTCTACGCTGCCATCCACCTGGTCGGCCGCAGTTTCGCAACGCGGCACCATCGCACCCCAGGTCACGACGCTCAGGTCTGTACCCGGCCTGGTGATTTTTGCTTTGCCAAACGGCAAAAGGTATTTGTCGCCGGGGTAGGGTCTGCGCGCCCATGCATCGTCCAGCATCGAGCGGTGTTCAAAGAAAATCGTCGGGTTGTTGCCGCGCAACGCCGCGCGCAACAGGCCGGTTGCATCCTCGGCGTTGGATGGCACGGCGACCTGCCAGCCGATGCCGTGTGCCCACTGTACTTCATTGGTCTGGCTGTGCCAGGGATCGCCGCATTTGAAAAAGCCACCGGGGATTCTGACTACGATCGGCGCGGCAAAGCGGTTGTTGGTCCGCCATCTCATCGTGCCGCAGTCATTCAATTGCTCTGTCGCCGGGTCGGCATACTTGCGAAACTGGATCTCGGGCACCGGCATCAGGCCGGCTATCGCCATGCCCACGGCACGGCCGATGATGCCTTCTTCCGAGAGGCTGGTGTCGAAGACCCGGTTGACGCCGAATTTTTCCTGCAACCCCATCGTCGCCGCATGCACACCGCCCTTGGGTCCCACGTCTTCGCCGAAGACGGCGAGTTTCGGGTTGCTTGCCAGTTCGAATTCAAGCGTACGGCGAATGGCCGTCAACATGTTGATTCGGGTGGGCTCTGGTTCCACCTGTTCGCCGGATTCGGGAAAAACGTGACCGCTAACCGCCAGGCCGCCTTGCCGTTGTATCTCGGGTTTGCCGTCAGCCCCGGTTTCGCAAAAAACATGCCGCTCGATCGTCGCTGGATCGGGCTGGGCCCTCGCCAGCGCCGCCTCGAGTGCGTCGGCGACTTCCTGTTCGACTTCCCGTTCCAGCTTTTTCCAGGCGTCTTCGTCGATCGACGCCGGTATCAGATAATCCCGCAGTTTTGGCAGGGGATCACGGGATTCTTCATCCGCGATGATCCTGGCTGATTTGTAGGCCTGGGTATCCTGTGCCGAGTGACCGGCCAGCCTCGGTACCGAAAGCCTCAACAGGGCAGGCCCGCCGCCGCCGCGTACATGGTCGACCGCCTGGCGTATCAGGCCGGCCGCCGCGGCCGGCGCTGTGCCGTCGCCATCCAGAACCTGCAAATTCTCGAACGATTCGAGGTTTTGCGCGATATTTGCCCCTGGTGTCTGCATCGTTGATGGCGTCGAAATGCCATAGGCGTTGTCCTCGATATAGAACAGCATCGGCAGCTTCAGCGTTGTCGCCATGGTCAGTGCAGACCAGAATCCATTGGTTGCCACCGATGCGTCACCGCCGAGGGCAGCGCCGATTGCACCCTTGTAGCCATTGTCACCCAATTGTTCCGCGTGATATCGGATCGCCTGCGCCCAGCCGGCGACCGGCGTGTATTGCGCCCCGACACCACCGCACATCGGCAAAACCGTGGCGCCACCGGCCGATGGAAGGTTGAAAACGACACCGATGTCGCGGCCGTCGCTGAATCCGCCGGAGCGGGCCAGCGGGCCGGCGAACGCATCTTCGATCGATAGCCCAATCGCCAGCAGCAATGGCCTGGACCGGTAATAACCGCTGGTTGCATCGTGCGGGTGGTTCAATAACGAACCCAGCAGGATCTGTGCCAGGTCATGGCCGCGCGCAGAGAATTGGTAAAGCACTTTTTTCTGCGGGACCAGTTCGTTTTCCTCGATCCGGTCGATAGCCCGCGAGGTCAGCATCAGGCGCGCGATTTTGAGCCAGTCAAAAGCAGGGTCAATACCGTCATCGGAACGAACCGACGTTTCTTGTACTGTTTCCGAACTCACAGATGCAACGCCTGGCACTTTGGGGGAGTGCGAATAATACCCGCCCTGCGGGCAGCTTGGCCAGAGGGGCATCATTTGTTTCATGCCTGAATTATGATGGCTGGTACGGTTTGAGCCTGCCCGGTTATTCCGGGGCGAAAAAGTGATACAGGAGAGAGAAACATGGAGATTGTGACCATCGTCAGCGCACTCATTCTGATCGAATATTGGGTCATATCCGTTTTGGTCGGAGTGGCGAGGGGGAAGACCGGCGTGAAGGCCCCGGCCATGCAGGGCGCGCCAGAAT
>Ga0209980_10000562_pt1 | contig 20231 bp, 18 predicted proteins | sample CR02metaG_FD_183611 | JGI IMG/M metagenome (GOLD analysis project Ga0209980, IMG submission 183611) | Deep subsurface microbial communities from Mariana Trench to uncover new lineages of life (NeLLi) - CR02 metaG (SPAdes) (version 2) | ecosystem: Environmental > Aquatic > Marine > Ocean trench...
CGACGAGGCGGAGACCCACAGCGAACTGGCGCTCGCCATGAACCCGAACGACCCACGCATCGTGGCGCAGCGGGGCGAGCTTCTGACCTGGCTCGGCCGACCCGAGGAAGGCGTGGAGTGGATCGAAAAAGCCATGCGGGTCGATCCCTTCGGCGCACCCGGCCGGGCCCATCTGCTGGGACGCGCCTTTTACACCGCGCGGCGCTACGCCGACGCTATCGACGCCTTCAAGAAAATAGTTTCACCGAGGTACATGCACCTGGCCGAGGCTGCCGCCTGCCACGCCCGGATCGATGATCAGGCCTGTGCGATCGAGCTGGCGACGGCCGCGCTCCGGCTCAATCCCGATTTCACCGTGGATCAGTACATGAAGACGCGGACCTACCAGGACCCGGCCGACGCCGCACATCTCGCCGAGGGCCTGCGGGCAGCGGGGTTGCCAGGATAGTATTCCATCAGCCCCGAATGTCGGCTCGGGGTGGTGGTTTCAACTGATCGACGCAACACATTCCGCACTCCCCGAGGCAACTTGGCGGGCCTCCTGCTGTCCGTCGTCAGAGTTTTTCGAACAGAAGGCCGCCTGATTTTGGGTTGGCGCGGACTTTGGGAACTTCCGGGGTGTGCCACAAGCGGACATTTGGCGGCCTATTTTGCTATCGTCGGGCCTAGTTTGAGGATTACTCTGGGGAATATCAGTTGAAGGGAGCGACCGATGGACATTGCGGCACGCGGTTACGCCAACCCGGATTTGTTGTGGTCACCCGAAACTCTGCGCGAACGGCTAGGGCGATCAGGTCTCGCGATCATCGATACCCGCCCCGCCGAGATGTTCGCGAAGGGCCGCATCCCCGGCGCACGGCACTTCGATCTGTATTTCGTCAACAGCGATGATACTGACCCCGCGCCACTGGCTTCCTTCACGCGTATGTGGGCCAATCTGTTGGGTTGGCGCGGGGTCCGGGAGACCGATACCATCGTCTTTTACGGCGAGTTCACCGATATGTGCGCGGCGCGCGGATTCTGGTTCGCGGAATATCTCGGCCATGCCGATGTGCATGTATTGGACGGCGGAATAGCCGCTTGGTCGGCGGCGGGCCTGGCGGTGGATACCGAGGGCGACCCGCCGAGGCCTGTCAAGTTTGCGTTTGCGGCTGCACCGGAAAGGGTGGCGACCTATAGCAGCATTCTTGACGCCTTGGATAATCCCGACTGCGTCATCATCGACAACCGCAGCCGCGCGGAGTTCGTGGGGACGAAAAGACTGGCTCGCCACGGCGGCGCCATACCCGGCGCCAAACACCGGGATTGGGAGGACCTGTACGACCACGATAGCGGCTGCATGAATTCCGCGGATCAGCTGCGTGAAGCCTTTGAGACCTTGGATGCCACGCCCGACAAAGAGATCACGCTTTACTGCAACACCGGATACCGTTCCGCCCACGCCTATCTGGCGCTTCGTCTGCTCGATTATCCCCGCATACGAAATTATGTCGGTTCCTGGCAGGAGTGGGGTAATCGCGATGGGCTTCCGATATGGAATCCCGCGTAAGAGCTGCCATCGCGTCTGGGCATATTTCAGGCGTACATTTCTACAGTTCCATGTTCGAGCCGAGCGGGTAAATTGGTCGCGGCACATTCTGATACGGCAACTTCGGCCTATCCATATCAGAAAACCCTCCTGTCGATGCCGGCTGCATCGCCGCCCAAGGTCCCAGAGCCAGGCGGCACGTGCCGCCCGATGGGCCCCGAACGTCAACCTCCGACTTCTCCGAAAATCCGCCTCGAAAAACCGCCGTCAACCCGGCCACTACCGCTCGTCCCGCTCAAATCCGGTAGCCGTCACGAATGATTGGGGCTAAATCCGTCAACGGTGTCGCACCTCACGTCTGAATCCACCACGGCGTGCCACCAATATTCAAACAACCACGGGAGCCCGCCAGATGACCCTCACCGTCCCACCCCCAGGCGAATACCAGACCTTCCTGTTTTCGGAACCCGCATACGATCTCGACGCGCTAGAGGCGGACATCGCGGTGCTGGGCGTTCCCTTCGGCCAACCCTACGGCATCCGCAGTGTCCACCACGACCATGTGAACGGGCCGCAGGCGATCCGCCGCGCCTCGGACCGCGTGGTGCGCGCGCTGCACCATTACGACTTCGACATCGGCGGCCCGCTGTTCATGGGCCGGGACGTCCGAATGGTCGATTGCGGCGATGTGCGCGCCGACCCCTACGACCTGATGGGCCATTTCCACCGCACCGAGGAGGCGGTGCGCCGCATCCTCGACGCCGGCGCCCTGCCGCTGATCCTCGGCGGCGACCACTCGATCCCGATCCCGGTGCTGCGTGCCTACGAGGGGCGTGGCCCGGTCACGCTGGTCCAGTTCGACGCCCATCTCGACTGGCGCCAGGAGGTGGACGGGGTGACTCAGGGTCTTTCCAGCACCATCCGCCGGGCCTCCGAGATGGACCATATTGGCCAGATCTTCCAGATCGGCCTGCGCGCGCAGGGCTCGGCCCGGCCGGAGGATTTCGAGGCCGCGAAGGCCTATGGCTCGAACCTGGTCACTGCCTATGAGCTCCATGACGAGGGCGTGCAGGCGATCCTCGATCGCGTCCCGAATGGCGGGAATTACTACATCACGGTCGATGCCGACGGCCTGGACCCCACCTATGCTCCGGCCGTGGCGGGTCCGGCGCCGGGCGGCATCACCTTTCCCGAGGCGCGCGGTCTGATCCAGGGGCTGGTCCGCAAAGGCCGCGTCGTCGGCATGGATGTGGTCGAGATCACCCCGGCGGCGGATGTGAACCGCCTGACCGCCATCACCGCTGGCCGGCTCTTCGTCAACCTGATCGGGACGGCGGCGCAGGAGGGGTATTTTGACGGCCGGGTTGGCTAGAGCCTGGTCGGTGATCTCCGATTCACCGACCAGGCTCTAACTTATTAGTTTGACGCGATTTCCGAGTCGCAAAGTGAACCCACTTTGCTGGATATCGCTCTAGCGCGCCGGAGAATAGGCGGTGGGGGTCATCACCGTGGATTTGGTCATCTCGTAGGGCGGGCCGTCGGCCCAGGATGCCTTCTCGGCCTGCCAGTCCGGGTGGGCGATGAATTCCGGCCAGAGACGCTCGCGCGCCGCGGTGCTCTCGAAGGCGACGATATAGTGCAGGTCGAACTCGCCCTTTTGCTCGGGCTCCCAGTAGCCCAGCGACTCGATGCCGAGCTTCTCGAAGAGGGGCAGGATCACCTCGCGGAACATCCGGTGGCAGTCCTCCATGCGTCCGGGCTTGATCCGGTACTGGCGAAGCTCGTAGATCATTTGATGCACCTTTGGATACGGGTTTGAATACGGGGGGCGGCGTGGAGTATCGCAAGCTTGGTCAAAGCGACCTGAAGGTGTCAACGGTCTGCCTCGGCACCATGACCTGGGGCGAGCAGAATACCGAACGGCAAGCCCACGAACAGCTCGATTACGCCTGGGACCACGGCGTCAACTGCATGGACATCGCCGAGATGTACGCGGTGCCGACCCGGCCGGAGACCCAGGGCCTCACCGAGGAGATCGTCGAGAGCTGGCTCAAGCGCCGCCGCCGCGACGAGGTGATCATCTTCGGCAAGGTCACCGGGCCGTCGCCCAAGACCTGGATCCCGCCCAACCGGGTGCCGCCGCAGCCCGCGGCGCAGACGCGCCTCGACACCGCCTCGATCCGCGGCGCGGTGGAGACCTCGCTGAGGCGGCTCGGCACCGACTGTATCGACCTGGTCGAGCTGCACTGGCCCGAGCGCTATGTGGGCACCATGTTCGGTGCCTTCGCTTATGTCCGGGCGCGCGAGTTCGACGATGTGGTCAGCTTCGAGGAGCAGGTGGGCGCCCTGCAGGCGCTGATCGACGAGGGCAAGGTCCGCGCCTGGGGCCTGTCGAACGAGACCACCTACGGGGTGTGCAAGTTCGCCGAGGCGGCTAGGCGGCTCGGGGCGTCGCCGCCGGTCTCGATCCAGAACGACTTCTCGCTGACCGACCGCAGCTTCGAGCCGGAGCTGGCGGAGGCCTGCGCGCCCCGGCATCTGGACATCGGGTTCCTGGTCTACGGGGCGCTCTGCGGCGGCACGCTGACGGGGAAATACATGAACGGCGCGCCGCCGGAGGCGCGCCACACCCGCTGGCCCAATTTCCAGCCGCGCTATCATTCAAAGGTGACGCGCTGGGCGGCGGCGGAATACGCCGCGATCGCCCGGCGCCACGGGTTGACCGCCACCGAACTGGCGCTGGCCTGGAGCACATCCCGTGAATACGTCACCTCGACGATCATCGGGGCGACGCGGATGGACCAGTTGGCCGAGTGCATCGCTGCGAAGGAGGTGCGCTTGAGCCCGGAGGTGCTGGAGGAGGTGGAGCAGCAGCACATGCGCTGCCCGAACCCGAACAAGGCGGCGAGGGCAGTGAGCCCCGGGTTCGTGAAGGACGTTCGGGAGGGAGTGTAGGGGGGTAAAATTGCATCCAAGCCGCGGGCGGGCATGGCGCCGGTAGCGCGGGTGACGCGCACGGCATACTCGTTACGGTGGATGTGCAGCGGATTGGGACTCCTCAATGACCGAGTTCAGCGATCTCGCGATGGCAGGCGATCTGGTGCCCGTTGGGCAGCGGTCGCACCGGGGGGGGCTGGGTGTCGCACACGCCCTTGATGGCCAAGGGGCAGCGCTTGTGGAAGGGGCAGCCGGTGGCACCGATCTCGACCACCGAGGCAGCGGCGAGCTGGGCGGTCTCGGTCTCGCGGATTTCTTCCAGCCAGCCGGGTCGCATCTCGGGCACCGAGTGCAGCAGCAGGCTGGTATAAGGGTGGTAGGGCGGTGACAGAACCTGCGCCGTCGGCCCCTGTTCGGCGACCCGCCCGGCATAGAGCACCACCACCCGGTCGGCGAAGCTGGCGACCGTGGACAGGTCGTGACTGATGAAAACGAAGGTGACGCCCAGATCGTCCTGCAACCGCTTCAGGAGGTCGATGATCTGCGCCCCGACCACGGTGTCGAGCGCCGAGGTGACCTCGTCGCAGAGGATCACCTCCGGCTCCGCCGCAAGCGCCCGGGCGAGGTTGACCCGCTGTTTCTGGCCGCCCGAGAGTGCCATTGGGCGGCGGCTGGCGAATTCGGCCGGAAGCTCGACCATGTTCAGCAGTTCCGCGACCCGTTGGCGGCGCTGATCCGGGCGCATGCCGAGATAGAATTCCAGCGGCCGCTCCAGCGCCTGGCCGATGGTCTTCAGCGGGTTGAAGGCGACGTCCGGCATCTGCATGACAATCTGCACCCGGCGGAGCTGGTCGCGGTCGCGGTCCTTCACGTCGCCCGCCAGCGGCTGGCCGTCGAGCAGGGTGTCGCCGGACGCGGCGGGCAGCAGGCCGGAGATCACCCGGGCCAGGGTCGACTTGCCGCAGCCGGATTCGCCGATCACGCCGATGGCCGAGCCGCGTGGTATCTCGATCGAGACATCGTGCAGGACCTTCACAGCAATGCTCCCGTCGCGGCGCCTGCCGTAGCCCGCGTCGATGTTCGTCACCTCGATCACGTTGTCGCTATGGGCGTCCCGGCTGACGGAGCCCTCGCCGCTGCGCTTCGGCGGTGGGCGGACGGCGGCCATCAGCTTGCGGGTGTAGTCCTCGCGGGGCTCGTGCAGGATCTGCTCGGTGGCGCCTTCCTCGACGATCTCGCCGTCGAGCAGCACCATGATCCGGTCAGCGATCTGGGCGACCACGGCGAGGTCGTGGGTGACGTAGATCGCAGCGGCGCCGGAATCGCGGATGGTGTCCTTGAAGGCGGCCAGCACCTCGAGTTGGGTGGTGACGTCGAGTGCCGTTGTCGGCTCGTCCAGCACCAGAAGATCCGGGCGCGCGTTCATCGCCATCACCGCCATCAGCCGCTGCAACTGGCCGCCGGAGACCTGGTGGGGGTACTTGCGGACGATCTCCTCCGGGTTAGGGAGTTGCATCCGGTGTGCGAGGTCGATCATGCGCTCCACGGCCTCGGCTTTGGTGCCGACGCCGTGGACGAGGCTGACCTCGGTGATCTGGTCGTCGAGCCTGAGCGAGGCGTTGAACGAGGCCGCCGCCGACTGCGCCACATAGGAGATGCGGGCGCCGCGCACGGCGCGTTTCTCCTCCAGCGTCATGTCCAGCACGCTCAGCCCGTCGAACAGCACCTCGCCGCCGCAAAAGCGGCAACCTGGCTTGGCGTAGCCCATCGAGGCCACCGCGATGGTCGACTTGCCGGCACCGGATTCGCCGATCAGCGCCAGCACCTCGCCGCGCTTGACCTCCAGCGAGACGCCCTTGACGATGGGGGTGTAGGGGCTGCGTCTGTTGCGCCGGCCCTCGATCCTGAGATCGTTGATACGGAGAAGCGCGGTCAACTGATCAGCTCCCCGGAAATGTCCTGTTGTGAGCGCGACAGGTTCCAGTCGACCAGCAGGTTGTTGGCCAGTGTCACCGAGAAGATGCAGACCGCGGGCAGCAAGGGTGCCCCCGCCACCTTGATGCCATAGAACAGGATATAGTTCAGCGCCGCCTGGTTCTCCTTGACCATCGAGCCCCAGTCCGAGAAAGGCGGCTGCACGCCCAGCCCGAGGAACGAGAGCGAGGAGAGCAGCAGGATCGCAAAGGTGAAGCGCAGGCCGAAATCGGTCGACAGTGGGATGAAGGCGTTCGGCATCACCTCGTTGCGTAGAATCCACCAGATGGATTCGCCGCGCGCCCGGCTGACCTCGACGAAATCCATCACCATGATGTTCTGCGCCAGCGAGCGGGCGATGCGGTAGACCCGGGTCGCCTCGATAAAGCCGATGGTCAGCATCAGGAGCACCAGCGACGAACCGAAAGCCGAGACCAGGATCAGCGCCAGCATGATCGAGGGGAACGAGACGAAGGCGTCGTTGATCCGGCTCATAAAGTCGTCGGTCCGGCCGCCGATGATGCCGGCTACGAAGCCGAGCGTAACCCCCAGTACGAACGCTATCATCGTTGCCGTGAAGGCCAGACCCAGCGTGATCCGGGCGCCGAAGATCAGCCGGCTGAGCACGTCCCGGCCCAGATAGTCCGAGCCGAAGACCATCGGGTTCTCGGCATCTCCAGGCCCGAACGACTGGTTGGTGAGAATCGTGCTTTCCGGGTAGGGCGCAAGCCAGGGCGCGAAGATGACCACGACAACCCAGAACAGCAGGATGGCCACCGACATCCAGCCGAGAAAGCCGAGCTCGGGCCGGTGGAATCTGGGCTCGGGTTCGGCGAGGGGGGTATCGGTCATTGGCTGTGCCTCAGCCTTGGGTTCGCGAGGATCGAGACGATATCTGCGATCAGGTTGAACAGGATGTAGATGGAGCAGAAGAACATTGCGCAGGCCTGCACCACGGGGATGTCGCGCGAGGCAACCCCGTCGACCATCAGCTTGGCGACGCCGGAATAGGAGAAGATCACCTCGACCACCAGGACGCCGCCGATGATGTAGGCGAGGTTGACTGCGATGACGTTGATGATCGGCGCGATGGCGTTCGGCAGGGCGTGTTTCAGGATGATGGTGCGCCGGGGCACCCCCTTGAGGATCGCCATCTCGATCGAGGGGTGGCTGAGCACATTGAGGATTGCCGAGCGGGTCATGCGCATCATCGGCGCCAGCACCGCAGCCGAGAGTGTCGCCACCGGCATCGCCAGCGCCCTCAGGGTTTGAAGAACCCCCGCGTCGCTGGGTACCCGGGCGAGCGACGGAAGCCAGCGGAGCTGGACCGCGAAGGCCAGCACCAGCAGCGTCGCGATTAGGAATTCCGGAGCCGAGATGATGGCGATCGACCCGGTGGTCAGCGAGCGGTCGAGGACACTGCCCGGCCGCATCGCCAAATAGAGGCCGAGCCCCACTGCCAGCGGCACCGCGATCAGCGCCGCTAGCCCGCCCAGGATCAGTGTGTTCGGCACGCGCGGTGCGATGATGTCGGCCACGGGGCGCTGGGTTGCCAGCGAATTGCCGAGATCGCCGGTAGCGAAGCCCGCCAACCACTCCGCATAACGTTCATAGGCCGGGCGGTCGAGGTTCATCTCCTTGCGGAAGGCGGCGACGGTCTCTGGCGTCGCACCCTGGCCCAGCACCGCCTCGGCGACGTCGCCGGGCAGCACTTCGGTGCCGCCGAAGACGATCAGCGAAACCACGAAGAGCGTGACGAACCCCAGGGCGATCCGTCGGAGGATCAGCCTTCCCAGCATGTCTTCCCTCCCCATCGTGCCGCCGGGGTCTTGCGTCCCTTATTTAATCGACACCGTGTATACAGTCGAGCAGATTACGGTTAGCCTAATTTCCATAAACGCACAAGAAGGCGAGGGAGATCAACAGTGGCAGAGGAAAAAGGTTTCCTGGACCGTTACGCCATTGCGCAGGATGCAACGCTTCCGGCGCCCGAAATCAACATCGGTGCCATGCGCCGCTATCGGCTGGCGCGCCTGCGTGAGCAGATGCAACAGGCGGATGTCCCGCTCTGCGTGCTGACCAATCCGGTCTCGATGCGCTATGCGACCGAATTCCGGAACTACCAACTGTTCCAGTCGCGCATCCCGATCGCCTATTTGTTCGTGCCGGTCGAGGGGCCGGTGCTTCTCTCGGACTACCCCTTCGAAAAGGAGTTGCTTGAAGGATGAAACGCTTTTTTCGCAGCATCGCGCCGATTGGACAACTGACGCCGGAGGCAATCGAGGACATCTGGGGCGATGCGCTGCGGGTTCTGGCGGAGTGCGGCGCCGAGATGCGCGACGATGCGGCCTGTGCGACGCTGGCCGGGGCCGGGGCCGAGGTCTCCGGCACGCGGGTGCGGTTCGATCCGGGGCTGGTCGCCGAGATGTTGGCAAGCGCGCCGGAGGCAGCTGTGCTCCGCGCCCGCGACCCGGCCAACGATGCCGGGATCGGGGGCATGGAGTCGATAGCCGCGCCGCTCTATGGTGCAACGCATGTTCTGGACGAAAATGGCAATAGACGAAGAGGGTTACTGGCAGACGTTCATGCTTTCCACGACCTGGTGCAGGCGGCGCCGGAGTTGCAGAACGCGGGCGCCAATATCGTCGAGCCGACTGATGTGGCGCCGGCGCTGCGCCATCTCCATACCATGCGCTCGGTGCTGACCCGCACCGACAAGGCGTTCATGCCGGTGACGTCGTCGCGCGATCCGGAGGTCTCGGCGCTGGGGCTGGCCGGGGTGCGGGCGCGGGATTCGCTGGAGATGGCGCGGATCGCGCTGGGCGAAGGCTTCGGCCGGGGGCCGTCGATGATCGGGGTGGCCACCTGCCTCGATGCCCTGAGCTGGGCCGGGCCGGCGCTGGAGGCGATCCGGCTGTTCGCCGAGGCCGGCCAGGCGGTGATCCTGGCGCCCTTCGCGGTGGCGGGGCAGAACGCGGCGCCGGAGCCCTCGGCGTTGCTGACCCAGATCACCGCCGAGATCCTGGCAGCAGCAATCTATGCCCAAGCGGTCCGGCCGGGCACGCCGGTCCTGTTCGGGCCACATTTCATGCTGGCCGCAGCAGGGGGCGCAAAGGTCTCGGCCGGGGCGGATACCGATCTGATGATCATGGCGAGCGGGCAACTGGCGCGGCGGGCGCGTCTGCCCTTCCGCGCGGTCGGTGGGCTGACCGGGGCGAAGACGTTAGATGCCCAGGCCGGGGCCGAGGCGGAGGGCTCCTTGACCGCCTCGCTGCTGGCCGGGGCGCATTTCCTGTTTCACGGGGCGGGGTGGCTCGATTGCGGCCTGACCGTCTCGCGGGCCAAGTTCGCTTTCGACTGCGCCGCGCTGGCCGAGGCGGCGCGGCGCCATGCCGGGCTGCACCTAACACGCGGCGGGGTGGCGCGCGCCTTGCTCTGCGGCTGGGGGCCGGGGGTGGACCACGCGGCCCGATCCGGCACCGCGGAGGCGATGGCGGAATTCTACGCGGCGGCGCCGGTGGCGGACCATCTGGGTTGGGACGACTGGGTCGCGCAGGGCGCGAAGGGTGCCGACGCAAGGGCAGCGGGAGTGGCGGACGGGATGATCGCCGAACCGCTGCCGCTGCCGGAGGACCGGACCGAGGCGCTGGACGATTTCATCACCCGACGGACGCGGGAACTCGGGGGGTGACCCCCTCCCCGGCCCTTCTCCGGGGCTTTCGCTGCGTCACCGGCGCGACGGTCCCTTGCGAAGCCCCGGAAGGTGGGAGGACCAGGGAGGGAACAACCACGCTGCCGTTCTCAGATTGTCAGCAATTCGCTTTCCAACACGCCGGTGGCGAAGCGGGCCGGGCTCAGCGCCCGGGCCGGGTGGTTGGTCTCGCCGGTCAGCACGATCTCGGCCATGACCCGGCCCATGGCTGGAGACAGCATGAATCCCTTGTAGGCGGAAACGGCGACGTAGAGACCCGCCCTCTCGGTCTCGCCCATGATCGCCTGCATGTCCGGGGTCTTCGAGATCGCGCCGCCCCAGCAGCGCAGCGCCGCCAGGCCGGCCAGCGCCGGGTAGAGCGTGATGCTCTCGCGGGCGCAGGCGGCGAGCCAAGTGGGGGTCGAACCGTCCTGCGATCCGGGCGGCCGATCCAGCGTCATGCTCAGGATGAAGTTGCCGCGCGCCAGTTGCTTCACTCCCAGCCCGGTCTTCGGCGCCATCAGGGTGACGTCGAGCTGGCGCGGGCCGGGCACGGTGACCATCGCCTCCTTCGGCTGGGCGGTAATCGGGAGGTCGATACCGAGGGGTGACAGCAATTCCGGCGCGGCCCAGTCGGTGCAAAGGATCACCCGGCTGGCCGAGACCGGGCCGCCGGGGGTCTCGGCCCGGTAACCGGTGCTCTCGGCGGCAAGGCGCTCGACGGGGCGGCGGAATTCGACCCGCCCACCCATGCGGCGCACCGCACCCAGGAGTGCGTCGAGATAGCTGAAAGGCGAGGCCGTGCCGCATTCCGGGCCGAACAGCGCGCCGGTCAGACCCTCGCCGGAGAGACCGGAACAGCGGCGCAACGTCTGGTCCGGGTCCAGTAGCTCACAGGGGACGCCAAGCCGGGTCAGTGTTGCGCTGGCCTCGCGGAAACCGGCCATCGTGGCCGCGTCATGGGCGAGGATCAGGTAGCCTTCCTCGCGCAGATCGATGCCCGCCGGGTAGTCGAAGACCGCCGCCGCGTCGCGGAACACCGCCAGGCTCTCCTTGCTCATCAGGATGTTGAAGTCGCGCGACCACAGGGTGCGGAAGGCCGAGGCGTTGCGCCCCGAGCCGCCGCAGGCGAAATCGCCCGCGTCCAGCACCAGCGCGTCGAGGGTGGGGTCGCGCTCCAGCAGCGCCCAGGCGCAGGCCAGACCGACGGTGCCGGCGCCGATGACCAGCACATCCGCCGTCGCGGCGCTCATGCCGGGTCGGCCGGGTTGGCGAGCGCGCCCAGCGGCACCGGGCGGGCGACCGGGCGGGCGCGCATCTCGGCGGGCGGCCAGTCGCCGCCCGCAGCCCGGGCCAGCGCGGCGGTGGCCTGAAGGCAGGTGCGCCCGCCGCACCAGCCCATGCCGCAGCGGGTGCTGCGCTTGATCCCGTCCAGCGTCAGGTGGCCATCAGCGAAGGCGCGGGCCAGCCGCCCGGCGGTGATGCCCTCGCAGCGGCAGATGGTGGTGTCCTCGGTGGCCCAGTTCCAGACCCCCCCGGGCAGGTCCAGGGTGCGGCGCAGCGCCCGCTGGAACCGCTCCTGCCGGGCGCGGCGGGCCTCGGCCGCGCCCTGCGCCACGGATTGCCCGCCGAGCGCATGGGCTGCTGCCGCGGCGCCGACGATCCGGCCCTCGGCCTCGGCCACCAGCGCGCCGCGCAGCCCGGCGCCGTCGCCCGCGACGTAGACACCCGCCACGGAGGTAGCCCCGTCGCGCGCCGCCACCGGCAGCCAGCCGCCCATCGCCGGGTCGTAGCGGTGCTCGGCCCCGGCCATGCGGGCGAGCTCGGAATTTGCCGTGAAGCCGTAGTTGAGCAGCAGGAGATCGGCCTCGACATGGCGCTCGCTGCCGGCAACCGGCTGCCCGTCGCCGCCGATCCGGGCCAGCGTCACTGCCTCCAGCCGGTCGACCCCGTGGGCGTGGATGGCGGCCCAGCCGGTCTGCGGGCGCACCCCGGCGCGGCGCAGCTTGGCGAGATATTGCAGCCCCTCCGCGACGATGCCCCGTCCGGCCCACAGCGCCAGCGGGTCCATCAGCAGCCGGACCGGGGAGTGGAGCAGCGCCAATGCAGCAATCTCTGCTCCAGCTTCAGCCATCTGCGCGCCGACCGCCAGCGGCAGGGCGCCCGCGCCCGAGATCACCACGCGGTCACCGGCCCGCACCCCCTGCGCCTTCAGCAGCGCCTGCGCCCCCCCGGCATAGAGCACGCCTGGCAGGGTCCAGCCGGGGAAGGGGATCGCCCGCTCGCCGACCCCGGTCGCCAGGATCACCGCATCGGGCGTCAGCCGGGCCGAGGCAGTGGCGTCGGCGATTTGCAGTTCCGGCCCGGGATAGAGGCTGTGCGCGGTGGTCTGGAAGCGCAACTCAAGCTTTTCGCGAACGGTCCCGAATTCCGCCAGCAGCGCCGCCTTGCGGGCCAGCTCACCCGGCAGGCCGACCGGGGGCAGGTCCAACTCCGGGGCGGGCTGGCGGTAGATCTGGCCACCCTCGCGCGGGGCCTCGTCGATCAGGGTGACCCGGGCGCCCGTGCGCGCCGCCTCGATGGCGGCGGCCAGCCCGGCGGGGCCGGTGCCGACGATGGCGACATGGCCGCTCATCCCAGCCCCTCCTGACGGCGCACAACCATGCCGGGTTCCGCCTCGGTCATGCAGGCGCGGGTATTGGGGCGGCCGTCAACGGTGCAGCGGCATTCCCAGCAAACGCCGATGCCGCAGAGAAGCCCGCGCGCACCGCCGGTTTCGGCGTGGCGCAGGATCGGCTCGTCGGCGGCAATCAACGCGGCGCCGAGGCTTTCGCCCGGCCAAGCGGAGATCTCGTGGCCCTCAAAGGTAAAGGTGAAGGGGGTGCCGGGGCGCCCGGAGAACCTGCGCTCAGGGGCCATCGTTGCAGGCCTTTCCGTCCGCCGCTGCGATGGCGCTGCACAAGGCCGCGACCTGAGCCCGGGCCTCGGCCTCGGCGGCGTCCGCGTCTCCCGTGATCACCGCCGCGACAATCCGCCGGAGCCCGTCGGCGGACAGCTGGCGGTAGCTGTCAATACATCCAGCGGCGCAGGCCAGCCGGGTGCCGGTGTCGATCAGCCGCTCGTGCTCGGTTTCCAGATAGCGGTTCCGGGCCGCATTGGCGAGCGCCCGGAAGACAGCCCGCACGGCCACCGCCGAGGGGGCGGGGGTGGCATCCATGGTGGCCGTATATGCCTTCAGCGCCGCGATGTCTGTGTCCCACCGCCGCATCGCCGCGAAGCGGCCGACCGCCGCCGCCACCCGGTCGCGCGCCTCGCAATAGATGCCGAGCCCCGCGGGCGCCGCCGGGGCGACAATGGCGCTGCGATTGGCCCTGAGCGTCACCAGCCCCTCTGCCGCCAGCCGGGTCAGGGCCTCGCGGACGGGCGTGCGGGAGAGGGCGAATTCCTCGACCAGCGCCTTCTCCTCGATGGGCGCAAATTCCGCCATCCGCCCCTCCATGATTGCCTGTTTGACGCGGTCGTAAACCAGCCCGGCGCTCATGCCCTTGCGCCGCCCTGCCTGGAGCCCTGCATCCTCGCTGATGGTCACGGATCGCTCCCCTCGAGAAACCGGAGAACCCGGCGCCAGATCGATGGTCGTTGTCTGGGAGAGCTTAATATACACCGTGTATGTAAAGCAAGAACACTGGCGCGAATGGGTTGCGCCGACACACCAGAAGGGAGTCTCGAATGTCCAAGATCCAAGCAGAATTCTGGAAGTCCCAGCTCGTCAAGGGCCGAATATCCAGGCGTGAATTCATCGGTCGGGTCGGCGCCATCGGCCTGACCGCAGCAACCGCCGGTTCGATCATCACCTCGGCCGGCAAGGTTCTGGCGGCAACGCCCAAGAAGGGCGGCCGGCTGATCCTCGGCTGGTACGCGCACAGCGCCGAGGCGCGGAGTCTCGTCGCCCACATCCGCATCGTCACCCTCAGGCTCGCAAGGTTTTGTTATGTTGTGCAGAGTTTCTAGTCAGGCTCTACGCCGAGCACCGGGCGCCGACGATCCTCAGGCAACCCCATCGCGGCGGCCGGGGCAAGGCTCGCCGCTTCGTTGACGCTGAGATAGGCCAGCATCCGGCGCTGAAACAGCGCCGCGTGGTCGTGGCCCAGTTGCTCGGCCGCGACGGAATCTCCGGCGGCGATGGCCTCGACCATCGCCCGGTGTTCGGTGACGACCTGACCGAGATGGACGTCGCGGCCCTCGCCCTCGTAGGAGAAGCTGACCCGGGCCAGCCGGGCGCTCTCGTCCAGCAGCCGCTCGTAGAAAGTGGTGAGGTGGGGGTTGCGGGCGGCGGCGGCGATGGCGCGGTGGAAGGCGCGGTTGGCCTCGGTCAGGGCCACGCCCTCGTCCTCCAGCGCCGCCTCGAAGGCGTCCGCCGCGGCGGCGATGGCGGCGAGATCCTGGTCGCTCCGGCGCATGGCCGCGAAGGCGTTGACGGCGCTTTGCGCCAGCGCCAGCGACTCGATGAAGGCGGGGAAGTCGGTCAGGGTCAGGGGCGCGACCGAAGCGCCGCGATTGGGCGAGATCACCACCAGTTGCTCGGAGGCGAGCCGGTTCAGCGCCTCGCGGAGCGGTGTGCGCGAGATATTGAAGGCGTTGGCCAGGGCCATTTCGTCGAGATCGGCGCCCGGGGCCAGGTCCAGGTTGAGGATCCGGCGGCGCAGCTCGTCGTAGATGCGCGCCGTGTTGGCGCCGCGCCGGGCCTTGGCCTTATTGGTGCTGTGCATCGGTCAACCCTCCATCAAAAGGCCAGCCGCCGAAAAGCCGCCATCGACCGCCAGGGTATGGCCGGTGATGTAGCGCGCTTCGTCGGAGACCAGGAACAGGGCGGCGGCGGCCACTTCCTCCGGCGTCGCGTAGCGTTTGATCGGCATCGACGTCGAACAGCACGACCTTCGCGCCCTCGGCGGCGAAACGCTCGCCGCAAGCTTGGCCGATGCCACCCCCGCCACCGGTGATGGCGGCGATCTTTCGCGTGAGCTTCATTTTCCATCTTCCCGGTAATGCGCCGTCTGGAACGCGGCGCTCGACTTCCCTGCCTCGCGGTCACGCGCGATATCTTCCGCCGTACGCTCGGCAGGCGGCCCATATCCCCCGGCGCCCGGCGTCTCGATGATTAACCGGTCGGCGGGGCCGATGCGCACGCCGCTGGGCTTGGTCTCCAGCGTTTCCTCGGAGCCCTCGGCGCGGGCGATGGCGAAGCGGCCCATGCCGCCGGGCCTGCCACCGAAGATCCCCCAAGGCGGGTTGGTGAAGCGCTCGCCGGCGCCGTTGAAGTCGCATTCATGGCCCACCGGACGCACCACCCGGCGCAGGCCCATGCCGCCGCGCCAGCGCCCGGCGCCGCCGGAATCGGGGATCAGGCCGTAGGCCTCGACCATCAGCGGATATTCCATCTCGATCGCCTCCACGGGAAGGTTCGAGGTATTGGTGATGTTGACCTGCACCCCGTCCTTGCCGTCCTTGGTGGCCCGCGCGCCATGGCCTCCGCCCAGCGTCTCCAGATAGACGTAGCCTTGGCCGGTGCGCGGATCGGTGCCGGAGAAGACGGCGGTGGTGTTGGCCCCGTTCGAGGCGCCGATGGCGCGCTCCGGCATCGCCGGGGCCAGCGCCCCGATCACCACGTCGATGATGCGCTGGCAAGTATGGGCGCGCGCCGCCACCGGGGCCGGGAAGCCGGCGTTCAGCAGCGAGCCCTCCGGCGCCGAGACCTCGGCCACGTCGATGACGCCCTGGTTGTTGGGGCAGTCCGGGTCCAGCATCGCCTGCAGACCGAACACGCAGGCCGCCACCGTGGCGTTCATGGTGACGTTGATGTTGCCGGTGACCTGGGGCGAGGTGCCCGCGAAGTCGAAGCGGATGCGGTCGCCGGAGACCGTCGCCGCCAGCCGGATCGGGATATCGCGCGTGCCCAGCCCGTCGTCGTCCATCACGTCCTCGAAGCGGTAGGTGCCGTCCGGCAGCTCGGCCACCGCCGCGCGCATCCGCGCCTCGGTGCGGGATAGAATTTCACCGAAGGCGGCCTCGATCTTGCCGATGCCATAGGCGCCGATCACGTCGGTCAGCCGCCGGGCGCCGAGGTTGCAGGCGGCGATCTGGGCGTTGTAGTCGCCGCGCCGCTCGTCCGGTAAGCGGACGTTCAGCAGCAGCAGATCGAAGATATCCTGCTGCAACTCGCCCGCCCGGAACAGGCGGATCAGGGGGATGCGCAGCCCCTCCTGGAAAATTTCCTGCATGCCGCCGGCCATCGAGCCCGGCACCATGCCGCCGATATCGGCGTGATGGGCGATGTTGCACACAAAGGCGCGGATGCGGCCGTCGTGGAACACCGGGGTCGCCATGTTGACGTCGGGCAGGTGGGTGCCGCCTGCCACATGCGGGTCGTTGGCGATGAAGATGTCGCCGGGCGCGATGCCGGGGAAACGGCCGTCGGGCCCCGCTTGGCGCGCCATCATCGTGGCCATCAGCCCGGTCATCGAGGCGATGTGGATCGGCGAGGCCATGGTCTGGGCGATCAGGCGGCCACCCGCATCGACGATGGCGGTGGAGTGGTCCTTGCGCTCCTTGATGTTGGTCGAGAAGGCGGATTTGGTCAGCGAGGCGAAGGTCTCGTCGGTGATGGAGCCGAAGGCGTTGCGCAGAATCTCGATCTCGATGGGGTCGATTGTGGTCATGGTCATGGGCGCACCTCGATCAGCAGGATTCCGGCCGCATCCACGGTGACGATGTCGGAGGGGTGGATCGGCGTCGTGGCGTCGAGCTGCTCGACGATGGCGGGGCCGATGATCCGGGTGCCGGGGACGAGGTCGCGGCGCTGGTAGACCGGCGTATCGACCGGGCCGTCGGCGGTGAACCAGACCGGGCGGTGGTCTTTCGGTACTGGTGAGGTATTGGCGCTGCTTTGCGGAGCCTCGCGGCCGGGCTCGGCGCGGCCGCGGGCAGTCAGGCGCAGGTTGATCGCCTCGACCGGCTCGGCCTCGGTGGCGTAGCCGTAAGCTTTGCGGTGGGCGGCGAAGAAATCGGCTAGGATGCCGGCCAGCGGCGGCAGCGCGTCTACCGTGAAGGCGACGCCCTCGCTGTCGGCGAGGGGCACCTGCAACTCGAAGTTCTGGCCGACATAGCGGCAGTCGAGCGCCATCTCCAGCGCCCGGCGAGACAGGGGGATGCCCTCGGCCTCGAACCAGCCCCCGGCCTCGGCCAGCAGCGCCGCGGCATCGGACAGAAGCTTGGGCATGGAGCCCTCGGTCAGGGGCAGGCGGCGGGAGCGAACGAAATCCTCCTTCTGGTCGGCGGCCAGCAGCCCCTCGGCGCAGAGCACGCCCGGCGCACGCGGCACCAGGATCTCGCTCATGCCCAGCTCGACGGCGATCTCGCGGGCGTGCAGCGGCCCGGCGCCGCCGAAGGGCATCAGCGCGAAGGCGCGGGGGTCGTAGCCGCGCTCGACCGAGATTGTGCGGATGGCGCGGACCATGTTGGCGGAGACGATCTCGATCACCCCGATAGCGGCGCGCTCGACCGAGACGCCAAGCTGTTCCGCCACGGGGGCCAGCGCGGCGCGAGCGGCGGCCTGGTCCAGCGTCATTCCGCCATCGACCAGTTCGCGCCCCAGCCGGCCCAGCACCAGATTGGCGTCCGAGACCGTCGGCAACGTGCCGCCGCGCCCATAGCAGGCGGGGCCGGGCACGGCGCCGGCGCTGTCGGGGCCGACCTTCAGCAGCCCGTCGCGGTCGAACCAGGCGATCGAGCCGCCGCCCGCGCCGATGGTATGGATGTCGATCACCGGCAGGCGAATAGGGAAATCCGCCACCTCGCGCTCGAACGAGATATCCGCAGCACCCTCCCGGATCAGCGCCACATCGGCGCTGGTGCCGCCGACATCGATGGTGATGACCGAGGGGCGGTTGCCCGTCTTGGCCTCGTGAATGGCGCCGACCACCCCCGCCGCTGGGCCGGACAGCGCCGTGCGTACCGGGTAGCGCCGCGCTGTTTCCGGCGTCATCAGCCCGCCATTCGACTGGTTGATGCCAATGGCGGCGTTGGGGGCGCGTTCGGCGAGGCCGGTGTGGAGCGCGCTGATATAGCGGCCCATGACCGGTTGCAGATAAGCGTTGATCGCGGTGGTGGTGAAGCGCTCGTATTCGCGGAACTCGGGCCGGACCTCGGAGGAGAGCGAGACCTGGACATCGGGCAGGGCCGCCTCGATGGCAGCCCCGGCCATGCGCTCGTGCGCCGGGTTCAGGAAGGAGAACAGGAAACAGACCGCCACCGCCTCGGCGCCACTGTCGCGGACCGCCTCGACCAGCGCGGCGAGATCGGCAGTATCGGGCGCCGTCAGCACAGCGCCCTCCGCCGTCACCCTCTCGGCCAGCTCGAAGCGGCGCTCGCGCGGCACCACCGGCGGGGGTGCGTCGCGTTGCAGGTCGAACATGTGCGGGCGGGTCTGGCGGCCGATCTCCAGCAGGTCGCGGAAACCCCGGGTGGTGATCATCGCCACCCGCCCGCCCCGGCGCTGGATCAGCGCGTTGGTGCCGACCGTGGTGCCGTGGCCGAGGCGGTCGACCTGGTCGAGATCGATGCCGCCCTTGGCGGCCAGCTCCTCAAGCCCGTCGAGGATCGCCCTGCTGGGGTCATCCGGGGTCGAGAGCCGCTTGTGGCGCACGACCCGGCCAGTGGTCGCCTCGCGGGCGAAGAAATCGGTGAAGGTGCCGCCTGCGTCGATGCCGATGGACCAGGACATCCGAGTCTCCCGGGGGTGGGTGAGTTCAATCTTGTATTCTGTGTGTGTACAACATCGACATTCCCGGTTGTCAACGGCGAATGTAGGATCGAATGGGGCGGCGGTAGATTTGGCGCCCCCTTACCGGGCTAAATGAATTTCCAAAACATCTTCGTCTGGGCGCTGTCACATAAAACAGCGTAGCGGCGGCGCGGCCGGTCGCATAGACCTCGCCGATGCGCAAAAAATCTCCCACGCCGGCCACCGATTTCCACCCGACGCCATCCAGCGGGCCGTGTGGTTCTACCTGCGTTTCGCGCTCAGCTATCGGGACGTCGAAGACCTATTGGCTGAGCGCGGCCTCGACCCGTCCTATGAGACTGTCCGCCGCCGTCTACAATCGGTTCGCCGTCCAGCGCCACCTCAGTTCCCGCCGCACCCTCTGAACGTTCCGCACGGCAGCGTTCAATGGATGGTGTGCGGCGGTTGCCGCCTCATGAAACATGTGGCCGACCGCAACGTCTCCAATTCAGACTACGTGACAACACCCTATTCTGGCATCCTCGGCATCACCGGCACCTCTTCAAGGCTGCGGTGCGTGTCTCGAAGCTGCCTGACGCGTTTACCTTTCACGGTCTGCGCCATACCTATCCACGATTCGGTCCAGACCAGCCCGGGACGGCTCGTAACTGGGCCCATGAGCCTGGATCAATGGGCCGGGGTATCAGACCACCCCCTTGGCCCGCAGCGCTTCGATCTCGGCCTCGCCGAGCCCCAACCGGCGCAGGATGTCCCCGGTATCCGCGCCCAGCCCCGGCCCGGCCTTCCTTGGCTGCTCGGCCCCAGCGACGCGCACCGGTCCCGTCAGCATCCGCAGCAGTTCCGCCCCGTCCGGCCCGGAGAATCCGGCAACACGGCCCTGATCGGCCGCAAACGGGTTCTCCAGCGCACCCGCCACATCGTTGACCGGAGCGACCGGAGCAACACCCCCGAGAAGTTGCAGCCATTCGGCGGTGGTGCGCTCCGAAAACGCCGCATCCAGCATCTCGGTCACTTGCGACCGGTGTTCCAGCCGGGCGGCGAAGCTGGCGAAACGCGGATCGGTGGCCCATTCCGGGTGGCCGATTGCATCGCAAAGGATCGGCCAGAACTTCTCCTTGTTGCACATCACGAACAGCCAGCCGTCGCTGGTCCGGTAAAGCTGCGAGGGGGTCAGCGAGGGATGCGCCGAGCGCGGCTCGCGGCCCTGGTTGACGCCGGCGTTCAGATACCAGGCGGCAAGATAGCTGAGATTGTGCAGCGCGGTGTCGAACAGCGAGGTGTCGAGGTCCATGCCCTTGCCG
>Ga0209980_10000566_pt1 | contig 20183 bp, 16 predicted proteins | sample CR02metaG_FD_183611 | JGI IMG/M metagenome (GOLD analysis project Ga0209980, IMG submission 183611) | Deep subsurface microbial communities from Mariana Trench to uncover new lineages of life (NeLLi) - CR02 metaG (SPAdes) (version 2) | ecosystem: Environmental > Aquatic > Marine > Ocean trench...
TACGCGTACCCGTCGTAACGATTTCCTCGATGACGTCGTCGGCGCCTTCATCCTGAGGCAGCGCTGTCGCAGGCGCCATTGTTATGGATAAAGCAATTGCCAATGACAGCGCAAACGGATTGATTTCTGTTAATGCTTTCATGAGATCCCCCACCGGCCGCAGTGCGCACCGCTGTGTTGTATTTTTGTCACAACTCATCGCTCCACACCCCTTTTCACGGTGGTTGCATGAGTCTCGGTCGCAAACGCTATGCCAAGCGGCTGTTACCGCTTCGAGCAAACATCATACGGTTGTTTTTTTGCAAATGAAAGGTGTCAGACGCCGTCGCAGGCTGGCGTTGCCGCCGTTATTGTCGGGATTATTGAGCATTTGCCGCGTCTGCGGCCGAACGGCCCGCTACCGGTAGACCGCGTCTTCGAGCATGTCGTGTATGACCTGCGTCGCAATCTCCACAAGCAACACTCTTCCGTTCAGGGCGATGCGCTCAAAGCCACGCGGCGCCGGCGGCAACAAGTCAATCAGGCCGGCAGGAAGGACCTGCTTGGCGATGCCCGGAGGCAATGGCTTGCCGCGCCGCAAATTTTTGGCGATCCCGGGCGGCAGGGACTTGAGGCCCTTGCCCTTGCGCCGCTGCTGGCTGTCGTGACCACGGTAGTATTCGAGAATAATGGCAGCCTCACGGCTGCTGAACACGGCATGCGCGCTAAACTCGGCAACCGCGGTCTGGGTGCAACCGGCCAGCAGCACTGCCGCTACCAATGTCGAAAATAAAATCCTGAACATGTTCATCAGCTACCTTGCCGTGGCTTCTCAAAGACTCTTCAGAACAGGCCTTCGAGCCCGTCCAGATCGTTGATCACTCGCCATTTGCCTCCAGCTTTTTCAACGAGGCTCTGCCAATCCGATACGCGCTCCAGGTACTCTCTCGGGTTGATGTTGTCGGATCGAAGCTTCGTGACGTTGAGCGCAATGACATTGAATCCGTCGAGCTCAAGGGCGATGTCGCGTACGTAGCCTTCCTGCAGGTCTTCCTTGAGATCGGAAAATATCAGTATGGTCTTGCGGGCGGGTGATTTCTCGTTCAGAAATTCGATGCCCTGAAGTATTCCACCGGTGATGTCCGTGTAACGGGAAGAACGAACGCTCGCGACAAACTTCTGCACCCGCTGGGCGAACAGCCGCTTCTGCTTGTTCATCGCGCTAGGTCGATCATCGAGCGTGACTTTCGCGACGATATCTTTCTCGCTGAAGCTGCCCGTATCGATGCGCGCAACCGCAAATGTGTCCGTCGCGTCGAGCCGCGACAACGTATAGCGAATGATCTGTTCTGCTTTCTTCAGTTCTTCGCTATAGGTGCCCGACGTATCCAGCAACATGTAGACACCATGGTTGTCGGCTGTAGACCTTGTACACGCGACGAGTATCGCGCAGCTTAGAACGATCGTCAGTATTTTCATTATAAAACCCCCTGGTACGACGGTTTCTTCCCGCCGTTGCGCCGTTCCGCGCGCTCTTGGAGCCACAGCGGTACGAACAACGGCAAATCGTAGATCTTGATGAAAAGCGAACCGAAATAACGAAACGTATTACCGGCAAGCCTCAATGTCGTCGACAAGACCCGCAACAGCCCGTTGACGAGCATGCCGAGAACCGTGCGCAAGGAGTGCACGAACGTTTCCAACGGGATAGCGACGAACACCAATGCGAACGGCAAGATGAAGCCCATGCCCATCTGCGCCGCCGTCGTGATCCAGTAGTATTCGCCGGACAGGGTGGCCGCTTCAGCGGCTGCCGCGTCGGCTCCCCTTAGCAATGCGCTGGTCGCGAGCTCGTCCTGAAGCAGTACCTCACGCATGAAGGCCAGGCCGGCCTCCACACAGGCGAGCAGGAACAGGATCGTGAACGTGATCCAGACCATGCGAATTCGCATCTTGTCCGGTAGCGCACCGATCACAGGGAACAGGCGCGTGATACGCAGAGACTCCATCAGGAAAAGTCCCATTGAAATCTCGACCATGATGATCACGAGGGCGGCGATGTCCGCGGTACGAAAACCCCCGATCAGCCCGGTGCCACCAACCATCTCCGCCATCGGGCGTGCGATCAGCGAGAAGTTGATTGTTGCGCCACCGATCGCGACGAGTAACACGAACGCGGAAACGAAGAATTGCACAAGCGACGATGACGACAGAATCGATACCGCATGATCTTTGCCCGATACGATGTCCTCGTACTCCTGCATATGCCGATCGATCGTCACCGAGCGGTCGAGCAGGCTGTCCACGTTCTTGCCGACGTGGCCCAGTGTTACCTGAATCTTGCGCCAGTCCGGCCGCATGCGTCGCAACAACGCATGGCGTTTGCCGCTCTCGTGACGATATGACACCATCGACTGGGCGTGCGCCTTCACGAGCGACTTGTGAATATCGGATAGCACGTTGCCGATGCCGACACGCCCTTCGCTTGAGTCGATTTTGGCGACGGCCTCAACGGCCTTCACCCAGCCCGGCGGGTCGGGCGGCACGTCAACGGCCTGCTGGTGGTCTTCTTCAATGCGGGTAATTGACTCGCTCAGGGCGCGATGCAACTTGGGGTAGTTCGCGAGGTCTGTGCGCACCGTCTCGTTCACGCGATCGAATTCGCGCTCGATAATGCGCTCCTTGGCTTCGCGGCCGGCCGCGAGCAGTACTTCGCGGTTGCGCTGGTCCAGGTCATGCCGGCCCTTGGAAACCATTTTCGCCGCGATCCGGAATGTCCTGGAGAGTGTCCGCGCGCCAGCGCGAATCGCCTGATGGGCAGTAACTCTGGCGAGATACATCGCCGTCACTGCAAATACGATCCATAACAGTGCAGAAACTGCTGGCCATGGAGTGATGTTCAAGAGGAAGTTCATTCTTGCAACCCCGCTGTCGTAGTCGATAACTGTAGACCGGTGGCTTTGCGACCCTTCCTTTCAGAAGGTGTGCCTTTCATCGATGTCCGGGCAAGGTTCCATAATATCCGGACGCCTGTCAACGACTCGCGTCATATACAGGCGAATAAATCAACGGGTTCCGGAAATTTCTTTACAATCCGGTACTTACCGCGAAGCAATAGTGGGGCCAGAGTCGATTTCCGGCCCCAACCCGGGGTTCCGCTTACTCAGCCTCGGCGGCGGGCGCGAGCACATCGGTATCGTCAGCCGGTGCTTCGGCGTCCGGTGCCTCGGTTGCGTCCGGCGCATCCGGCGCGTCGGTCATATCCTCCGTGGCAGCCGCAGCACCCTGACTGCAATCCCAGCCCCAGCCTTCGAGCTTGGCAATGAATTCGCTAGCCTTGCGCTCACAGTAGCCGGATTCACTCTGAGCCGACCAAAGCACCTGGCGTTCGCCCGGCATCTCGGAGTCCTTGTAATAGTGCACCTCGCAGGGAACGTTCACGCCGGGTTCGTGATAAATCTCGACGCGCCGCTGCATGTCCGCGTAGGAACATTGAAACTTGTTCGCGTCCTGCGCCGCAGCAAGGCCGGGCAACACTGTTGCCAATAGAACGATCAGGATTTTGTCTTTCATGTCTGGCACCCAGGATTGTAACCAGTGAGTCACTGAGTATAGCAATCGCGGAGAAACCGGGGTCGAGAAACCGGGGTCGAACCGAAGTTTTCGTCAATATCGCAGTCGACGGAAAACTTCGGTTCGACCCCGGTTTTTGTCGGCAATCAGAGACGGATCGGCAGATTCCGAACGCGAATTCCACTTGCTGCGTAAATTGCATTGCCGATCGCCGGCGGTACCGTGATCAACGGCGGTTCGCCGAGGCCCGTCGGGACCTCCGTGCTCGGCATGAAATGGATATCGAGCTCCGGCACATCGACCATGCGCAGCGGCGTGTAAGCATCCAGGTTGCGTTCGCTGATCTGCCCGTCCCGGAACGTCGCGCCTTCGTGCAGCGCGATGCTCACGCCCCACAAAATCGCGCCCTCTGCCTGCGCCAGCGCACCATCGGGATGTACGACCGTGCCGCAATCAATGGTCTGCCAGATCTTTTTCACCTTGACCGTCTTCGCCTCCTTGTCCACGGCAACGTGGGCAACGCTGGCAATCCAGGTCGGCATTGCTCGCTCCTGGCCGTGACAGATCGCGACGCCCAGTCCTTCTCCATCGGGTAACTCCCGGCCCCAACCGGAACGATCCCGGACGTCCTTGAGTACCGCCGCCAACCGGAGTGCGCCATCGACGGACGCCGGCGCCTTGCCGGCGTTCTTGCCCGCACCGTCGAGACGGGCAAGGCGAACTGCGATCGGATCCTCACCCGCAGCGATAGCCAATTCGTCCATGAAGCTTTCGACGCCCCAGCCAACCCAGCCGGGACCGACCGAACGCAGCCAGCCCGGCAGAAATGTTTTCTGCGCGAGTTCATTATTGATCGCGCGCACACGATGATTTGGCAGCGTGTACCAGTGATCGGCGCCGCTGATTGAGAACGTGTCATATTTGCCGTTGCCGTCGACAGCGTCGGCCAGGAAACCCGGCGCCATGGACAGGGTCGGCCAGCCGGCGGCCGCGGCGTGATCGATGCCGGTCAGCGCGCCATCAGCACCGAATGACGCATCAAATTGCTGCACCGAAGCAGACCGTACGCAGTCGAAGCGGGTGTCGTCAGCGCGCTGGAATACGATCTTGACCGGCCTGTGCAACTCACGTGCGGCCAACGCCGCCGGGATCATCTGGTCACCCCACAGACGTCGCCCAAATCCGCCGCCGAGGTAGTACTGATGAATGATGATATCGGTCTCGGGCATGTCCAGCGCTTTCGCCAGCACCGGCAGGATCAGCGATTGCCACTGATTGCCGGAATGGATATGGCAGATACCGTCCAGAAATTCCACGACTGCATTGGCCGGCTCGAGCGTGAAATGCAGCACTGAACTGGTGCGATACGTCGCGCTATAGGTTTGCGACGCTGCAGCGTGCGCGCTCGCGACATCGCCGTCATCGACAACCAGTACGCCGCTGCTCTTGTCGGCCACAAGCCGCTCACCCTCGCTGATGAGGTCGGCCTCGCTGACGCCCGCCGTCGGACCCGGCTCCCAGGTAACCGCTACAGCCTTCGCTGCCTGCATTGCGCTCACGAAAGTATCAGCTATGACGACGGCCCAGCCTTGCAGCGTGTCGCTGGGATCGGTCAGGACCATGGTCTCGCGGTAACCCGGAATATCCTGCGCGGCGCTGTCATCGACGTCTGTTATCGAGCTCCCGTATCGTGTCGGCGGCAGCAGCGGATGTGCATAGACCATGCCCGGCAACTCGACGTCTATTCCATAGACCGCCCGGCCTGTCGTCTTGGCCGGCACGTCCAGCGCCTTGGTGTCACTTCCGATATAGAGCCGCTCGGCCGCGGGCTTGATGCGCATTGCTTCGAGTTCCTCGGCGTTGAATGTGCGGCTTATGTCGCCCTTTTGCACGATCTCGGCGAACGATACTTGCTGGCCATTGGCGCTGACGTGGCTGCGCTCGACGCTGCACGTGGAAATGTCCACGCCCATCAGCGCTGCCCCGGCTTCGCGCATCACTGTGCGGCCGGCCGCTCCCGCCTTCGACAACATCGCGAACGTCGTGTGCACCGACCACGAGCCGCCCGTGACCATGTAACCCCACTTCGGATCGCTATCGACGTGCTCGATGCGAATATCGCTCCAGCTTGCGCCGAGCTCATCTGCAATAATTCTCGCGAGCGCCGTGCCCACGTGTTGCCCCATTTCGGCCTTCGCGATGTTGATGAGGACGTCGCCCTTACCGCTGATCTCAAACCACACGGTCGGCGCGAATTTGCGGCTTGCCGCCGCAGCGCTTATCTCGTCGACCGCTTCTTCGCTGCTGCACCCCGGCAACACCGCGCCGAGACCCATGATCAGGGTGGTACCCGCGCTGCCGGCCAGGAAAGTCCGCCGGCTGAAGGCCCCCAACATTTTCTCTGCTCGCATGGCCATGGTTACGCCCCCCCGGCGCTGGCGGCGACTTTTATCGCCTTGTGAATACGCTTGTAGGCCATGCAGCGGCAAAGATTGCCGTTCATCGCGGTCGAAATCTCATGATCGGTCGGGTCGGGCACAGCGGCGAGAAAGCTCGCTGCCTGCATGATCTGTCCGGACTGGCAATAGCCGCATTGCGGCACCTGCTCCGATACCCAGGCCTCCTGCAGGGCCTGACCGGCCGCCGATTCCAGGCCTTCGATCGTCGTGATCGTGCGGTTGGCCACTGCCGATACTGGCGTAACACAGGACCGGGTTGCCCTGCCATCCACGTGCACGGTACAGGCGCCACACATCGCAATACCGCATCCGTATTTCGTGCCCTTCAATTTCAGTTCATCACGAATCACCCATAATAAAGGTGTATCGGGCGCGCTCCCGGACGTTACGGTTTCCCCATTCAACTCGAATTCGATCACGACTGACCCCTCTCGACTTCACGACACGACCCGTCGATTTTAATACATCGGCGTCCAAAATGCTCGACGCGCAAGGCGTGACGAAGCACGCAGGATGCCGATACAATAGCCGGCGGCCCGGACAATGAATCCAAGGGGGAGCCCGGACGATGGCAGGTGACGGCAAACCATTTCGCTTTTACGACAACCGGCAGAAGTACCTGTCGTTTGTGACCACCTGCAACGAGAAGTGGAAGGTCGCCGAGCGCGCCAATGCAGAGTTACAGCACATAACACCCACACCGCCGGCGTTGCGCATCTTCGATGCCGGCATGGGTGACGGCACGCTGCTCAGCCATGTTATGCGCGCCACGCACAAGCGTTTTCCGACCGTGCCGCTGTATGTTGTCGGCAAGGAAATCAGCCTCGAGGACATTCGCCTGAGCCTGGAAAAACTCCCGGACCGCTTCGTTGAGCACCCCTCGAGTGTCGTCGTATTTACAAACCTGTACTACGCCGAGGCACCGTGGCTGACCGTCAGCAAACCGGAGCTTGCTGGCACCGTGAACTGGATGGATGTGCCCTTGCAGGGCGACACGGCCGCGGAGTTCGGCGAACAGTTGCGCAATCTGGATCCGCGGCTGGTCGATGGCTGGCAGGTCCGGGCCAGCGAAAGGACCGGTAACCCGCTGTACGTCAAGCCGTCGGTGCTGGTCTTGTACCGCGAGGATCACTCTTTTGCGCTGGACGGTGTCAAGCCAGGACAAACAGAACCTCGCGCAGAATTCGATCTCGTGCTCGTGTCGCAACCGTGGCGCGCACGCATGACGGCGGCGTTCAAGGTGGACAAGGTTCTCGAACCGATGGTCCGCAGCCTTGCTCCGGGCGGCCGTGCCCTGGTAGCGCAGGCTAGCGGCAACGACCCGGGGCTGGAGCTCATCCGGGGAATCTGGCCCGATGCCGATCCGTTCAAGGTCAACCGGCATGAATTGATAGAAACGTTGCGGGACCGGCTCGGCGACAATTTAAAGAACTACAAATTTCATTCCATGTCGGACGCCGAGTCGATATTGCGTTACGAGATGCACACGCTGCCCGATGAAATTCAAACCAACATCGGAACGTCGACGTTGTTCGCCGCGTGGAATGCGGCCGTGTACGTCGCACAGATCGAAGACGACCGCCTGGAGGTGGCGCTCGCCAGCGGCGAATACCTCAAGCAGACGGCGAAGACGCTGAAGAAGTTCGGTGGCCTGTGGTTCAACGACGAAGTGTTCGTTGTGTCACGCAATCCGTAATCTTGAAACGACGTCCCCCTACTCCGCGATGCCCTCCAGGCTCAGGAAGAACGCGTAATAGATCGCCGTATCCTCAAGGCTCCGGAACCGGCCGGTCTTACCGCTGTGCCCCGCGTGCATGTCCGTCTTGAGCAATAGCAGCTTGTCGTCGATTTTGTAGTCGCGCAACTTGGCAACCCACTTCGCCGGCTCCCAGTATTGCACCTGTGAATCGTGAAGACTGGTGGTCACGAGGATGTTCGGGTATGCCTGGCGCTCGATTTGATCGTACGGCGAATACGACAGCATGTAGTCGTAGAATTCCTTCTCGTTCGGATCACCCCATTCATCCCACTCACCGGTTGTCAGCGGAATACTGTCGTCGAGCATCGTCGTAACGATGTCGACGAAAGGCACGCGCGTCGAGATGCCGTTGTACAGATCCGGCGCCATGTTGGCGACTGCGCCCATGAGCAGGCCGCCGGCGCTGCCGCCGTAGGCATAGAGATGTTCGGGTGATGTATATCCCTGGTCGATCAGGAACCTGGAAACGTCGATGAAGTCGGTGAACGTATTCTTCTTGTTGAGCTGTCGCCCGTCGAAGTACCAATGGCGACCCATTTCCGAGCCGCCGCGAACGTGCGCAATGGCGTAAACGAACCCACGGTCGAGCAGACTCAGGCGATAGGAGCTGAAGGTGGGATCGATGCTGTAACCGTAAGATCCGTAGCCGTATTGCAGTAGCGGATTGCGGCCGTTCAACTCCAGCCCCTTGCGATAGACCAGCGACACCGGAACTTTTGCCCCGTCGCGTGCCGTGACGAACAGGCGCTCGGACTCATAGTTGTTGCGATCGAAGCCACCCAGGACTTCGTCCTGCTTGATCAACCGCCGTCGTTTGCCGTCAAGATCGTAGTCGTAGACAGATTCCGGTGTCGTCAGCGACTCATAATTATAGCGGAATACACCTGTCTCGAATTCGTAGTTGTCTCCGGAACTCGCCTCGAATACCGTTTCACCGAAATCGATCAGGTGCACGTCACGACTGTCACGGTCGATGACCTCCATTTGCGTGAGCCCCTGCGTCCTTCCCGTGATGACGATGTGATTCGAGAAAACATCGACATCCTCGATCAGAACGTCTTCGCGATGCGGAACGACGATCGTCCATGCGTCTTTGGCCGTGTTGTCGAGCGGCGTCTCCAGCACGTGAAAGTTCTGTGCGTTGTCGTTACTGATCACGAAGAAACGATCGCCACCGTCGGTAACGGAGTACTCGTGCTCTGGCTCTCGCGGCAGAAACACTTGCGGCTCATCCATTGGCGCCATCGCTTGTATATACCGAACCTCGGTCGACAGCGTGCTGTCGCTGGCAATGTAGATAAATTTCCCGGACACGGACTTGTACACGTAGGTGCTGAACGTCTCGTCTCGCTCTTCGAAGACCAGCTCGTCGTCATCGGATCCTAACTCGTGGCGATAGATGCGGTCCCAGCGCAGCGTCTCGGCGTCCTGCCTGACGTAAAACAAGGTATTGCCGTCGGCGGCCCATTCGTAATTTCCCGTTACATCGTCGATCCGGTCCGGCAGCCTCTGGCCTGTTTCCAGGTCGATGAAGCGCAGGTCATAGAATCGCCGTCCGGTCGTGTCAACCGCGTAACCCGCGCGCTTATGGTCGGGACTGACCTTGAAGCCGCGCACCGAGAAATACGCTTCCCCCTCGGCTTCCTTGTTGACGTCCAGCAAGATCTCTTCAGCGGCGTCCATCGACCCTTTGCGGCGGCAGTAGACCGGATACTCCTGACCTTCCTCGAGGCGGTAATAATAGTAGTACTCACCGTGCCTGTAGGGCGCCGACACATCGTCTTGCCGGATGCGCGACCTCATCTCTTCGACGAGTCGCTCCTGCAGCCCGGAGGTCCCGGTCAGCACCGATTCGGTGTAGGCATTTTCGGCTTCAAGGTATTCGATGACGGCCGGGTCCTCGCGCTGATTCAGCCAGAAGTAGTCATCGATCCTGACATCACCATGAATTTCGAGTTTGACCGGCTTTTTCTCCGCGGTTGGCGGTGCCGATTTTTCGTCAGCACAGGCGCCGAGTAATGTGGTTGTGAGAACAAGTGTCATCAGTCTGTATTTCATCTGCACCTCGAGCGGTTCAGCGATGCCCTGTCACATCACGGGTCAGCGCAGGAATTCGAATGCCATCTTCGTCTATAGCAGAAATTTGTACAATCCCGCAATGGAGACCTGCCGGCCGCCGTGCTGTCCACGGGCCTGATGCTGCTCGCGTTTCTGGCGCCGGCCTGCGGCCTCCATTCCCGGTCCCGACGCACGCCGCTTCGGCGAGTGAGAGACAAACGGGGCCAAATCCACTATGACACAGCCTCGACCCAATCCAGGTATTCGATGTATTTCGGTCTAAACTGTACTTCTTGAGGAACTCCGTATCGGGGTAATCATGCGGCATCTGATTTCTCTCGTTCATTATGGAGAACCGAAAAAAGAAAGGGAGAAAAATGATGGCGGTAAAAACTGAGGATGTAGATGAGAGCAAACTGGAGGAGCTGCAAGGAAAAGTTATTGGCGATGTAGCCGGGTCAGTGGGTCTGCTGCTGGCTTATTTTGGGGACAAGCTGGGTCTCTATAGCGCCCTTGCTGAAATCAGCCCCGCGACAAGCCAGGAACTCGCAGACAGTACCGGGATGAATGAGCGTTATGTTCGAGAGTGGCTTTCAGCAAATGCTGCTGGGGGATACGTTAATTATGACACTGCCTCGAACAATTTCTCCATGACCCCGGAACAGGCGGTAACTTTTGCGGCGGAAGGCAACCCGGCCTGTATGCAGGGGTTCTTTCAGGCAGTCGTGTCGATCTATGCCGATGAGCCGAAAGTGGCTGACATATTCCGTACGGGCGAGGGCTTGCCCTGGGGCGATCATAGCGAGTGTCTATTCTGTGGAACGGAACGCTTCTTCCGCCCGATGTACGCGGAGAACCTGGTTGACTCATGGATACCGGCGCTGGATGGCGTATGCGAAAAACTGGAGTCTGGTGCGAAAGTCGCTGACATCGGATGTGGATACGGATCTTCGACCATTATTATGGCCCAGGCATTTCCAAACTCGACTTTCCATGGCTTCGATTTTCACGAGCCGTCAATCGAGCATGCACAGGAACAGGCAAGTGCTGCTGGTGTCGAAAGCAACACAGACTTCAAGGTTTTTACGGCGAAAGAGTATCCCGGCAAAGACTATGATCTTGTGGCTATCTTTGATGCGTTACATGATATGGGCGATCCGGTAGGTGCCTCCAAACATATCGCGAACAGCCTGGCAGACGGTGGCACATTCATGTTGGTGGAGCCGTTTGCAGGTGACAGCCTGGAAGAGAACATCCACCCCTTGGGACAGATCTACTATTCCTTCTCGACCATGATTTGTGTGCCTGCGTCCCGATCTCAGGAAGTCGGTCTCGGACTGGGCGCCCAGGCGGGCCAGAAGAGGCTTACCGAAGTACTCAATGAAGGAGGCTTTAGCCAGGTTCGACGGGCTGCGGAGACACCGACGAATATGGTGCTGGAAGCACGCGTCTGATCGCGGCAGCTCGACGCCGGTTTTTCCGTGAGATCGCAAGCAAACCGAGCAACCACAGGAAGATCATGTTCATTGCGCCGCCGCCGCTGGAAGGTGTATTGACGTTCACGGTACCGGTAGCACTGTTGTTCGACGGGTCGGCGTCGACCTCGTTTGACGACAGTGTGGTCGTGTAATTCTTCGCGCCGGACGTCAGCCCGGTTACACCGATGCTCAACGTCGAGCTGGATTGAGCGGCGAACAGGCTCGCCTGGCAGTCGATTTGCTGGCCGGCAATACTGCACGTACCTAAGGACCAGCTTGCGGTGTCGGGCTGCAGTCCGACGCCGAGAATCACGCTGATCGTCACTCCCGTCGCATCCAGTATCGACAGGTTGGCTAGCGCTACTGCGACTGTCGTGCTCTGGTCCACGTTGATCTGTGTGGAGGCCTGCGGCGTTACGGTCAGGTTTACGGCGGGGTCAACCGTCAGCAGTACGCTATCCTGGTTGTTGGTGATGTCATCGTCTACATCGGCGACCACCGCAGCGTTGAACGTTCCGGTGCCGACAGCGGTTGTTATCGTGCTTACCGTGACCGTGGCGCCACTGCCTCCGGCAACATCACCGAGAACACACGTCACGGTCCCGGCACCGTCGGTGCAGAGACCCATTGACGCGCCCGACGACACGAATGAGACATTACCCGGCAGCGTGACAGTCGTAATGGTATTGACCGACGGTTCGGTACCATTATTCGTCACGTCGAAAGTGACGGTCGCGGAATTGCCGAGCAACACTGTCGGTGGCTGACCACTCAGCGCAATTCTGATGTCGACGCCGGGCAACTGCGTGATGCACGACGCTGCCGCAATATCGTCCTGCATCTCGACAATGCTGCATGCGGAAAACTGGTCGTTGCCGTTGAGCGTTGTCGCCATCAAAAAAGTCGATGGCTCAGCCTCACATGCGGAGCCAGCCTCTCCGTCGTGCGGAGCACCGAAGTTGTGGCCGATCTCATGTGCGGCTACAAGGCTGTCGAACGCCGCGCCTCCGGTGCCCTGCGTCAGCCCCGCGCCGAAGTTTCTGCTGCAGAGCGCGCTGGAATAGGCGATACCGACGGTCGAACCGTCGAGGTTTCGCCCCGTGAACATATGAGTCAGGCCCTGGCTATTCTGCGCCGCTGTGCCGCGACGATAAGCTGCGACTTCAATAAGAAAATCGCTTGGGTCGGTGACGTCCGAGAACGGATCGGCCGCCGTAGCGAACGTCTCGACCACCGGCACGTTGATCTGCACGCCGAGTTGCTGGCTGTAGATGCCGTCAACGTTGTTGAGCCGGGTGAGAATTGCCGTGTTGGCATTGGCGTCGCCCCCTTGCGCGCTCGTGAACTCGAAGTCGCCGATCGCACCAAAATTGATTTCCGATACGGCGCCGACACCCTGCGCCATCGCCGTGTTCAGCTCGGCAACCAGCGACTGGTACATCGCGGCGCCGTTGCTGCCGAATGCAGCAGAAGTGCCACAGCTCATAGTGCCCGGCGCGATAACCGCATCCGCGAGACGGTAAATGATCGGCGACGGGAAACTAACGAGGCTGTCACCCGGCGCCTCGATAGCGAACAGCTGCTCGCCGTCCCAGATCAGGCCTCTCGGCATGCCGTCGGCGATGACGATTCGTGCCCACGAACCCGCCTTGCCGGCGAGTTGGCCACGGTACGGCGTTACGCCGCCTGCAAGCACTGCACGGGATTCGGCGGACAGTAAACGGGTGTTCGGTTCGAGCTGAATGTCGAAAGACCGGCCGAGCGCATCGAAACTGAGATTGACGGGGCCGGCGGCCTGTAGCTTCTGGTCAAACTCGCCGATGCCGGTCTGGATGGTCAGCCGCTGCAGCGGCTCGTAGTGGGACAGAAAAATGCCATCGGTGTGGGCACCAAGCGACACCGATGAAATACTGAAAACGATGCAAGCGACGGTCAATCTGAAGGCTCTCATGAGGCCTCCGTTTCGGCATACTCATCATGCTTTAGCTAATCAAATAGCAGTGCGCACGACAAGGTCGTGTGCGTCGCTTATTGCACGCGATGGCGCCGAAAGTGTGCCGCAGTTCTCAGTTTTCCGTATCTCAGTCACGCATCAACGCGCACACATCCTGCTGGCCCGTTTTCTGCCAGGACTCGAATTGTTGCGCCGTCAGCAAGTAGCTTTCGCCACCGAGGCTGAGAACGTGCAGGTCCGGCATCGATTCCCCCGCATCGGACACCAGGTAAACCGTGTCCCCCTTGATGCTATAGCTGCCGTGCTTCGGATAGTCGGGAAACTGGTCGACGACCTTGCCGTCACTACCGACGATGACCTGGTCCGTGAATTTTTCCCAGGTGAACCGCCCTTCGGCAAGCCGGACATTGCTGCCTGCAAACGCAATGCAGCCGGGCGAGTAGCTGCCTTCGTAGTCTTTGCAGCCGGCAAGTACGAACGCGGCGAGAACAAGCGCAATGTAACGTGTGGTCATTCGGCTCAACCCGCTAGTGGCCCATCGGGTCGTTCCACTCGGGCAACAACACCATGCAATTCGGATTCCAGCCATTGTCGATGAAAGTCGTGATCGTATCGATCACGGTCTTTGACTTGAGATCGACAACGGTGATCGAGCCCTCGCTCATGCCCGGCAGGTTAATGAACGAGTTCTGCACGTAAGCGTAACGGCCATCTTTCGTATAGGCGACGTGGTGTGCGCCTTCCCCGGCCTTGATCGTCTTGATCAGTGTCGGTTGGCCCGGATGATCGCCGAGTTCGAAGAAATGCATGCGGCCCGGGTTCGCCGTTGTCACGTGCATTTCACGGCCATCGGCCGTGAAGTAGATCTCGAGCGGCACACCGACTTCTTCAGCAGCAAAGTCATAGACCTGTGCAACATCGAAGTCTTTTTTTCTAGCGTTCCACGTGGCCGTCCAAAGCGTTCCGCCAAACATGTTGGTGATGTATGCCATCGGCGGGTCGGATTGCGGTACGAACAGAATCTCGACGGGCGCCTCGCCCGAAGGTGACTCCTTGTTCGACACCTTGATGCGCCTCAGAAATTTGTTCGTGCTGGCTTCGAAGACGGCAATTTCTTCACCCGGATCCGCCAAGTCCGATGCTCGCACGGTGCCGGTGAGCAGCATGCGGTCGATGCCTTCGTGGATCGCGATGCCGTGCGGATAGGGTACTGGCGTCTCGATGGTGTGAGTGTATGTGTCATTGACGGCATCGCCGGCAACGACCACGTTCGATCCCATGCAGGTCATATACCACTTCTTGTTGTCCGCAGAAAACACGACATCTTCACCGACCTGGCAGTCCGGAACGTCGATGACTTTTATGCGGTACGGATTCACCGTCAGATCGATGACGCGAAGTTCCGGTTTACCGAGCGCTGTCAGGTAAAGCTTGGTCGCGTCGCGGTTGTAAAAAACGTGGTGCGCGACGAGATCCGGCGGCAACGGAATGTCCATGAGTATGTTGCCGTAGTTTGCCGACTCAGGGTCCACGTCGAAAATGGCGATGCCCTCTTTGCGGCCTTGCGTGCCGAAAGGCATCTTCAGATCTTTCAGTGAATCGTTCGGTTTGGTTTCGTAATTGGCCAGTGCAAGGATTTCAGCATTGCTGCTGAGTGGAATCATCAGAACGCTGGCGAGCAACAATGTGCTTATTGTTTTCATGATAGCCCCCAATCGGATGTGCGCATGCTTGGCATGTCTTAACCAGGGATTATACTACGACTCCTGCATCTGCTCAGGCAGAAATTGATGACCGGATCGTTCACTGGCACCGCAGCGATGCTGGCTTTCGCCGCGATGATGTTTGGATCGAGTCTAAGTCTATCCGACGCGCAACAGGCGGAAGACGCGGCAGTCGCGCCGACAAAGATCGAGGTCCGAATCGAGAACCGCGAGGTCGTCGGGGATAACGTCATTCGCCTTACCGAGGGACAGCGCGTCGAGATGATCTGGACCACGGACGCGGCCGTAGAGCTGCACATACACGGCTACGACATCCGCATCGAGGTGTCGCCGGGCGCCCCAACAGAGATTTCGTTCATCGCGCATGCGACCGGCCGCTTTGCAGTGACCAGCCACGGCTTCGGCGATCAGGACGGGCACGGGCACGAAACGCTCGCCTACATCGAGGTCTACCCAGATTAAGCGATGCCGACGGTTGCGGGCAGACGCTGCGGTCGTGCGCTTGTGACACAGGCGCTACGCGCGCTTCTCGTACTCGTCACCTGTGCGATGCCCATCACGGCCTGGGCGCACGGTTTCGCGGAGCGCTACGACCTTCCCGTGCCGCTACACCTTTATATGGGCGGAGCAGCGGCTGCCGTTGCCCTGTCTTTCGTGGTCGTCGCTTATTTCGTGCGCGGTGACCGGACTGTACGGCGCTACCCGACGTTCAACGTTCTCGGCACGGCCGCCGGCCGTCTCATCACCGGCCCGGTCGTGCGTTTCGTATTGCGGTTGTTCGCGCTGTTCATGCTCGTGCTGGTCGTGGTCGCAGGGCTTATCGGCGACTCCGATCCGTTCAACAACATCGCACCGACCACGGTCTGGGTGATCTGGTGGGTGGGCTTCGCCTACATCTCCGGCATGCTCGGCGACCTCTGGGCTTTGCTCAATCCCTGGCGAACGGTTTACGAGGTAACGGAGTGGCTGTACGTGCGCTTCAAACCGAACAGGCGCCTCGGTCTGAACATGAACTATCCGCGGGGTTTGGCGAGCTGGCCGGCCGTGGTGCTGTTCGTCTGGTTTATCTGGGCCGAGCTGATATGGCCGAACAGCGATTCACCGGCAGACCTGTCGCAGATAGTAATCACCTACAGCCTCATAACCTGGAGCGGGATGCTGGTCTTTGGCAGCGCGAACTGGCTGCGTCATGGTGAGGTGTTCACGATACTGTTCGGCCTGCTGGCGCGGTTCGCGCCGACAGAATACGTTGCCGAACGACGTGAGTGGAACCTGCGGCCGTGGGCCGTCGGCCTGCTTCCCGACAAACCGATGTCGGTATCGCTGACCGTGTTTGTGCTGCTCATGCTGTCGAGCGTGACGTTCGATGGCCTGCTGGCGACGCCGCTGTGGGCGGAGATCGCTCCGTGGTTGCTCATGTCCGACCTGGTCCGGCCGCTCGTGTTGTTGTTGCAGGATGTAACCGGCGACGCGATTGCGGCGATCGGCACGATCGCGCTGGTCGTATTCCTGCTCGTGTTCCAGTTGTTGTACCTGGCGTTTTGCGGGCTCATGTACGTCGTGACGCCCGCACGCGCCAGGGTGAACCTGTCGGTCGGCGAACTTGCAAGATTATTCGTGTTGAGTCTTGTCCCGATCGCGCTGGCCTATCATCTCGCACACTACCTGTCCTTTCTGCTGATCGTCGGCCAGTACATGATTCCGATGGCGTCGGACCCGTTCGGCTTCGGCTGGGATCTGTTCGGCACGAGCCTGTACATGGTCAACATCGGTGTGGTTGGCGCGAAATTCGTATGGATTACGTCCGTCATCGCCATCGTTACGGGCCACATCGTCGCCGTCTGGCTCGCGCATGTCGTAGCGCTGCGACGTTTGCGAGACAGCGGCGCGGCATTACGCAGCCAGATCCCGATGCTGTTTTTGATGGTGAGTTACACGATGCTGAGCCTGTGGATACTGGCCCAGCCGGTCGTGGAGACAAGCTGAAATGACGACGGCGTTCACTTTCGGTTAGCACTCACTTGTCGATGCCGAAGCGATTCATGAATTGCAGCAAGATGGCGTTCGTCCAGCCGAAACCGTCCTGAACGACATACTCGCCGCCAATGCCCGCAGTGCCCGCGTCCTCGACATTGTATTTCTCGAGCAGCCGCCCTGATCTGGAATAGACATTCAGATTGTTGTCGACCCAGCGTTTGGCGCCCGCTTCGGCCTCATCGTTGTAGCCGTAATTTTCCAGCCCGCGACAGGTTATGAACTGCAGGGGCGCCCAGCCGTTCGGACTGTCCCACTGCTGACCCGTATTGACCAATGTTGTCAGCCAACCGCCCGGCCGCAGAAACTCCTCATGCACACGCCTGACGACCTGCGAACCCTGCTCAGGCGTCGCGATGCCAAAGAACAGCAGATAGGTAGCCGCCAGTGACAGTATGCCGGTCGGTTTCAGGTCAGGCAGAACGAGATCGACAAAGAAACCTTTTTGCGTGTCGAAAAACAAGGTCCGCAGCAATTGCCTGCGACGTTCAGCTCGTTGTCCGTACGTCGCGGCGCTATCCTTGTCACCGGCTGCAATGCAGGTGCGTTCCAGAGTCGCTTCGAGGTTGTACATCAGCGCGTTCAGATCGACCGGCACAATCTGTGTTGTACAAATCGTCTCTTTTGTATGGCCGTCCGCAAACCAGCGGGAACTGAAATCCCAGCCGGATTCGCACGCGGCGCGAATGTCCCGATACAAAGCGGCCGCATCCCGATTCGACTTCGCTGCCAGCTCGACGTCCTCTGCATAACTTTCCTGCCGTGGAATTTCTGCATCATCCCAGTAGCGATTCAGATAGCCACCGTTGACCCGTATGACACGCCGATGCGAAGAATTTTGAACGTCGAGATCTTCGCTTCCCGCCATCCAGTACTGGTATTCCATGATCAGCTGCGGCAGATATCGCTGGTATATCGCTTGGTCTTTTTTTACGTCGGCCAGGAGTTCGACCATCAATGCGAAAAAGGGTGGCTGTGAGCGCGTGCAGTAATAGGTTCGATTGCCGTTCGGCACGAAACCGATTTCATCGATCAGATACGCGAAGTTTTCCACCATGTCTTCAATCGCGCGGATACGACCTGATGCGGCAAGACCCAGCATCGTGAAATAGCTGTCCCAATAGTAGACCTCACGAAAGCGCCCGCCTGGAACAACATACGGCCTTGGCAATGGGATCAGTGATGAGGCCTGGTTTTTTTCGTCCGGGCCGCGAGTCAGCACATCCCAGAGTCGCTCTATCTGGCTCGCGACGGGAATGTTGTCGGACGGCGTCGGCGTATGATCGTCGGACTCCGGCAGTTCGAAGTTATCTCTGACAAAAGCCTCGAGGTCGAAGTCGGATGCGGTCGCCTCGGAACGGAACGCGCTGAGTATATCGGCAGGATCCGTTTTCGACACGGCGTCAACAAATGTTTTCGAATCCGAGAACAGATGTCGCGATTGCACGAGCTCAAAAAGCTCCTTGTACAGATAATCGGGCGTTTGCTGCGCGATCATCGTCCGGACTCGCATGTGATCTTCTTGTGATCCTTGAATTGGCGAGGGTAGCCGTGGGTCATATTCGTGACTCGGGATCAGCTCAGCGCAGCCTGGTTGTGATTCTGAGCGTCGTGTCGTTGAATCGATTTCCTGAACGCATACAAAGACACCAGAATGAGCGATATGGGCAATAACGCAAAGTAGAACGCCGTTGTGCCGCCGAATGCCTCAAACAGGTTGCCGGTGATGATCGACCCTGTCGTGCCTCCCAATGCCGAAAACACGACGATCAGTCCGGCCATCGGTCCGTGTTGGCGCGCCGGCAGTGCCGATAAGATGACCGAGTTGATTGCCGGGTAAACCGGGGCAATGCAAAATCCGATGAGTGGAAACATGAATGCCGCCAGCGGCGCTCCTATCCAGCGCGTAATTTGCGGCCCGTCGCCACTCCCGGCGAGTGGCAGAGTGACGATGACCAGCAGGGCGGCAAGTATCAATCCGGCACTCAGCACCTTGAACCAGTCAAATCGCCGCAGCACAATTCCGGCCGAAAATCGTCCAAGTGCCGTAGACGCTGCGAGAATGCTTGCCATCTCGATGCTCAGTGACGGCGACAAATTCAGTATCTTGCTGTTGAACGTCGGCAACCACGACATGATGCTTTGCTCAATCAGGACGTACAGAAACGCGCTGATGATAAAGATGAGCACCAGGGGCCGGATGCACAACGAGATCATGCCGAGGAAATCCGCGGCAAACGATTGTGAGTCATCCACGTGAATTCCCGACTCATCAACCTTCGCGAAAAGCAACAAGGCGAAAGCGGACAATGACAACGCCGCCAACAGATAGTACACGTTGAGCCAACCCGTCGAGCCGGGATCTGTGTCATCGATGAACGCACTAAAGATGAAGTACCCGGACAACACGCCAATCATGAAGAACGACTCCAGAAAGTTCATCAGGCTGACATGATCCTTCTTGTTGGCGGTAACCAGTCCAAGGGTCGCGTAAACCGAGATTTTTGTTAACGCAAAACCGACTCCTGTGGCGGCGAACATCGCCTTGGTCATCCAGAATGCCGGTAGCTGCGGCATCGTGAGACACACCCCGGCAATGAACCCCAAAGCGATCAGCATCGCCCGTTTGTAGCCGATTCTGACCATGAACGAGGCAATCAGGAACGAGGTGATTGCGATCGGCAAATCCTTGAATGCCTCGAGCACGCTCGCCGATGACTCGGAGACACCGTAGGTGTTCTGCACCTGCAGAATGACGGCACCGACGCTGTTCAACAAAATCGCGAACACGAAGTAGTTGATGAACAGAGAGATCTTGATTGGCCAGTGTTTCATTCGCGATCCTTCGGCAGAGAGGTGGACATGGAAACCCGCGGAGCCCGGAGCGAGCGCATTGCGACCGCTCCGAACCCGCAAGTATCAATGAAGTGCCGTCAGAACTCGTAGCCGATGCTGACCCTAAACGTCCGCGGCATGATGAAGCGGCCGTTCGGGGCCGTGATCGTGCGCGGGTCGCTCTCGGTCAGTGCATCTTCGTCCGTGATGTTGTCGGCGGCCAACTGCACGGTGAACGCGTCGTTGATCCTGAGGAGGACACCGAGATCGATTTTCTCGTAGCCTTCTAGCTTGTTGAGGTTCTCCGGTTCGCCCCAGCGATCGTCGACT
>Ga0209980_10000567_pt1 | contig 20163 bp, 16 predicted proteins | sample CR02metaG_FD_183611 | JGI IMG/M metagenome (GOLD analysis project Ga0209980, IMG submission 183611) | Deep subsurface microbial communities from Mariana Trench to uncover new lineages of life (NeLLi) - CR02 metaG (SPAdes) (version 2) | ecosystem: Environmental > Aquatic > Marine > Ocean trench...
CGCTTTTCCGATTTCTTCGCAGCTTTGTACCAGCCGCGCTTCTCCTCGAAGATCGCACAGATGTCCTCGACGTTTGCCGGCGGGGCCGTAGCGCAGGCACCAGTCACGACAATCCAGAGCGCGCCCAACAGCAGAGAGCCTGCCCGCCAGGGAGCCGCAGCATTCTTAACCGAAGTTTTCAAAAATCTGTGCATGCCTCTGAAAGCATTGACGATATAGCAGGCCCAAGGCCTCCAGTATAGCGCCGCCGCGGCGACACCGCACAGGGGCAGCGGCGATCCAGGTCCGCGACACTCATTGTCGTAATGTCTACTTTCTGGACTAACGGAGGTATCTCGATCTGCGGCTGCGCTGATTGTTTTTCGCCATCCATTTCAGCAGCAGCAGGCGCTTTGATGTCCGGCTGAGCAGGGGCGACATAGGGCTGGGGTTTCGCGGTTGTAAGGCTCTCGGATTGCACTGCTTCCGATTCATCGGGCGGCGCGTTGCAGAGAAGTCAGGAGGGAGATAAATTCTTACACGCCACAATAGAAAGAGGCTCCCTCTTGGGGAGCCCTGTCGCATTTGGTGCCCAGGGCGAGACTCGAACTCGCACACCCGTAAGGACACGGCGACCTGAACGCCGCGCGTCTACCAATTCCGCCACCTGGGCTTTTAACTAAGCATTCAAATTATCAAAATACCTGCCAAACGGCATAGTCGACAAAAACGTTTGAGGTCGCCTTGGCCAAGCTTAACCATCCTTTATAAGCTATTGACCTTACAGTAATAATCTAAGCCAATCTACTTGGCCCCACTAGCACCTGAAGCTAGTGCGAATACCAATTCCGCCACCTCGATCGGTAAAGTCCGTACAATCACGTCCTTCTTTGCGGGTGGCGCACTGTACTCACTGGCCACCATTTCTGTCAATCGGTACAGTTTTCCTGAGGGGAGAAAATAGCTTGGCAAAGCGCGAAAAAACCACGTCCAGGAAGGCTCGTGGCAAGAATTACAAGCACCCGATTCCGGGCCGAAATGAACTTCTTGATTACCTCAAGCGTGCTGGCCAGCCGCTGAAAGCCGATAGCATTTTGAGCGGATTTGGCTTGAAAGGTCTTCGCATGCGGGTAGCGCTGCTCGAGACATTACAAAAGATGGTCAGGGCCGGGCAGATCATCGAGAACCGGCGTGGTGAGTTTTGCCTGACAGAGAAGCTGGAACTGCTGACCGGGACCGTCAGCGGCCACAGCGATGGCTTCGGTTTCGTGCGGCGGGACGACGGCAATGAGGACGTCTATCTCTCCGCCCGCGAAATGCGGTCAGTGATTCACGGTGACAGGGTCGCGATCAGGCTCGTCGGCGAAGACCGGCGAGGGCGCTTGGAAGGCCGGGTCGTGGAGGTACTCGAGCGCGGAATCACCGAAGTCGCAGGGCAGTTTATCCGCGAACGGGGCATCGGTGTTGTCGTTCCCGATAATCCGAAAATCTCACACAGAATTCTGATCCCCAAAGGCGAGGCGTCGTCGGCGAAACCGGGTCAGATCGTCGTCGCGCGAATTCTCGATTATCCGACAGACCTGGAGCAGCCGACCGGAAAGGTCATCCGTGTAATAGGCGGGCCGGAGAAGAAGGGCATAGCGACCGACATCGCGATACATTCACACGGTATTCCGACGATCTGGCCAAAAGATGTCCGGCAGTCTGCGAGAAAACTGGGCCGTACGGTTCCGGCGGATGGTAAGAGGGGCCGGATCGATCTCCGGGATACGCCGCTGGTGACGATTGACGGTGCTGATGCGCGAGATTTCGACGACGCTGTTTTCTGTGCGCCATCCGGGGCTGGCTGGCGCCTTGTCGTCGCGATTGCCGACGTCGGCCACTACGTTGAAAAAGGCACTCCGCTCGACCAGGAAGCGATCAAACGGGGAACATCGGTCTATTTTCCCGACCGGGTGGTACCAATGTTGCCGGAGGTGCTTTCGAACGGGCTGTGTTCGTTAAAGCCCAAGGTTGATCGCCTGTGCATGGTCTGCGACATGAAAATCAGCACGGACGGAAAAGTGACACGGTCGCAATTCTATGAGGGGTTGATGCGTTCGGCCGCTCGCCTGACTTATGAGCAGGTCAACGGATTGCTCTCGAACGGCGTAAAGACCACGGTGCCGGGCAGTCTGCACAAGCCGCTAAGGGATTTACATGATTTGTACAAGGCGCTGGCCAAGGCTCGCAGGCGGCGCGGTGCAATCGAGCTGGATATTCCCCAGACGCGAATCAGGCTTGATGATAAAGGTGCGGTCAAGAGCATTGAGTCGGTACCGCGCAATGATGCGCATCGACTGATCGAAGAGTGCATGATTGCCGCGAATGTGCAGGCGGCAAAATTCCTGCGCCGGCATCGCATTGCCGCTCTTTATCGTATTCACGCAAAGCCCGACCCGGATCGGTTCGACGAATTACGTCAGTATCTTTTGAGTCTCGGTCTCAAAGTGCCGCATTCGGAGCATGTCGAACCCCGACAATTCAATCAGATCCTGACGCAGGTACAGGGTCGTCCGGACGCGCAGGCGATATCGATGGTCATGTTGAGATCGCTGGCGCATGCTGAATACAGCCCCAGAAACATCGGACATTTCGGCCTGTCGCTCGATGCCTACGCGCACTTCACCTCTCCGATTCGCCGCTATCCGGACCTGCTCGTGCATCGCGCCATCCGCCACATAGTCCGTGGCGGCAAGGCTGGCAGCCATGGATACGACGGTGGCAGCATGGAACGGCTTGGCGCGATCAGCTCGGCACACGAGAGGAGGGCGGAGGACGCCACGCGAGAGGTCGAGGCATGGCTGAAATGCCAGTTCATGTCGGACAAGATCGGCGATGATTTTGAGGGCCGTATAACGGGGGTCACGAACTTCGGTGTTTTTGTGCAACTTCCCGACTTACAGATCGACGGTCTTGTCCATGTCACGAGCCTGCCAAATGATTACTATCATTTCCAACAGCGAGAATTGTGCCTGGTTGGAGAGCGGACGGGCAAAAGGTACGGGCTCGGCGATCAGTTACGCGTGACAGTTGCCCGCGTCGATCTCGATTTGAAACGAATTGACTTCCGGCTGAGCGAAGAAAATGCGAAAGGGCGCCGGGCGGGTCGAAGGAGCAGGCGTTGAGTAAGTCTCGTTTTGTCAGCGGTCTTCGTGCCGTCGAGCAGCTCCTCGCGAGTCGCAGGGTCGAAGTCAGAAAGCTCTTTGCCGAGTATCAAACTGCCAATCCCAGAGTTGAATTGCTGATTGCCAAAGCCAGGGAACTCGGCATCGAGATTCAGGCAGCCAACCGGGCACGATTGCAACAGATAAGCGGCGAATCACGGCACCAGGGCGTCGTTGCAGAGATCAGGCGCAGCACCACGCTCGACGAGGCTGGTTTGCGAACGCTGGTAGAACAACGCCTCACGGAGTCCCCCGAGGTGCCGCTCCTGTTACTTGTGCTGGACGGGGTCCAGGATCCGCACAATCTCGGCGCCTGTCTGCGCACCGCGGAAGCTGCCGGAGCTGATGCCGTCATTGTGCCGCGGCATGGTGCCGCCGGGCTCGGGCCGACCGTGAGCAAGGTCGCCGCAGGCGCAGCCGAGACGCTGCCATTCGTGCCTGTCGTCAACCTGAGCCGGGTGCTGTCCTGGCTGTCGGACTACTCGGTCCGGGCGATCGGGACCAGTGATGAAGCTGAAGAAAGCCTGTTCGATTGCGATTTGTCGGGCTCGGTTGCGATCGTGATGGGCGGTGAAAATTCGGGCCTGCGCAAAGGCGTCGCCAATCGATGCAGCAATCTCGTCAGCTTGCCGATGCGTGGCGAGGTGGCCAGCCTGAACGTGTCTGTCGCAGCCGGCATCTGCCTGTACGAGGTGCTTCGGCAAAGACGACAAAAATAGGGGTCGAACCGCTAAGCTGGCTCAGCGGTTCGACCCCTATTTTTATCTTGCGCCAGCCTGCCTGCTTGGGTAGCATTCGCATCCCCGTCATGGTGGCGGGATAACCTCTTGCCTCACCGGTCAGACCGGGAGGCTACAATCCGTAAGGGGAGACAATGAGACACTACGAAATCGTGTTTCTGGTTCATCCGGACCAGAGCGAACAGGTGCCTGCCATGGTGGAACGCTACCAGGGCATGGTCACCAACTCAGGTGGCAAGGTTCACCGCTTCGAAGACTGGGGCCGCCGTCAGCTGGCTCACCCGATCAACAAAGCACACAAGGCGCACTTCGTTCTGCTGAACGTCGAGTGTAATCATGATGTTCTGACGGAAATCACCGATGCATTTCGCTTCAACGACGCCGTGCTTCGTCATCTCGTAATCGGCCGTAAAGAAGCAGTCACCGAGGCGTCGCCAATGGCGGTCGCAGTCGAGGAAGAAAAAGTCAAAGAACGCGAGTCGCAACGCCGGCGTGATGCGAAAGCTGCCGCTGAATTCGCGATGCGTGTGGGTTCGGGGGATGACTCCGGAGCCCCATCGGGCGATAAATCTGGTGCAGCGGACAAGCGCGATGAAAAGCCAGCGGCAGATGACGCAGCTCCCGTCGATGAACCGGCAGCAGAGCAGATAGATGACAGTGCTGAGGCGAACCCTGAAAAAGCCACTGCAGACACAGCCGGGGAACCGGCAGCAGAACACACAGACGACAGTGCTGACGCGAGTACTGAAGAATCCACCGCAGACGCAGCCGGGGAAACGGCGGCCGAAGCCAAGAGCGCCTGACGGAGAACTGATATGAGTCGTTATTCACGGAGACGTAAGTATTGCCGTTTCACGGCCGAGGGCATCACGGAGATCGATTACAAGGATCTCAATTTGCTCAAGGCATATGTCACGGAGACCGGAAAAATCGTACCCAGTAGAATTACGGGCACGAAAGCCCATTACCAGCGACAGCTGTCGACGGCAGTAAAACGCGCTCGTTACCTGGCACTTCTGCCATATACCGACCGGCACTAAAGTCCGCGGGGTAAAGGTTAAGAGCGTGCAACCGATGGCCGCATGGCTGGTTGCCCGACCGGAGCGAGCAGTCTTCATTTTGCTTGCGTCGTTCCTGCTGCCGATCACGCAGATTCTGGGCAGCGCTGTTTTGATATTGTTGGTATTGAGTCGGGGCCTCGGACGAGCGGCGGTTTTGGCGGTGTTCGGTTTCGGCGCATTGCTGGCGTTGGCGCTGGTTAGCAAAGTGCCGGTGTCACAAGTGTTTCAGGTCGTATTGACGATCTGGTTGCCGGGAATGGTCCTGGCGCTTTTGTTGCAACGCATGAGGTCACTGACCTTGCTGTTGCAGACCACGGTTCTTGCAGCCATGGTCGTCATCGTCGGATTGTATGTTGTGCTTGGCGATCCCGCGGCCTACTGGTACGCCATGCTGGAGGATTTCGCCGGTGTGTGGCAGGAAGCCGGATTGCAGCAGGAGGCAGATTTATTCGTCCAGCTGCTGCCGTATGCACCGCAGATGACAGGGATTTTTGTCTCGATTGGCTGGTTGTTGCATGTTGCTGCGTTGCTGGCCGGATACGCAGCCTACATCAGCCTGCCCGGCCAGTCAGATGGGTTTGGCCGGTTTTCGGACTTGAATTTCGGCCGGGTGCTGGCCCTGGTCTTAGCGCTGGCATCGTTAGCGGCGATGGTCACCGCTTCAATCTGGGTGCAGAATGTTGCGTTTGTATTGTTCGTAATTTTCTGGCTGCAGGGACTGGCGTTATTGCATTGGTTGCGCCGCGCAGGGCGATTGCCAACGGTTGTGCTGGCGGGAGTATATGTGCTGACGGTACTGCTGGGCCCGCTGCTTGTGACGGCGGTCGGCGTGATGGGTTACACAGATGCGTGGTTCAACTATCGACCTCGCATTGACAAAAAATGAGTGCTTGCGCTGAACATTGCGACAGGCAAACCGTATAGAGACAGGTAACAGGGTTTGAAATATGAACGTTATTTTGTTGGACAAGGTTGAAAATCTCGGCGATATCGGTGACCTGGTCACCGTGAAGCCAGGTTACGGCCGTAACTACTTGTTGCCCTCGGGCAAAGCATCACTGGCCACGCCGGAAAACATTGCGGAATTTGAAGCCCGGCGCACTGACCTGGAAAAACATGCGGCCGAGGAGCTGACTGCAGCCAAAGCGCGCGCCGAGCTGGTGCAGGGCATGGAGCTTGTCATACAGGCCAATGTAGGCACGGAGGGCAAGTTGTTCGGCTCGGTTGGTCCCATTGATATCGCTGATGCCTGTGAAAAGGTTGGCGTCGAGATCGCGCGAAGCGAAGTGCGCATGCCCGACGGACCCATCCACGAGGTGGGCGATTACACGGTGGGCCTGCATTTTCACTCGGATGTAAATGCCGAAATCACGGTCAAAGTCGTCGCGGACGAAGGGCCGGTCATGTGATACGGTAGTGACAATACGACCCGGGTCGAATGACCAACAAAACATGATGAAGGGCGGATGTACCTGCGCCCGAAACTGGCGATAGCCCAAGGATTTTTCTGCATGGTTCGAGCGCTGGACGACGGGGCAGCAATTGATTCAGCCGAACACCGGCTGAAGGTGCCGCCGAATTCCATAGAGGCCGAGCAGTCATTGCTTGGCGGGCTTATGCTCGACAACGCGGCGTGGGATAAAGTTGCCGACCTGATCGTTGCGTCAGACTTCTATCGCAAAGACCACCGGCTGATTTTCGCCGCTATCGCCGAACTGGCTGAAACCAGCAATCCCTGCGACGTTGTTACCCTGTCCGAGCTGCTGGACAATCGTGACGAGCTCGAAGCCTCTGGTGGCCTCGAATACCTCGCCATGCTGAGCAACGAGACGCCAGGGGCGGCAAATGTCCGTGCCTATGCCAAGATTCTCAGGGAGCGGTCGACGCTCAGGTCCCTGATCAGTGCCGGCAACCAGATCAGCGGCAGTGCTTTTGGCACTGACGGACGCAGCGCCTCCGACCTCGTCGACCAGGCAGAAAGGCTGGTGTTTGAAATCGCCGAGAAAGGTTCGCGGGGGCAGGTCGGCTTCAGGCACCTGAAAAGCATCCTTCCTGACGCCGTAGACCGAATCGATCTTCTGCATCAGTCGGGCGGCGACATCACCGGTATCCCGACCGGATTTACCGAATTCGACAAGTTGACGGCAGGTTTGCAGGCGGGCGAGTTGATCGTGATCGCGGGGCGACCCTCGATGGGCAAGTCAACACTGGCGGTCAATATTGCAGAAAACGCGGCAATCGGCGCCCGGGTGCCGACCGCAATCTTCTCGATGGAAATGCCTTCCCAGCAACTGGCGTTTCGGATGATTTCATCGCTCGGACGTGTCGATCAGACGCACCTGCGAACGGGTAATTTCCCTGACGAAGACTGGTCACGAATTAATACCGCCGTGCAACTGATGTCGGATGCACCGATCTTCATCGATGATTCGGCGTCTCTGTCGCCGACGGAAATTCGTGCGCGGGCCAGACGTCTGAAACGCGAGCACGGTCTCGGCCTGATCGTGGTGGATTACTTGCAGCTTATGCAGGTTCATGGCAGCACGGAAAATCGCGCTACCGAAATATCCGAAATTTCCCGGTCACTCAAAGCGCTGGCCAAGGAACTCGAGTTACCGATCATTGCCCTGTCTCAGTTGAATCGCAGTGTGGAACAAAGGACGGACAAGAGACCTGTAATGTCGGACCTCCGGGAGTCAGGTGCGATCGAGCAGGACGCGGACCTGATTGTCTTTATCTACCGGGAGGAAGTTTATAATCAGGATACACCGCGCAAAGGCATCGCAGACATCAGTATTGCCAAACAGCGCAACGGCCCCATCGGCGACTTTCTCCTGACATTTGTCGGCCGCTTCACCAAGTTCGAGAACTGGGTTCCTGAGGCCTACGGGGATGAGGCGTATCCGTGACTTTTGGGGCACGGGCAGTCATCAAGCTCGGCGCACTCAAGCATAATCTCAAGGTAATTCGCGAAAAGGCGCCGGGTACCCGGGTGATGGCGGTCATCAAAGCCAATGCCTATGGTCACGGTATGCTTGAAGTGGCGAAGACGCTTGCTGATGTTGACAGCCTTGCTGTTGCCCGCCCAGGCGAGGCGCAGGCATTGCGCGAAGCCGGTATCGACTCTCCGATCGTAATACTTGAAGGTGTTTTTGCCGGCGCAGAACTTGGCATGGCAGTCGATGCCGGTTTCGACATCGTTGTCCATTGCATCGAGCAATTCGAGTTGCTGGAGCAGTTCGAAGCCGGACGGCTGAGCGTCTGGCTGAAATTCGACACCGGCATGAATCGTCTGGGCTTCCGTGTGTCGGATGCGGAAGCGCTCATCAATCGCGCACGAGAGTGCAGGGCGATCGGGGAATTGCGGCTGATGAGTCATCTTGCGAATGCCAATGACCGGCAGGACGGCAAAACGGCCGACCAGTTGAGTCTGTTTCGGTCGATAGCCGACGGCTTTGACGGTGATGTCAGTATCGCCAATTCACCTGGATTATTCGGCTGGCCGGACAGCATCCCAAAGCCATCGGGAGACATCTGGATAAGGCCCGGCATCGCTCTCTACGGAATATCTCCGTTCGATGGAACTTCGGGCGCAGATCTGGGACTACGCCCGGTGATGCAACTGGAGTCGCGACTGATATCCGTCAAAACAATCGATGCCGGTGATCCGGTCGGCTATGGCGGCACCTGGGAAGCAGAACAGGACAGCATTATCGGCGTCGTGGCAGCTGGTTATGGAGACGGCTATTCACGTTTTGCGCCGTCAGGCACACCGGTACTCGTCAACAATCGCAGGGTGCCACTCGCTGGCAGAGTTTCCATGGACATGCTTACCGTCGATCTCGGGCCCGATGCGTCCGACAAGGTCGGCGATCCCGTTTTGCTGTGGGGCGATGGTCTGCCGGTAGAGGAAATAGCACAGTATGCCGGCAGCATTCCGTACCAGCTTGTTTGTGCTGTATTGAATCGTGAGCCCAATATGGCGGTGGACTGATCGGGCTAGGGATCGCCCGTCAGGACGAGCGAATTGACGATTCGTTGCGCTCGAATTATCGCGAAAAGAAGCCCATTTTCACACCGGCAAGCTGCAGCACGTCATTGTCCGCCAGTTTGCGCGCCTGCGCGCCGATCGGTTGTCCGTTTACCAGCGGGTAGTCTCCTTCTTCACCGCTTTCCACATGCACGACGTAATAACCTTCGGGCCGGCGGGTGATTGCGGCGACCTGAACGCCGGGACGTCCAAGTGTGGTCAATGCTTTCGTCAACTCGAGTTCACGACCGGCGAAGGCACCGCTCAATACCTGGAGCTTGGCCGACGGCAGCGCGTTGGGCGCCGTGCTTGCATCGACGCCTGCCGCCGTGCTCGTATGGGCAGGGGGTTCCGGTTCCGGCATTTTGACACTGACATCGACTTTGACGTCGACGGCTTCCGCTGCGGCTGCTGCGGCAGCAGCCTCCTCAGCTTTGGCCAGTTGCGCGATGTTTTGCTGTCCGGCAGGAATCACCATCGTTTTTTCAAACTCGTCCTGCTCGGCATCAGAGGTCTGCTGGTCGGCGAACCTGAGCTGATGGTGGCCGATCGTTATGACATCACCGTGCTGAAGGGCATGTTTCTTGATCAACTTGCCGTTGACGTATGTGCCGTTGGTGCTGTTCAGGTCCTCGAGAAAAGAATCATTGAGGATATTGATAATCAGGGAGTGATGGCCGCTGACCGCCGGGTTGTCTATACGAACATCGTTGTCTGGAAGGCGCCCAATCGTATATCGCTCTTTGGACATGTTGTATTCAGCCAGAACCTGACTGTCCAAACTAAGAATTAAACGTGCCATACCTTATATTGCCGTATTCTTCTAACCGATATTCGCTGGGCGTCAGTTTAACGCCCCGCCCCTATTAATGACCGAAACAAGTTTGCAATATGAAACAGCAGACTCCGTTTCGCTGCGAACGTGTCGAGGACCTGCGCCAGCATCACCGACACGTTGTCACGCCCACCATGCTCATTACTCAATTTGACCAGCTGTTGACCAACCACATCAAGGCTAGCATTAAAAGTGCTGATAGTTAAGTGAATATCCTCATCTTCGACCATGTCCGGCAGGCCATCCGAGCAGAGCAGAAAGACATCGTCGGGCAGGACGTCAAACTCCTGAACCTCGACCTCCACCGTGGGCTCGACGCCCAATGCCCGGGTTACGTAATTCCGGTTCGTGGAGCGCTGCGCCTCTTCCTCGGAATAAAAGCCCCGATCGACAAGCTCCTGCAGCAGGGAGTGATCGAGTGTGAGTTGCTCGAACTTGGTGCCGCGAAGCCGGTAGGCCCTGGAATCGCCAACATGGGCCATTGACACCTTATTGTCGTAGAACATGGCGGCGACCAAGGTTGTACCCATGCCCTCGCAATGCGTCTGGCTCTGCGCAGTCTGAAAGATGATTTTGTTGGCCCGAGTGACGGCGTCTCTGAGTACGATAGTTTGCCGCATTAACCCGGTAGCCGGGTCGATCTCGTGGCGGTGTTCGCGATCGGCCCCTTCAGTTGCCAGCTCCGAAATCGTTTGAACTGCGATACCGCTGGCGACTTCGCCCGCGTTGTAGCCGCCCATGCCATCCGCGAGCACCATCAGGCCATAATCGATATCCGAGCCGATAGCGTCCTCGTTGTGCTCCCGAACCTTGCCAGTATCGGTGATTTCAGCGAATTTTAATTTTCCACGCAGGCTCATATTAGTGTCGATAGGCTGGTCAGGTCGCTGCGTAATCGGCACAGTTACGTAGTGCGATGGCCATCGCGGCGCCATCGACAAACCGGTCGTGGGGCCGTTTGGCCAGCGCTTTGGCTAGTACCGAATCCACGCTGGGAGGAATCCCCGGCCGACGGTTCGAGACGGGGGCAGGGTCATCCGTTGTAATCTTGGTCATGAGCACTGCGATGTTGGTCGCCGTGAAAGGCACCTCACCCGTCAAAAGCTCATATAGAGTAACACCAAGTGAAAATAAGTCCGAGTGACCCGTGAGGTCCTCGGCATTGAGCTGCTCGGGCGACATATACATCGGCGTGCCAAGTATGATGCCGGTCTTGGTCCGGTTGTTATCGGTCAATCTCGCGACGCCGAAGTCACTGATCTTAAGAGAGTCGTCTCTCAGGTTGTACAATAGATTTGCCGGCTTGATATCGCGATGAATGACACCCTGGTTATGGGCATAGTCCAGCGCATCGGCCGTCCTGGCACAGAGTTCCAGCGCCTTGCTTGGGGCCAGCAGTTTCTTTGGATCGGTGAACTTGGTCAATGCCGCACCCGGCATGTATTCCATCGCAATATACGCCAGATGCTTGTCTTCGCCAGCATCGAACACGGTGATGATATTCGGATGGGTCAGGCGGCCCGCGGACTCCGCTTCGCGGAAGAATCGAAGACGGGCTTCCTCGAGTTCTTCGTCTTCGAACTCTTTTTCAATCGGAATCACTTTGAGGGCGACCTGACGGTTGATTCTCGGATCCTTGGCAAGATAAACAGCGCCCATCGCCCCGCGACCGATTTTTCTTTCGATGAGGTAACGGCCGAGGCGTTGCGGTGCACCATTGTTGCCACGCATTGACAGCTTTTTGCTGCCCATCGTGCCCTGCGTCCTCTTCATCCAGTTAAGCACGGCTTCGGCACGTTCGGGCTTCGCCTGCTGCTCAAACGCGAGCGACAGCTTGTACATCAGGGTCGCCAGGGCATCGTCTGCCTTGCAGCGACGAAACTCCGCAAAGGCGGGCTCGAGTCTGCCCGCGGCAAGAAAATCCACGCCGCGTTTATAGGCATCAACGGCAGCCTTCTTGACGGCGCCTGCAAGCCACCAACTCAGGATGGCAACACCGAGAAAGACGAATATCGGCCGGCCAAGGTCCAGCCGGATTCTCCATATCGCAAGCAATAGCGCTTCGATGAGTACCAGTCCGACGATCGAGATTGCGCTCAACATCACGATGTCCCGGCGCATACGGCCGGGCAGGAACAATACGGCAATAATCGCCAGGAGCGCCGGCGCCAGCCACTCCAGCGCCCTGACCCAGGACGGTTCAATGACAGCGCGGCTCATTTCGACATTGGCGAGCAATGCCGCCGTGATCTCGGAATGGGTGACGAACTGCCCCGACGGTAGTTTTGCCGCAGCGGCGACAATTGGCGGGGCGGCGTCGATAAACACCGTAGCGCCGGCGTATTCCCCCGCAGCAAGGCCCTGCTTGAGCACTTCTTTCGCCGTCAATCGGGCGATAGGTTGGTAATTTGAGAGGTAGATCACATCGTCAGCCCCGGAAAAGCGCGGATCCGTGCCCGTGCCCGCGTCCGGGTTGTCCAGTGCCACCGCCAGAGGCAGCGATGGCGACATCAGGCCCGCACCGAATCTCCATAGCCCGGATTCCCGGAAGATCCCATCGCTGTCCGGCGTGATATCGAGAAAGCCGCTCTTGGTGGCGAGCTGCGCCAGTCGGTGCTCATTCGGCACGTAAACCGGCACACCACTGGACAGCGTGGCCGCCCAGCCCGGTAAGTCGGCCGATGCCTCCATCTCCGGTGGGTCAGCAAGGATTATTCTCTTAACAGATTGATTTTTAAAGATTTGTATGAGTTTGCCATATTGGTCCAGGATTTCGTTCGGTGCCAGCTTGCGGTCGCTTATGCTCACGATCAGGGCGTTTTCCAGCGGCTCATTGGCGACATGGCTGGCCAGCCGGTCATACAGAAGACGGTCAGCAGCAACGAACCATGGCGCTCCCGGGCCATAGATGAGTACCAGCAACACGCTGACAAAAGTGAGCGCGACCAGCCGGTCCCTGTGTTCTTTTCCTTGTTTGTCCAATACGGGGCCTCTACATAACGCGAAAAGTATAGAAAATAGCAAGGGTTTTTAATGAGATAGGGTTGGCACTTTTTGGCCCGTAGCCGGCCGAAAAGCGGTGCTATGATCGGAATTCTGCGGCCGGACCGGTGGCCATTCTGCCTGGATTCTCACGGATTTCCCCTATGGCAAGAGCGAAAACGGCATATGTCTGCATGGACTGCGGCGCCCACAGCGTGAAATGGCAGGGGCAATGCCCCGACTGCGCCGCCTGGAACACCCTGGCTCAGACCACCGTTTCGACTGCCCAGAACACCCGCCCGGAAGGCGTTGCCCCGTCCCCGCTGGGTTCCCTCAGCGACGATCTCGGCGTTCGCTACCCCACTGGTTTTACCGAATTCGACCGTGTGTTGGGTGGCGGGCTCGTGCCGGGGTCCGTGGTGCTCCTGGGGGGCGATCCTGGTGTCGGCAAATCAACGCTATTGCAGCAAGTCGCCGCGAAGCTCCCCGAAGCATTGAATATCTGCTACGCGACCGGAGAGGAGTCACTGCGGCAAATCGGTCAGCGATCGCGACGGCTGGGTCTTGACTGCCCCAGCTTGAGGCTGCTGGCAGATACCTCGCTCGATAACATTCTCGACCAGACTGCTGCCGGCGGCACAGAAGTTTTGATTGTCGATTCAATTCAGACCATGGTGAGCGCGGACCTGCCGTCAGCGCCGGGGTCGGTTGCCCAGCTGCGTGAATGCGTTGGCCGCATTGTTCAGTTTGCCAAGCAGCGCGAGGTCGCGGTGTTCCTCATAGGTCATGTCACCAAAGACGGCGCGATTGCCGGACCACGCGTAGTCGAACACATGGTGGATACGGTCCTTTATTTTGAGAGTGATCCGGCGAGCCGGTACAGCATCGTCCGGGCAGTGAAAAACCGTTTTGGGGCCAGCAGCGAACTCGGCGTTTTTGCCATGACCGAATCGGGTTTTGTGGAAGTCAAAAACCCGTCGGCAATTTTTCTCTCACGTGAATCGCAAGAAAGCGCCGGGAGCCTCGTGTCGGTGGCCTGGGAAGGCAGTCGCCCGTTGCTCGTGGAAATCCAGGCGCTGGTGGCGGATGGTAACGGTACACATCCGAAGCGGCTCGCGCAGGGCGTGGACCAGAATCGATTGTCTTTGTTAATAGCAGTGTTGCAGCGTCACGGCGGTATTTCTTTGGCGGGCGATGATGTTTTTGTCAACGTTGTCGGCGGTCTTCGTATTGGTGAAACGGCTGCTGACCTGCCGACACTGCTGGCGATCGTCTCGAGTTTTCGCGATCGGCCGTGCCGAACGGGACTGATCAGTTTCGGAGAGGTCGGGCTTGCCGGTGAAGTGCGGCCAGTTCGCTTCGGTACCGAGCGTATCGCGGAAGCCGCCAAGCAGGGTTTCTCGATTGCCATCGTCCCGCAAGCGAACGTGCCCAGACATAAGCCTCAGGGAATCGACATTATCGGGATTCGCAGACTCACGGAGGCGCTTGACGCAGCTTTCACGTGACGCAGAAAATCACCAGCCCGGATATTGCAGCACTACGGAGTGCGGCGCCGGACAGGAGCTCCAAATGCCGCGGAGCCCATGGATGGGCGAGAGCCGCGCAGAAACAGACAGCATGCTAATCAACGGTCGCTTCCGGCACTTCCTGGCGGATATGTATGCGGGCTGTCTTGACCCTGTTTTCGTCCGTTGCAACGATTTCGATGGGATAGCCCTCGATTTTCAGGGCGGTCCCGGGTTCCGGTATTGTCTCCAGGTATTCGACGATTAATCCGTTCAGCGTCTTCGGCCCGTCAGTTGGCAGGGCCCAGTTCATGGCCCGGTTCATTTCACGAATGTTGGCCGCACCATCGACGAGAAACGTGCTGCTGCTTTCTCTGACAATGTCTGGGTCGCCACTGGCAGGGTCGGTCGTGAATTCACCGACGATCTCCTCGAGTATATCTTCCAGCGTCACGATCCCCTGAATGTCTCCGTACTCGTCGACGACCAACGCAATTCTTTTGCATAGTTTCTGAAATTGTACGAGCTGGGTGCTCAACGGAGTGCCTTCGGGTACGTAGTACGGTTCGTCGACCAGCTTTTCGAGCGTGGCTTTGTCAAAATCCTGCCTATAGGCGTGGTTCGCAATGCGGCGCAAATGCAGCAGGCCGACGACGTTATCGATGTTGTCCCGAAAGACCGGCAGCCGCGTGTGTTCGCTCTTGGCAATCACAGCCATGATTTCTTCAGTGCTGTCATTCAGGTCAATACCGACGATTTCATTGTGCGGCACCATGACATCGTCGACGGTCACCTTTTCCAGATCGAGGATGCTGATGAGCATGCTGCGGTACTTGCCTGATATTCGGGAAGTCGCTTCGAAAACGACGGTTCGCAACTCGTCCTGTGTCAACGAATAGGATCGTGTATCACCTTTTCTGACGCCGAAGAGATAGAGCACGCCGTTCGACGCGATGCTGGTGAGCCACACGATCGGGTAGGTGATTTTTAATAACGGGTAGTAAATAAGTGCGGCCGGAAAGGCGATGCGTTCGGGGTGTAATGCGGCCAGCGTTTTGGGCGCCGCCTCGGAGAATATCAATACGGTCAAGGTCAGAATCAGTGTGCCGATCGCGACCGCAGGCTGACCACCGAGCTTGAATGCGATGATTGCAACGAGTGCTGCAGCAGAGAAATTGACGAGGTTGTTGCCGAGCAGGATAAGCCCGATTAACCGATCCGGGCGTTTCAGGAGAGTTTCTGCCAGCCGGGCCCCCCGATGACCGGTTTTGGCCTTGTGCCTGAGCTGGTACCGGTTCAGGCTCATCAACGCTGTTTCCGAGCCGGAGAAGAACGCGGAAAGGAGTAATAAGACAACAAGCACGCCAATTAAGGCGGCTAGCGGAACGTCATCGCCCAACGAATGAGCACCTCGTGATTGAACAGCACCTCGTCAGTTCATCAGGACAGCCCGGTCCTGTCAAGGAAGTAAATCAGTAGTCCGACCGCCGGCTATCCCCATGACCGGCCGAAAACTTCCTCCAGGATATATCGGCTGCCGAAATAGGCGAGGCACAAGATTGCAAAGCCCCACAGGTACAGGAAAATGGCGCGCCGGCCCCGCCAGCCCGCGAATTGCCGGCCGGCAAGCAGGATGCCGAAAAGCAGCAGGGCAAGAAGCGACAGGAAAGTCTTGTGGGCGAGGTGCTGGGCGAACAGATCATCGACAAATGTAAATCCTGACATGACCGCGAGAAAAAGCGTGGCGAACCCGGCCCCGGCAATACCATAGAGCAATCGTTCTGTTGTCTCCAGAGGTGCAAACAGTTGGTTGATGGTCGATAACTGTCCAGCGTGCAGCCGGCGATCCTGTATCAACGCGTACACGGCCACAATTGCACCGACCGTCAGCAAGCCGTAGGCAAAGAGGGAAATGAGGATATGCGCCTGAATCTGCCAGGTCAGTGTGTGACCGGCACTTTCCACGGCCTGCAAGCCGGTCACGGTGGCGGCAGCCGCCCCTAGCAGCAATAGCCCGCCGGCCAGGCCACGCAAAGATGGCTCGATGGCGCCAATGATTGCAATCAGAGCGAGCTGCAAGCCAATGAATGAAGCGGCGCTGCTCAACGACAAGGCGATCCCGTTGGGCAGTAGAATCAAATCAAGAAGCATCTGGCAATGCCAGATAAGGCCTGCGAGGCCAACGATAAATGCTGTGATCAGCAGCGCCCCGGACCGCTGTGAGAATCGCGACAATCTCGTCATCGCGAATGCGACGCCGGCAATTATGTACAAAAAAGGAATTGTGATTTGAAACACAGAATCGCGACTGGCTATGCCCTAGTTTTCTGTCGAGCGAATGATCCCACATGGTGCAGTTCATTAGAACCCTGCCGTAGTAACCAATTGCCGCAACCGCCCAGGCGGTATTGCGCAGGATAAAGCGTTATGCGTATAAGAATACTAGGATGTAGTGGCGGAATAGGTGCAGGATCACGCACCTCCGCGATGCTCATCGACAATGACATTTTGCTCGATGCTGGTACAGGAATCGGCGATCTTGCGTTGGAAGAGCTCAAGACGATTCGCCACGTGTTTCTGACTCACGCTCATCTTGATCATGTTGCCGGCCTGCCGATGCTCGTCGACAGCATATTCGACGAAAACTTCGAGGAGCCGCTAACTGTCTATGCTCGTTGCGAAACGCTGGACGCTATCAAGGCACACCTGTTCAATGATGTGATCTGGCCGGATTTCGCAAAGCTGCCCAATGAGCGGGCACCGATGCTTCGCTACGTTGAATGCAATCCCGGGGACACGGTATCGATCAATCACCGTGATTTTCACGCCGTCGATGTAACGCACAGCGTACCGTCGCTTGGCTACACCGTACAGAATTCGGGTGGTGTGTTTGCCGTGAGTGGTGATACCAGGACCAATGAAACACTTTGGCCGGTGCTAAATGCATTCGAGGACCTGAAAGTACTCGTTATCGAGGTATCTTTTCCGGACGAGCAGGAAGAACTCGCGACGTTGGCTGGACACTACTGTCCGAGCACGATGTCGCGAGACCTCGCGCATCTCGCGCATGACCCTGATATCTGGCTGACCGGCATGAAACCCGGCGAGGAGGAACGCATCCTCGGCCAGGTCATTGCAGCCGTGCCGGACAGGAAAATCCGGATGTTGTCACGCGGAACCGTCATCATCGTATAGCCCGATTAATTCATTACGAGGGCATACAGGCCTGCGCTTTCGCTGAGTCCGTCAATATAACCTTGTTGGGTCACCAACAGGCTGTTGAAAAACAGAGTTTTTCTACAGCCTGTTAGCCGGTACAAGGATGTACCGTCATTTTCGATGGCTATAAGCCATTGAAAATGTGAGGGATCTGAAAATCGCACTTTTCGTATCACGTCGTTGAAAAAGTCATGGAAGACTTTTTTAACATCCCTGGTCTATTGCAAAGGTGAATCGTTCGGGCCTGTCCGGAGTGGCCCATCGGGACACATAGCGCCGGCTACGCGAATCACGATAAACTTTAAGGATCAGCATGAACCTGACCGATCCGATCACATGAGCGATGTTTGACAATCTTTCTGGCCGACTCACACAGGCGGCACGCAAGCTGACCGGCAAAGGTCGCCTGAGTGAGTCCAATATCAAGGATACTCTGCGGCAGGTTCGGCTCGCGCTACTGGAAGCCGACGTCGCACTCCCGGTCGTCAAGGCGTTTATCGAACGCATCAGGGAGCGTGCTGTCGGTGAAGAGGTCGGCAAGAGCCTGTCGCCCGGACAGGCACTCGTCAAAATCATCCACAGCGAACTCGTTCGACTGCTTGGCGGCGATCATGAACCGCTGAATCTGCAAGCCCAGCCGCCTGTTGTGATAATGCTCGTCGGGTTACAGGGAGCGGGCAAGACGACAACCGCCGCCAAGCTTGCGAAACGGCTGATCGACGCCGACAAAAAACGGGTCATGCTGGTAAGCGTGGATGTTCACAGGCCTGCCGCTATTCTTCAGCTGGAAATGCTCGCCGGGGAAATCGGTGCGATGCATTGCGCCAGCGACAGCAGCGAGAATCCCGAGATGATCATGGAACGGGCTTTGGACGAGAGCCGCCGTTCGCATGCCGATGTATTGATCGTCGATACCGCCGGACGACTGCACGTCGATGACGCGATGATGGCAGAGGTCATCAGCGTGCATAAGAAGTCGAACGCGCACGAAACGCTATTCATCGTCGACAGCATGGCTGGACAGGATGCCGTCAATTCGGCTCTCGTCTTCGATGAGAGCCTGCCGCTGACCGGCATTATCCTCACCAAAACTGACGGTGACGCCAAAGGCGGTGCGGCCCTGTCGGTACGCCAAGTCACCGGCAAGCCGATTCGATTCATGGGGATCGGAGAGAAAATAGATGCCCTGGAGGCATTTCACCCGGAGCGTATGGCCTCGAGAATACTCGGCATGGGAGACGTGTTGTCACTGGTCGAGGAAATAGAAGGCAAGGTCAGTCGCGACAAAGCAAACAAGCTCCAGAAAAAGTTGAAAAGGGGCCGAGGTTTTGACTTATCCGATTTAAGGGACCAATTCGAACAGATGTTGAGCATGGGCGGCATCGGCGCGATGCTCGAAAAACTGCCAATACCGGGCAATGTTGAGCCGGGTGCGCTCAAAGACATGGCGAATGAACAGCAACTCAAGCGCCAGATTGCCATTATTCACTCCATGACAGCGGTTGAGCGTCGTTTTCCGAAGACTATCAATGGCTCCCGCAAGCGGCGCATTGCGAATGGTTCTGGCATGCAGGTGCAGGATGTGAATCGTCTGCTGAAACAGCACATGCAGATGGAAAAAATGATGAAGAAAATGTCCCGTGGCGGCATCAAGAAGATGATGCGCAGATTGCCACCAGGGATGACGCCGCCGGGGAGCTAATGATCGTTTCGGCGCCAAGCCGGACAATGGGGCAGTCACTTCGCTGAAGTTCGCTGGGCTTAAGGGTGCCAGAGCCGGGTAGCGGGACAGTCGGTGAGCGTCGTATTGTCCGAGCGGAGCAGGATGCGGGAGCGAGGACACTACCGATGTGAGCGGAGTCAGGGATGGCGCAGCAAACTTTAGCGAAGCGACTGTCCCGGGAACCGGCGTGGATATTACGAGATTGCTCCCAAAGGGCTGATTTTCCTTGGCAAAAATGCTTCACATTTCCCGGGAAATGCGTAAAATGCGCGCTTTACTCGGGTTGGCTCCCGAGCTTGGGCATGTCTGCCTGTCATTGATTTAGCGGAATTGTAATGGTCAGTATTCGTCTTTCGCGCGCTGGCGCGAAAAAACGTCCTTTTTACCACCTGGTGGTCACCGACAGTCGCAATCCTCGGGACGGCCGGTATATTGAACGGCTTGGCTTTTTTAGCCCACTTGCAAAGGAGAACGAAGAGGATCTTCGTATCGATCTGGAGCGCGTCGATTATTGGATAAGCCAGGGCGCACAACCCTCCGCTCGCGTGGCTTCCCTTCTGAAGGCCAAGCGAAAGGGGGTGTCGGTCTCAGGCGGCGGCAGGCGAAAGAAATCGGCGGGCGCCAGCAAGCGAAAGGAAGCCGTAGAGGCGACCGACAGCAAGCAAGCGGAATCCGTAGAGGCGACCGACAGCAAGCAAGAGGAAGCGGCCGAGGCGACCGACAGCAAGCAAGAGGAAGCGGCCGAGGCGACCGACAGCAAGCAAGCGAAAGCGGCCGAGGCGACCGACAGCAAGCAAGCGAAAGCGGCCGAGGCGACCGACAGCAAGCAAGAAGAGGCGACCGACGAGACTGATAGCAAGCAAGAGGATGCGGCTGGCAC
>Ga0209980_10000568_pt1 | contig 20146 bp, 14 predicted proteins | sample CR02metaG_FD_183611 | JGI IMG/M metagenome (GOLD analysis project Ga0209980, IMG submission 183611) | Deep subsurface microbial communities from Mariana Trench to uncover new lineages of life (NeLLi) - CR02 metaG (SPAdes) (version 2) | ecosystem: Environmental > Aquatic > Marine > Ocean trench...
GTTCAAAGGAAGACACATCTAGAGGCAGCCGTTTTTACCGTACACCCAAAGGCTGGTAACGACGACTGTGTCATCAGTCCCGCGCATCGTCAGATAGATTGAATTTACCTTTTTATTAACATTTGCATTATGATCTTTGGCTCAGTCGTTTCCTTCTTAGGGCGTATACCAAATCGGAGAGGTGTAGGCACGTTCTGTAGTGGTCATCGGAACTTCCTTCGGCATATTCACCTTAAAATACTTGGCATCGAATGCCGTCCAGCGTGGTGTTGGAATCTCAATCACCCGTGTGTAGTAAAAGGCCCTCTGCTTGGAATCGAAGTCGGGATCCTTCCAAACGGTGATAAGCTCGGTGGCGCCGATGGTATTCGTCCAGCTGGCATTGGCAACATCCACAGTGTTACCAACTGTAGGTAACTTGCCCGTTTTGGGATCCAATTTGCGATCATCAGACCATGCTACATCATAAACCTTTTCATGTAATTCACCTTTGGCATCCAGCCAGCCCTTGATAATCTGGATACGATCCAGGTTACCCCCAATGGGATCCTTCAATGCAGCAACGAGGAATGTAGGCGCCTTGTTTCCTTTGGGCGCCACTGACAGATCACCGCCCATGGGTACACCCTTGGCATAACCTACCCGAGCGGGTAGTCGGTTGTTGGCGTCTTTACTGTCAAACTCCCAGCCACCAAAGAAACGCACAATCATACGACTACCGGTAGTGGCATAGGTTTCCTTGCGTTGCATCGCATCAAAAATGGATGCACGGGTATTTTCTTTAGCCCATACCGCGGCCCAACCCGATGCGAGCGGTGAATAACCTTTGTATTCGAGATCTCCCATTTTGGCCATAGGGTGCTTGTAGCGGTCCTTGTTTGGCTCCCCACCGGAATGTTTGCCAAAAAAGTTGTCTTCTTCTGCTGTTGCCAGTGCGGTATGGCTGTCGGTGGATCCGATCATGCCAAACTGATAGGGATTGGTGCCCAGTTTATCTTCCAGCCGTAATCCTGTTTTTAAAGCCGAGCGGGCATACTCAAAGCGCAGCATCTCATTTTTCTTCAACACGCTCAGGTCCAGATTGGCTATATCCCAGGTGCCATAGTCGGCAAACTCGTCATTTTTAGACAAGAACGGATGTGCTTCACCGTCCCCCTTGATTTGAGTCACTTCATAAAGCGGTTCCCAACGTGCGCGAGTCTCGACATATTTCTTACCAATCTGTTTGTCAAAGGCTTTTGTTTCCGGGAACATGATACCGTTACTCAGATTCCCGTTATGCGCAATGGCCAAAACCTGCCCGGCCGTTTTTTTCTCATAGTCAGCCATCCATTTCCACAGATCGACAGGGTTCGGACTTCCCAATGGTGGGGTCATGGTAAAGGGTTCCATCAGCCTCGCGCGATCCGCACCATCCCGATACATCACCACGCGGTGCAAGTTATTGCCCTTAACCAGGGACGTCCACTCATAACCGATAAAGGCTGTAAAATGACCCGGGTTATTCGCCTTTTCAGCGGCATTAATAATGTCATCCCAGGTGGAACGATAGATGCGCATTCCAGGTAAAGACTTCAAATCTTCAGGAAATTTCCCCTGAGAAAAGGCGCCAATGATTTCGGCTGCAGCCTTCACGCCTTCCTGACCACCCGCCTTAATCATTTCATGCCATCTGCGCCCCTTTTCATCTGCCATCACATAGGGGGCACCTGCTTGCAATTTGGGAAAGAAACCCATGTTATCCGAGTGATCAGCAACCACTAGAAAATCAAGCGGGCGGGATAATCTAACCGGCTGGCCGGTAGAAGAAATCACTTCTTCACCCTTGGCAAAACGATAGGCATCTGGCGGCAGCAGCCTCGCACCAAAAGCGCCTGCATCAAATGAAATTGCCGTGTGTAAATGGGTATCGCCCCAAAGTGGCCTGTTAGGGAAGTTGCGCTGCGCATAGGGGGAATAAGGTTCTGTTATGGCCGCACCACTCAATGACGCCTCATCGTCGGTGACCAGCCCACCTCCCTCAGAAAATGCAGTCTGACTAGACGCCAAAGTCATTATTACTGTTATCGACATCAGTCGAAAAAATTTCGATCCTTTCATAATTACCACCTTTTTTTTCTGTGAAATAAATTATTAATTTTGAAGCACGAAGCATCAAATCCGAAAGAAATTCAAATTATGGGATGTTTCCCTTGTTCAAGGTAAAGTCCTTATATATTTCATTTTCTTTTATAGGTGTAGTCATAACTGTATTGTCAGGATTCATCTACTCGTAAAATTACTAGTTTTTGGTAAAAACTTTACTAGTTCTTGTTAAGCAAATGCTGGCTCGAAATTCTCTGTGTCAACGGAGCGGGGGTAGGGTATGGTGCCCAGAGCGGCTCTGAGCATAACTAGCAATGACATTTAATGAGTTTGCTTCTGGGCGGGCTTAGAAAGGCTAATTGCCAATTGGACCACTGTCCGCCTTTTGTCCGTGTACTGGAGCATTCACGCCCCAAAAGTTGCCAAACAAACGGACCTCTGGGGCTTGAAATGATTGGGTGTTTTAGGAAGCTGTATGCGGTAGTCTTCCCATGATTTAGGCTTTTAAGGAAAGGGTTTGCCACTCGAAGGGTCCGATCCTCTCGGAGACCCGGACGGAAATGGACTTGAAATGAAAGCCGCTACGGTGAGGGGTAGCGTAAGCGCGTGCTATCTGGCGAGTTTTCCAGTCTGAGGGAAAAAAGATTTAGGAAGTCTTTTCTGCCCTTAATCCTGGACTTCCAGTCGAGTCATGGGAAAACGGAGTTTTCGCAGGGCCTTTTGCTCGATTTGACGAATCCGCTCACGGGTGATGGAAAATCTTTCGCCCAGTTCTTCCAAGGTGTAGTTACGAGCTTGGCCGATGCCAAAACGAAATCGGAGTACGGTTTCCTCACGCGGAGTCAGCGTGGCAAGGGCCTTTTTCACTTGCTGGAAGAGGTCGGATTTCAAAGTTGCTTCCATGGGATTTGGGATGATCTTGTCCTCAACAAAATCTCCCAAACGACTTTCACCGTCATCTCCGATGGGTGTTTCAAGGGAGACCGGCTCCCTTGCAATCCTTGTGAGCTTGCGGATTTCCTCATTGGAGACATCCATCTCCGCTGCAATCTCCTCCGGTAAAGGATCCCGTCCGAGTTTCCGATGGAGGGAGCGATGAGTCCGGATCAGCTTGTTCCTGGACTCGATCATGTGGACCGGGATACGAATCGTGGGTGCCGAATCAATGATGCCCCGAGTGATGGCCTGGCGGATCCACCACCCAGCGTAGGTGGAAAATCGGAATCCAAGCCGATAGTCGAACTTCTCGGCTGCCCTCATGAGTCCTACATTCCCTTCCTGGATGAGGTCCAGGAATTGTAAACCGCGGTTCCCATATTTTTTTGCCAGACTCACCACCAGGCGTAAATTGGCCTCAACCAGTCCCCTCCTGGCAGAGCTGGTCTTGGTTTCCGCTTGGATGATGGAGCCCAGCTGACGTTGTAGCTCTTCAGGCGGCAGCTTTGTCTCGGTCACAATTTGTCGAATCTTCGAAACCAGGCTCTCGTACTCTTTCCTTTGACGAGGCTTGGCCTTAACTCTCTCCTTCAGCTCATTCAAGTGTGCAGCGGAAGTCTTTAATTGCTCGGCAATATCCTCGATTCGTGACCTTGAGAGCCGGAGTTCTTTGAGAACGGTTGTGATCTCTTGGCTTTTCTTGCTGAATCTTATCTCCAAATGAGCTCTTCTCTTCTTGGAAACGCGTTTCTTCGCCAGCTCCGAGTTAATTTGCTCATCAACCTTGGCCAACCGGCGAAGCTTCATGATTCCATCGAGAAATCGTTTTCGATCTTTCCCGTTTTCTGTGTGCTCATCTTCGCCATCCGGTCCCATCAGCACATCGCCCAGTTCTAGTTCGTTGTGTTTAATTTTATTACCCACCTCAAGGGCATACGGTAAAGCGAGCGGGGTAGAGAGGACTGTTTCCATGAATTCTGTTTGGCCCTCTTCCATTTGCTTTCCCAGCTCTACTTCCTGCGCTCTGGTGAGCAGAGGAATGTACGAAATATCACGAAAATACAACCCAACCGGATCCGTGCCCTTCTCTATATTTTCCGGCTCCGATTTGGTCTCTTCCTCGTTCTCCTGATCCACTTCCTCGGGCAGGACGAGGTCATGCCCCTCCTCGAGCTCTTCCATTGCAACGTTTTCGGTCTCGTTTATTGGATCCGCTAAGAACTTATCCATTGGCTAAACCCCTACCTGCAGTTAAAAGGGTGGTCTCCCTTCTCCTTAAACAGGCTCCGTAGCCTGTGGCACCGGTGGTTATAACTCAAAGCGCACAGAAAGAAACTCAGAAGCCGGGTACTGCTGCAGCATTGGCCGGCATTTTGATCCTTTCTTGTGCAACTCACCTAAGAGGTAGCTGGCAGCTAAAGCGAGTTCTGGGAACTCATCGGGGCGTTAAAGTGGCCCCGTGTGCTTCTAAGAGGAAGGTGCCTCTATAATGTCCTATTTTTATACCAATAATTTATACTATATTTTGCGAATGTCAATATAGAATCGCGATATCCGCTAAATGGGCAGGAGGGCACAAAAAATCCAGATAAGTCAACAACTTACAGGTCAACCGCAGGGCCTCGCCCGCACCTTCCTTATTAAGCCTCCCCCGCAGCTGGCCCCATTGGCTCCGCTCGGGGCGGATCGCGGTTGGCTGGGTCCATTTACGGTGCCCCGATCCAGCTAGATTCGGAAAGTTAAAAGTGAGCCTTTGGCAGTGTTTATGAGCCAGGGGGCTTCCCATTTGTCTTGAAAGTGATACCTTTTTTGAGGAGGAAGGTGGTATGTTTCTCGTAAGCATCATTATTCCCACCCATAATCGCTGGCCAATGATTGGCGAAGCCATCGAGTCTGTACTTAGACAGAGCTATAAGAGTCATGAAGTCATCGTGGTGGATGATGGATCGGATGATGGAAGTATCGAGGAGCTCAGCCAATTTGATTCCAGAATTAATGTGCTGGTCCAGTCTCGGCATGGTGTGGCAGCGGCGCGGAACCTCGGGGTGCGCTTGTCCCATGGAGCCTATCTTAGTTTTTTGGATTCTGATGATCTGTGGCAGCCCGAAAAGCTTGCGACTCAGGTTGCTTTTATGGAGGCGAATCCGGAGGTTCAGATCTGCCAGATGGATGAGATCTGGATTCGTAACGGCGTGAGGGTTAACCCCAAGAAACGACATCAAAAGCCCGCGGGTGACATCTTTCGTGCCAGCCTGGGTCTCTGTCTAGTGAGTCCCTCCAGTGTGATGATGAAACGTGAGCTATATGAGCGAGTTGGTGGATTCGACGAGTCCTTCGAGGTCTGTGAGGACTACGATCTTTGGCTTCGGATCGCTGTGGACACCCCGGTGTCACTCATCCCTGAACCCCTGGTTGTCAAAAGGGGCGGGCACAAAGACCAGTTGTCCCGCTCCACCTGGGGGCTGGATCGGTTTCGTATCCTGGCAATAGAGAAACTCCTTCGCTCAGGCCTGCGAGGAGAAAAGGGGAGGTGGGCCTTTGAGACCTTGGCAAGGAAGGTGGCTATATTGGCCAAAGGTGCTCGGAAGAGAGGGAAAGAGAGCGAGGCCTTAAATTATGAAGGAATTTTGGAACGACTGACTGAGGAGATGGGAAATGACGGATAAGGCAATCCTCGAGTACGGCAAAGAGAGAGGAATTCGAAACCAGACTCTGAAACGCTGGCTCAACTTGCCCGAATCTGATCAGTCGGCCCTGCTCGATTTGGCCCATGGACTGAGAATCGGGGAGAACCATTTACGAGATTTTTTGGACTGGGCAGAGGAAATTTCCCTGCGGGATGGTTTGAGCCTTTGTAAGATCATCAAGGGAGAGTCCATTGAACCCATTTGGTCGGATCCCCGCTTGGGTCGTGGCGACAAGCTCAGGCGGATCAAGGAGGCAATGCGTCGCCAACGGTTTCCACGCCTGATGCAGATGGAGAGGGAAATTCAAAAAAGGATTCGAGCCATGGGGATTGGCTCGCAAATCCAGTTTTCGGTTCCGTCAGGCCTTGAAGGCGGGACCCTGACAGTCCATTTGTCGTCCACCAGCGAACCAGATTTAAAAAAGCTAGTTGGGGAGCTGGGGGAGCTCTTGGAAAGGTCAGAGATAAAGGAGATTTTTGAATATCTCAGCGGACGGGCAGTGAAGTAGACAAGTTGCCGCCGATACCAGGATCCTTGGATGGAAGCCGGTCGTGAGTTGATCCCATGCGAGTTTATCAACCCCAGGAAGTAATCGTCGAGGTTGGCACAGAGCAAGGTTCCGTATTTAAGAACTTGAAGCGGAGCCTGCCGAACATTCCTTTTACATTCGTCGAGGATCCCCAATCCTATCTGTCCCAACTGCAATCTTCGGAGGATCCCCTAGGAAAGGGCAAGAAGCGGCTTCTGTTGACGCGCCATAGGGGAGAGTTTCTCAAGAAGTGTCCCGGCAGCGACGGAGCGGTATGCTGCAATTATTTTGTTATCAACTTTGCCAGCAATTGCCCCATGGATTGCAGTTACTGTTACCTTCAGGATTACCTGGCGCACAATCCTGCCCTTAAGGTGTTTAGCAATGTGGAGGATTTGCTGGAAGAGGCCCATAAGCTCTTTAGCCGCCAACGACGTTTCTTTTTTCGCGTGGGTACCGGCGAAATCACCGATAGCCTTGCCTTGGATCCCTATATTGGATTTTCTGAACAGATCGTGCCCTTTTTTGCGGAGCAACCCAATGCCTTTCTGGAGCTCAAGACAAAGAGCGACTGCGTTGAGAACTTGCTGCATTTGGATCCCAAAGAGAAGGTGGTGGTCTCCTGGTCCATGAACCCTCAGAGGGTTATCGATCAGGAAGAACATCTCACGGCCTCCTTTGAGGAGAGGCTACTGGCGGCCTATCGTTGCCAGCAGGCAGGTTATAAATTGGGGTTTCACTTCGATCCCATCATTGAATACTCCGGTTGGGAGGAAGACTATCGAGAGATGGTGGAAAGGATTTTTGCGGTTGTCGACTATCGGAGAATCGCCTGGGTGAGTATGGGCGTCCTTCGCAACACTCCTAATCTTAAACGGATTATGCGACAGAGATTTCCCTCCACCCGCCTCCTCTCCGGGGAACAGGTCCTTTGTCCCGATGGGAAGATGCGCTATTTTCACCCCTTGCGGGTCAGTATCTATCGCAAGATGCTTCAGTGGATTCGCAGTGCCTCGCCCACTGTTTTTGTTTATCTCTGCATGGAGTCAAGGGAGGTTTGGGAACAGGTGTTTGGCTTTTCCCCGAGTTGCGAAAAGGAATTGGGAAACCGAATGGTCAGCGCGGATTAACGTTACTCGTTATTATTGGTAAATCGTTATTGGTTATTCGTTTATTCGTGAATTGTTGTGAATCTTTTTGATCGAGACCGTCAAGAGGATATTAAACCAAGAAGTCAGAAGGCGACGGTTAGCGTATATACGAATAACGAAAAACCAATAACAAATTCACGGATAACGAATAACGGGTTCAAAGCTTGTAGTAAGCACCTGGAAACGGTATTTTAAATTGAGTTATGCTTGGTTTAATAAAAATGATCGTTGGCACGAAGAATGACCGGGAGTTGAAGCGGATTCAGCCACTGATGGAGCGGATCCGTGCCCTGGAGCCTTCATTCGAGAAACTGACTGACGCAGAGCTCACGGCGAAAACCGACGAGTTCAAAAAGCGGCTTGGTGATGGGGCCACTTTGGATGATCTTCTCCCCGAGGCCTTCGCCGCCGTGCGCGAGTCCTCTAGACGAACCATAGGTTTACGTCACTTCGATGTCCAGATGATCGGCGGTGTGGTCCTCTATAAGGGGAAAATCGCTGAGATGAAAACAGGTGAGGGTAAGACGCTGGTGGCGACACTTCCTTTTTATTTGAATGCCTTGGAAGCGAAGGGGGTTCACCTCATCACCGTCAACGACTACCTGGCTCGACGGGATGTCCAGTGGATGGGGCCCATTTACCATCTCCTGGGCCTTTCTGTGGCATCCATCGTTCATGAATCAAGCTACGTCTTCGACCCCACCTATATGACCAAGGATTACCGTTATCTGAACCTGCGCCCCGTTTCGCGCAAGGAGGCCTATCTCGCCGATATCACCTACGGGACCAACAACGAGTTCGGTTTCGACTATCTCCGAGACAACATGAAATTTTCCCTAGACGAGTACGTCCAGCGAGATCTGAACTTTGCCGTGGTGGACGAGGTGGACAATATTTTAATCGATGAGGCCAGGACTCCTCTGATCATCTCCGGTCCCGCAGAGGAATCCACCGACAAGTACTACACCCTTGATCGGATCATTCCCAAGCTGGAGAGAGGGGCCGTGATTCAGGGGGATCCGTCTCAAGAGAATCGCGCCGCCATTGAGGCTCAAGGCGACTATACCGTTGATGAGAAGAGCCGAACCTCCACGCTGACGGAAACCGGCACGGCCAAGGTGGAGCGCTTACTGGCTATCCATAACCTCTACGACCCCAGACATATCGACACAGTCCACCACGTCAATCAGGCACTTAAGGCTCACAGCCTTTTTAAACGCGATGTGGATTACGTTGTCAGGGATGGAGAGGTCATCATCGTGGATGAGTTTACCGGGAGGCTCATGCCCGGGAGACGCTGGTCAGACGGGCTCCATCAGGCGGTTGAGGCTAAGGAGCGGGTGCGCATTCGCGAGGAGAACCAAACCCTGGCCACCATCACCATCCAGAACTATTTCCGCATGTACAAGAAGCTGGCCGGAATGACAGGGACTGCCGACACCGAGGCCCCTGAGTTCAAAAAGATCTACAAGCTCGACGTCATGGTGGTTCCGACTCACAAGAAGATGATTCGGCTTGATTATCCAGATTTGGTTTATCGCACCGACAAGGAAAAGTTCGAAGCCGTTGTTGAGGAGATCGAGGATTGCCATGAGAGGGGTCAACCGGTTCTCGTGGGCACGGTATCAGTCGAGAAGTCTGAACACTTGTCCCGCATGATCAAGAAAAAAGGGGTCCCGCATAACGTGCTCAATGCGGTGAATCACGAAGCCGAGGCATCCATCATTGCGCAGGCGGGGAGACTGGGGACGGTGACAATTGCAACGAATATGGCCGGGCGGGGTACGGATATTCTGTTGGGAGGCAACCCGGAGTTTTTATCCCGTTCGGATATGGAAAATGAATGGATGAGCCGGGCCGCCAAGCTACCGTTTGAGGGAACCAAACGATACGAGGACGCCTTAAGGGAACTCAGAGAAAAATACGAAGAGGACATGCAGCGCGCCGAGAAACGTTACCGCGAAGAAGGGCAGACCTTCGAGCAACAAAGGAGCGAGGCCCTGAAGATGTCCACTGATATTCATCGCCGTCTCCAGGGACTTTCTCCATTTCGTGAGCTCCGACGAGAGTATGAAGAGGTGTCGACCACTGAATTAATAGACGCCCTGCACACACTGGGTGGCATTCCCGAACGCTATATGGAGGTAAAGACCAACCTGGAAACGTCCGTCTTGGAATCCGTGGGCACGGACAACTCCAAGGTCCGGCAAGGCTTTGAGGAGGCGCGTGAGGACCTGAGCAAATACTTGGAGCAATGGCAGGACTCGGATGGAGGAAGACAGAATCTGATGGAGGTTGTGGATGAAAAGAGGCGCACATTTGAAGAGCTGCTGGATGAGTACGAGTTTTCGGTTGCGAAGACGATTCTGTCAGAGGGTGAGCACGCTGCGCTAGTGAAGGAGTACGAGGAGACGCGTCAGGCATTTGACCAAGCAGAGGTTTGCTGTGAGAAGGTCCGGGGCCCCTATGAAGAGGCCGTTCGAGAGGCCCAGGAGAACTACGAATCCAAGCGGCAAGAATACGCGCAGGCGGTAGACAAGATCCGTGAGGATTTGGAAAAGGCCCCTGACACCTATCGGCAGAGGTACGGAGAAATTCTGGAGAACTTCACAAAGGTCAGTGCGGAGGAAAGAGTAAAGGTCATTAAGGCTGGGGGGGTTCATATCATAGGGACGGAAAGGCATGAGAGCCGGAGAATTGACAATCAGCTCCGGGGTCGTTCTGGCCGTCAGGGGGATCCTGGCTCATCGCGATTCTTCTTGTCTCTGGAAGATGACCTCATGCGTATCTTCGGAGCGGATCGGATCCAGAAGATTATGACCCGATTGGGGATGGAGGAGGGAGTCCCCATCGAACATGGACTGGTTACCCGAGCCATCGAGAACGCCCAGAAAAAGGTTGAGGCCCACAATTTCGATATCAGAAAACATCTTTTAGAATACGATGACGTCATGAACAAGCAGCGAGAGGTTATCTACCAGCAGAGAAGAGAAGTTCTTAAAGGAGAGAACTTGAAGGAGGAGATCCTGGCCATGGCCGAGGGGCTAGCCCAGGACACCTGCAAGCGTTACGCGGATAGTCAACTCCCTGCTGTGGAGTGGGAACTCAAGGGGCTTACGGAGTCCCTCTATCACCGGTTCAATTTTCGATTCCAACTGAAGCCCGAGGAGCTGGAGGAGATGACCCCTGAGAGTCTCGAGGAAAAGGTTCTGGATCAGGTTAGCAAGTGCTATGAAGCTAAAGAGCAGAACATCAGTCCCCAGCTGTTTCGACAATTGGAAAAGATTATCATGCTCCAGACCATCGATAGCCTCTGGAAAGATCACCTCCTAGGTATGGACCATCTCAAGGAGGGAATCGGTCTGAGGGGGTACGGTCAGAAGAATCCGTTGCAGGAATATCAGAAGGAAGGGTTTGGAATGTTTGAGAAAATGGTCCAAACCATCCAGGAAGATATGGTCCAAAAACTCTTTACCATTGAGGTGGCTCAGGAAGAGGCCTTGGAGGAGATGGAGGCCCAGCGCGGTCCCAAGAGAATGGTGTTGAGTCACGGGGATGGAGAAGAAGGGCCGGCCCGGGTAACGACGGTGAAGCGGGAGGGGAGCAAGGTGGGGCGGAATGATCCCTGTCCTTGTGGTAGCGGAAAGAAATACAAAAGATGCCACGGCCGGTAGGCTCGTTAATCGTTATTCGTCAATGGTCAATCCAAACTAACTAGTACTAGGTCTCTGTCCAGTCACGGGAACTTCAACAAGGTGTATCACCCCCCCCAGGATTTACGAATGACCAATGACCATTAACCATGAATATCAGGGTTCCTGGTTTTCGCTTTGCTGGCGTCAAATGCGGTATCAAAAAGAGCAAGAAAAGAGACTTGGCGCTAATTTTCTCTGAGCGCTCTGCCACTGCCGCTGCACTTTTTACCACTAACAAAATTAAAGCCGCTGCTGTCCTAACCGGTATGAAGAGGATCGGGCCGGGGAAGATCCAGGCTGTGGTCATCAACAGCGGCAATGCCAACGCTTGCACGGGAGCCAGAGGCAGGCGAGATGCCGAAGCGGTTTGTCGGCTGGTTGCCGCTCGACTGGCAATTCACCCTAAACTCGTCCTTCCCTCATCCACCGGCGTCATAGGTGTTCCCCTCCCCATGGGGAAGGTGAGACGTGGGGTCGAACTGGCAACGGCTCAGCTTTCGCCACAATCCTTTTCCCAAGCGGCCGAGGCCATCCTAACCACGGATCGGTTTCCCAAGACGTCCATGAGGAGCTGTCAGTTGAGAGGGAAAAGAGTCATTGTGGCAGGCATGGCCAAAGGCGCAGGAATGGTTGCCCCCAACATGGCCACCATGCTCGCCTATGTCCTTACCAACGCTGCGGTGGAACTTTCCTCTCTGAGGAACATCTTGGTTCGTACGGCGGATCGGACCTTTAATTCTGTCACTGTGGATGGGGATACCAGCACCAATGATACGGTTGTTCTTCTCGCAAACGGATTGGCCCAGAACCGTCCAATTAAAAAAGGGAGCCGTGATGAAAAGACTCTGGAACAGGCGGTTTTTAAGGTCATGAAGGACCTGGCGATGAGGCTGGTGGAGGATGCTGAAGGAGGCACCAAGGTGGCTGAGATCTTTGTGGAGGGGGCCCGCTCCGTGGATGAGGCAAAAAGAATCGCCTTTTCTGTGGCCAATTCCACGCTGGTTAAAACGGCTTTCTTCGGGGAAGATCCAAACCTTGGCCGAATTATGGTTGCCATCGGTTACGCCGGTGTTCCCATCCATCCGGACAGGGTCAGTGTCTCCATTGGCGGAATTCGGGTGGTGCAGAGAGGGATCGTGACGACTGCTGCCCTTCGGAAAGCAGCCCATGTCATGCACAGACCTTCTTTTAGAGTGAAGATTAATCTGGGCCAGGGTAAGAAATCAGCCTCGGTATGGACCTCTGATCTGAGCTACCAGTATGTCCGTATCAACTCGGCTTATCGAACCTAGAATAGCCGTTAGCGATTAGCCATCAGCATTCAGCTAGACTTAGTAATCCGGACCCGCGGTTATATTGGCCGTAGTGATTTGGCTGAGGGCTGACAGCTGAAAGCTTTATGATTGAAGCTTCTTCTGTAGTATTTCGTTAACAATTTTTGGATTGGCCTTACCCTTGGTAGCCTTCATCACCTGACCCACCAAAAAGCCAAATACCTTGTCCTTGCCTGCCTGGTAGTCGGCCACTTGCTGTGAGTGAGCCGCCAAGACTTGATCGACGTCTTTTTCGATGCTGCCCAGGTCGGTTACCTGCTCGAGACCCTTTTCCTTAACGAGCTTTTCCGGAGATACCTGCTCGTCTAACATCTCCTCAAAGAGGGTCTTGGCGATCTTACCGCTAATCTTGCCTTGATCAATCATACGAACCATCTCTCCCATGTGCTCGGCGCGGACAGGCCAGGAGGTAATCCGGAGTCTCTCGTCGAGCTTTCTCTCCTTAATGACACGAAAGAGATCCCCAACAATCCAGTTGCTGATTGCCTTGGGGTTGGAATGGACCTTCACCGCGGCCTCAAAATAATCGGCGACGTCCTTGCGGCTGGTAAGAAGTTCAGCGTCATAGTTGGGGAGACCGTAATCGGCCATAAACCGAATCTTTCGTGCCTCCGGAAGTTCCGGCATGTTTTCGCTAATCTCCTGAATCCAGGACTCGTCGATGACCAGTGGAAGCAAGTCTGGATCCGGAAAGTAGCGGTAGTCGTGAGCATGCTCCTTGGATCGCATGGAGCGTGTGACCTCGCGGTCCGCGTCCCAAAGACGTGTTTCCTGAACGACCCGTCCTCCTTCGGATAACACTTGTTCCTGCCGGCGGATCTCATACTCTAGGGCCTTTTCCACGGCCTTGAAGGAGTTCATGTTCTTCACTTCTGCTTTGGTCCCCAGTTCCTTACTCCCTTTTGGCCGGATCGACACGTTGGCATCGCAACGAAAGCTTCCCTCCTCCATATTCCCATCACATACCTCGAGGTATTGCAGGATCGTCCTCAGGCTCCTAAGGTAGCGTCCCGCCTCCTCGGCACAGGTGACATCCGGTTCGCTAACGATTTCCACGAGGGGTACGCCCGCCCGATTGAGATCAACGAGGCTGTGGTTACTCCGCTGGTCGTGAATATTCTTCCCTGCATCCTCTTCCATGTGGATACGTGTCAGTCGGACCCTTTTTTTTCTGCCGTTGACTTCAATGTCGATGTAGCCGTTAGTGCAAAGGGGAAGTTCGTACTGGCTGATCTGGTAGCCTTTGGGAAGGTCGGGATAAAAATAATTCTTTCTTGCCCAGCGGCTGGTGCGGGCGATTTCGCAGTGGGTGGCAATCCCCGCGCGGATGGCAAACTCCACAACCTTTTTGTTTAGAACCGGTAGGACCCCGGGGAAACCCATGCATACGGGGCAGGTATTTTGATTAGGCTCATCTCCGAAACGGGTAGAGCACCCGCAAAAGATCTTGGACTCCGTTATCATTTGAGCGTGGACTTCGAGTCCAATCGTGGGTTCGTAGTTCATGGGTCTTTATTTTTTCTTTGAAGCGAGCAACTGATCGAATGCTTGCTTGAACTGACGGTAGGGCTGGGCACCTCTCAGCATTCTAACGGCCTTTGCCTTTGAAGGGTCTGACTCTGTATATCCCAATAAAAAGGTCGGTGTGCCCCTAATCCCTGCATCCGTCGCCGAGGCAATATCTTTACGGATCCCCTTAACGTGCTTTCCGCTGTCAAGACAACTCTCAAAGTCTGATAGGTTTAAGCCAATAGCTTTCGCGTAGGCCGATAGGTCTTTGCGGCGCAACTTTTTTTGGTTGGCAAAGAGTTGATTGTGCATCTCCCAGTATTTTCCCTGGTCTCCGGCACAGTTGGCCGCTTCATGGGCTTTAAAGGCTTGTTTGTGGATCGATTCGAGTGGGAGGTCGCGGAAGACGTACTTGACCTTACCCGTTTTGATGTAATCTCTTTCGATCTGGGGCAACGTTACACGGACGTGCCGGGCGCAGTAAGGTCACTGAAAATCGGAGAAGTCGATAAGCGTCAGTTTTGCGTTTAGATTACCCTTATAAGGATCACCACCGACGTTGAGGACTACGGGTTTAAAGGCATTGGGGGCCCGCCGCCTGCCCCTGATGGCCTTTTTGAGGGTCTCGAGCTCCTTTTGGAGGTTTGCCTGATTCTTTTTGAGGGTTTCGATCTCCTTTCTGATCGCCTCGAGGTCGGACTGGGATTGAGTCACGGCGATTTGGGAGCCGAAAAGGACCAGCCCCATTGCCAATAACAAAGCTAGGCTGTTTTTAATCATCTTACCTATAAAGTAACAGGTAGCCGGTGACCGCGCAATGGATGGTTTCGAGTTAAAGAGACGGTTTTCTCTTGTGCCAGTCTGTGGCCTGCTCGTAAGCGTAGGCGACGCGGAGGATCGTGGCCTCGTCCAGGGGCTTCCCGATGATTTGTAGTCCTATGGGGAGTCCCTTTGAGTCAAAGCCGCAGGGCATGGCAAGCCCTGGGAGACCTGCCAGGTTGAGCGAGTTAGTGAAGATATCCGACAGATACATCTGAAGGGGATCTTCGGTCTTCTCTCCAATCTTGAAGGCGGTGGTGGGCGCCGTAGGGGTAACGATAACATCACAGGATTTAAAGGCCTCGTCGAAGTCTTCCTTGATCAGTCTTCTAACCTTTTGAGCCTTGAGATAATACGCATCGTAGTAACCCGCGGAAAGGGCATAGGTCCCCAACATGATGCGCCTCTTAACTTCAGGACCGAAGCCATGCTCCCTGCTCTTAAGGTAAGTCTCGGTGAGGTTCTTGGCCTGCTTGCGGTATCCGTATTTCATACCGTCGTAGCGCGCAAGGTTTGAGCTCGCTTCTGCCGTGGCAATGAGATAATAAACGGCCACGGCGTGCTCCGTGTGGGGCAAAGACACCTTTACAATCTCAACACCGGTCTTTTCAATTACGCGGATCGCTTCCATCACCGCCCCTTCGACCTCCGGCTGGGTTCCCGGGATGAAATACTCCTTGGGGATCCCTATCTTTAACCCCTTCGATTTCTTTTTGAGGGCGGTCGAGTAGGGCGGAACAGGGCAGTCCAGGGAGGTGGAGTCCGAAGGGTCGTAGCCCGCAATGGCCTCCAACATCAAGGCGCAGTCAGTTACGTCTTTCGTCAGGGGTCCCACCTGATCGAGAGAGGACGCAAAGGCTATGATGCCAAAGCGGCTCACGCGCCCATAGGTGGGTTTGATCCCAACAATACCGCAGTAGGCGGCGGGTTGACGGATGGATCCTCCGGTGTCGGTCCCCAAGGCTGCAATGCACTCGTCGGCGACCACAGCAGCCGCTGACCCGCCGGAGGAGCCGCCGGGGACACAGTCCAGTTTCCACGGATTACGGGTTATGGCGAAGGCCGAGTTTTCGTTGGAAGAGCCCATGGCGAACTCGTCCATATTGGTCTTTCCCAAAGTAACGGCCCCTGCAGCTTTGAGCTTCTTGACGACTGTGGCGTCGTAGGGAGGGACAAAGTTATTCAAGATTTTGGATGCACAGGTAGTGAGAATCCCTTGAGTTACGAAGATGTCCTTTATGGCGATAGGGATGCCTAACAGCGGCGAATGGGAACCCTTGCGACGCCGCTGGGCGTCGGCCTTCTTTGCCTCTTCAAGGGCGGTCTCCCGGCACACCGTTATATAGGAATGGATCTTCTCGTCGATGTCGGCGATTCTCTTTAAGGTGGATTCCGTCAACTCGACCGAGGAGATTTCTTTCTTTTTAAGCTTCTCCTGCAGTTCGTGGATGGTGAGGGAGTGGAGATTCATTCGATGATCTTGGGGACCTTGAAGAAGTTTTTTTCTCGCTCGGGAGCGTTGGACAGAAGGGGATCGATGGCCGGTTTGCTGGTGACACGATCTTCACGGAAGGCGTTGACGATATCTCCCACGTGGGCGAGAGGCTCCACCTTATCTGTATTGAGCTGGTTTAACTTCTCTATGTAATGGAGGATCTTACCGAGCTGCTGGGTCAACAGCTCCTCTTCTTCCTGCGTGAGTTCCATGCGCGCCAAGGTTGCCACGTGTTTCACGTCTTCCCGAGTCAGACTCATATCATTTTTATTAACATAGCCCAGGAATAAAGTGCAAATTAACTATTCAAGCTATCAGCACTCAGCTATCAGCCATTAGGTACCAGAAAAGCTATCAGCGATCAGTTTTCAGCCTTCAGCTCTGAGTTTCACGGCCTTTTCTTGAAAGCTGACAGCTAAGAGCTGAGAGCTGATTCGATATTTAATTATTTTATTTACAGATCTGCTCCCTTTGGGATAAATTTGGTGGTCAATGAAGGCTAGGCAGGTATCGCTCACGCCAGGGCGGGCACTTGGAGTGCAACCGGGTGAGTTGGAGGAGGAAGGGTTCTCTCTCGGCTTCAAGTCCGTGGCCGGTCTGGATGAGGTCGGAAGGGGACCGCTGGCGGGACCCGTCATGGCCGCGGCTGTGATCTTCCCGCGGGGGTTTGTTCATCCGGAAATCACCGATTCAAAACTCCTCACCGCGAAGAAGCGTGAAGCGTTGGTGCCTTTGATCCAGGAAAGTGCGTTGGCCTGGGGAGTGGGTTCCGCCGAGCACCATGAGATTGACCGGATCAACATCTTGCAGGCGAGCCTTTTGGCTATGGCGCGTGCTCTGCGACAATTGGCAGTGGAACCGGACTACCTTTTAATCGATGGCATCCACGAAATTCCTCAACCGTTACTCGTTGATTCGTTGATTCGTGATTCGAATCATTGGAATACTAAGAAAGAAAATGCGGTTAACACTATCCCCTGCCAAAAAACCGTGAAACACGGCGACAGGGTCTGTGTTTCCATAGCCGCAGCCTCGATCCTCGCGAAAGTAACTCGCGATCGGATGATGGCCGACTATGATCTTCGCTACCCTGAGTACGGTTTCGCAGGGCACAAGGGCTACGGTTGTGCCTCGCACCTGCGTGCAATCCAGCAATACGGACCTTCTCCCATACATCGTAAAAGCTTCAGGCCCGTTCGAGAGAGCCTGGTACAGGAGAGGTCTGATCGGCAGTCTGCGTTCAACTTGGATCCCGCTGTGAAAACCGCTAAAGACTAGCTAAGGATATTTGTAAATTTTGGTTGAATTTTGGATTACGGGATTGGGAAAAAGAAGACTCGCCCTGTGGAATAGCGCTTCGGGCAAACAACTAGACCTAGGTCGAGTGGGTATTCCACGGGGCTCGCCCCGTGAAATAATGCCGTGAATGAAAAGATAACGCTTCTGTGGAAAGGAAATTCCACAGGGCGAGCCGCCGAGGCGCGGAGGGGAACTAGTAGGCAGATAGCAGTAAGCAGTGGGCAGTAGGCAAATCGAAATTTAGGAAACCCAGTTGGAGGGGTCGATTTCTTACCGATTGCTGCCTTGTAATCCGTAGTCCGAATTGCTGCCCGCTGCCAACTGCTCACTGCCAGCTGGTTTCGCAGCGTTCTCTGCGTTTCTGCGGTTAGTTTCTTAAAAAAAATCTTTGCGGTCTTGGCGTCTTGGCGCGAAAAATTCTGTTGATGTCATACTGTTGAAGATTTTATAGGTAAGAATCTAGTCGGTTCTGAATATGGAAGGACAGAAACAGATTCTGGGGAGAGAAGGGGAAGGGATTGCGGAGCGCTATCTTAAGAAACAAGGGTTCAAGCTCCTGGAGCGGAACTACCGTTGTCCCCTTGGGGAACTGGACTTGATTGCCCTGGACCGCAAGGTTTTGGTCTTCGTGGAGGTGAGGACTCGAACCAGCGAAAGCTTAGGCTCTCCTTTGGAGTCTGTAGACCGGCGCAAGCAGCGGCAGATCATAAAAACGGCCCTCTTTTTTCTCAGTCAGAGGCGTCTCCACGATCGAGATGCCAGGTTCGATGTTATCGGCATTTCGATGGAGCGGGGAGAGCCGGTGGTGGAGCACATTCGGAATGCATTCGATATCAGCTAGCCAGCAAGCTATCAATTGTCAGCCATCAGCAAGGCTCATTGCCTAGGGCACTGCGAGCGGAAAGTCCCAGTTTTAGACATATGCGAATAGAACATTGGCTATCCTAGTGTAAGTCAGTGGACAACCGACTTTGCGCCTGTGACCTGGGATTTATTCATGGTTTGGAGTATGATCATCTAGCTGCTCATGTAATTGTGGTAGAACCGATACTCACCTGATTCATTCAAGAGCTGAGTGCTGATAGCTAATTGTTATGTTAGACGCGAAACTTTTGCGTGAGCAAATGGACCGAGTGAAGGAACGGATCGGTTCCAGAGGTGCGACCATCGATTGGGAAGAGTTGACGGCCGTGGACCGCCGGCGCCGGGAGATCCTCGTTGAAACGGAAAAGCTCAAAGAAAAGAAGAATCGATTGTCCGGGGAGATCGGCAAGCTCAAGAAATCCGGTGGGGATACAAGCGCGCTGATGGCAGAGAACAAGGGGCTTTCAGAGGCCATCCGCAAACAAGAAGAACCTTTGAGGCAGATTGAAAAACGGTTTGAGGATTTAATGCTCGTGATACCCAATCTGCCCCATGAATCGGTTCCCAAGGGATCCGATGCTCGAGACAATACGGAGGTCAGGCGGTGGGGTGATCCACCGAAGTTTGACTTTAAACCGAAGAACCATTGGGAGATTGGAGAAGAACTGGGGATCCTAGATTTTGCCCGGGCAGCGAAGATTGCGGGCGCGCGATTCGTCCTTTATCAGGGGCAAGGTGCCCATCTGGAGCGGGCCCTGATCAATTTCATGCTGGATCTGCACACGGAGCAGCGAGGGTACAAGGAGACCATCCCCCCGTTTTTGGTAAACCGGGACTCCATGATTGGGACAGCGCAACTGCCCAAATTCGAGGCGGACCTCTTCCGCATCCCGGACCCCGAACTCTTCCTCGTTCCAACCGCCGAGGTTCCATTGACAAATATTCATAGGGGGGAAATTTTAAGCGGAGAGGATCTTCCCCTTTATTATGTTGCCTATACTCCATGCTTTCGGAGGGAAGCGGGTTCCTATGGCCAGGACGTACGCGGGCTGATTCGTCTGCACCAGTTTAACAAGGTGGAGTTGGTAAAACTAACTGAGCCCAAAAACTCTTACCAGGAGCTGGAAAAAATGGTGCAGGATGCGCAGGAGGTTCTTCGTCAACTTCAAATCCCTTATCGGATCGTCGAGCTGTGTACGGGAGACCTGGGCTTTCAAGCCGCAAAGACCTACGATCTCGAGGTGTGGCTCCCAGGACAGGGGACCTATCGAGAAATCAGTTCCTGCTCCAACTGTGAGGATTTTCAGGCGCGGCGTGCAAGCATCCGGTACCGCTCGGACAAAAAGGGAAGACCGGCCTTTGTGCATACGCTCAACGGCTCCGGCCTGGCGGTTGGCAGGACCCTAGTGGCGGTATTGGAAAATTACCAGCAGAAGGATGGGAGCGTCATGGTGCCGGAGGTCCTTCGTCCTTATATGAGAGGGATCAACCAGATCGGCTGACCTCTTTTTCAATACTTTCACAGACGTCTCTGCCCAAAGGTTTCAATCCGACCTCGCGTAATTGGTTGTCAGAGATAGGTCGATTTCAATATTTTCCTCCCTCTCAACTTCGGCAAAGCGAGCTTTCAAGTCATTGATGTTGATCGTCGTGGGAACTGCGATGAGGGCCTCCAACCGAAAGATGGGAGTTCCGCTCACCGGGGCAGCATAGGTTTTGGTTTCCATGGATTCAATGTTGATG
>Ga0209980_10000569_pt1 | contig 20142 bp, 18 predicted proteins | sample CR02metaG_FD_183611 | JGI IMG/M metagenome (GOLD analysis project Ga0209980, IMG submission 183611) | Deep subsurface microbial communities from Mariana Trench to uncover new lineages of life (NeLLi) - CR02 metaG (SPAdes) (version 2) | ecosystem: Environmental > Aquatic > Marine > Ocean trench...
ACCGAGCTGACGGCCGAGACCCTGACCGGCAACGGCTTCATCCATGCCATCGTCGAGCCCGGGGCGCTGGCCGGCCGGGCGCTGGAGATCGCCCGGCGGGTTGCCCGGCTGGCGCCGCTGGCGGTCGCGGGTACCAAGGAGCTGGTTCGCGAAGACCCCGACGATGCCGCGGTGACGGCGGCGATGCACCGCTGCGCCCATTCCGAGGATGTGCGCGAGGGGCTGGCGGCGATGCGCGAGAAGCGCCCGGCGAAGTTCAGCGGGCGGTAGGGTGTGGACTTGCTGACTGGTGTTGCGAGCAGACATCCACGGCCCCCGCGCATTGCCTCGCTCATACATTCAGCCCGATTTTTCGATAGGCTTCGGTCCAGAGCTCCTTGTCTTCCTTGCGCTGGCAACGGCGCATATGGCTTTCGAAAAGTTTCAGTTCGTCATCGGTCTCGGGCATTTGCTCGCGATAGAGTTTCATCTGTCGCGCGCAGACTTTCATGTCGCCGAGCTGGGCATGACACATGGCGATTTGCTGGTGGGCGTAGTAAATTTGACGAGCTGCTGTTTCCCTGTCGCGAATGTCGCCGATCTATGACCGGCAGCCGCGCAGGACTTCGCTTAAGAGATCAAAATGGGTTTCGGCGTTGGTGTCCTCGACGTAGAGATCGCCCGGCCAGGGGAGAGCGGCCCGCGGCGCCCCCACTTTCGCCAGAGCATCCGAAACTTTTCGGATCAATCCGGTGCGACGGCGAGTGTCCTCGAAAAGCGTGGATCGGGCCGTCACGACGTCCGTTACGGAATTTCTGTCGAGGCGAACGGCGCCGATGCCCAAATAGAGCGGCATGCGATGCGAAATCGCGGCCTCGGCGTAGCGTTCGGGCGGCGCCGCGTCCGCTTCAAGCCGCGTCAAGAATTTCGGGCAGCACAGTTTTTTGGCCTCGAGCAAGGATTCGAATGATATCGCCCCTTCTGTCGGGGCAGCACGTCGTCTCCGGCCCCGCGCAGTTTGGGGCGGCGGCAGATCGCCGCGATAGTTGGCCACGAAGACGCGATCGCCCCACCGGTTCTCTTCGATCAGCCGCTGCACCGGGGCGACTGCAAGTTCCAGGAAGTTGCGCGGACCGATGAACATCGGCGAGCCGCTCGCGTCCGACAATTCAAGCCAGACATCCGGGACCGATCGCGCGAGATCGTCGCACCAGGGCTTCAACACCCGGTCGACGATCAGATCGAGCAACTGTCTGACCACGTCGGGCGCCGCGGCGAGCGCCGGTATGAGCGTCTCCTGTCCCAACACTTCGGCCGCAAGCGAATACGGCGCCGGGAGATGGGCTACTGGCTCTATGCCGCTCAGCCGACGCATGTGCAGCAGGGTTTCCCTGACGATCCCGGCGATCGGATGCTCGGGATCATATCGGGGCATGTTCCTCCAATCGTTCAGCGTCAGCAGCGGAACTCCTGGATCGGATCCGGGCGCCTGATCCGACGGGTACATCATGGTCTGGCCCAAAATCTCGGCGCCGAACGCGTAGACCGGCCAGCCCAGCGTCAGGCGCTGCAACCCCAACATGCGCTGCACCAGCAGGTTGGAGCGGACATAGCGCAACGGATCGCCCTTGTAGAACCCTTCCGCTTCGAGACCAGTGAGGCGATTGAGAACGGCGAGAACCAACAGATGACAGGATGTGGTGACATGAACCTCGCTCAGATCCGGTCGAGCCGCGAGAAACCGGTCGAACGCGCCGGCATCGAGAGCGGCGAACAGCTCCCTCAGTTCCTCCGCGGCCGCCCGATCGCCGTCGAGAAACGATTGCAGAAGGTGCTGACCATGCCCGGCGACGAGCGCCTCCCACCGATTGGCGCCCCGATGACGAATGGAACCTGCGTCGGACGTGGTCACAGTTACCTCCTGTGTCCGAGATCGGGATCGGCGGCTGCCGGTGTTGGCGCCACCGCACCCAGAAGTGCGAGCGGCGTAGGCATCACTCTGCCCAAGGCGCGGCTTCGGAAACAGCCGCCTCACCATCGGGCGCGCTTCCGTGCAAATCGGAAGCCAGAGCGTCGATAAGTTCAACCATGGCCGGGACTCCGCACAGCACCGCGCCGCCGCAGGCGGTAAAGCGCTCAAGCGGCGGCGCGATCACCCTGGCGCCGGCCTCTTGCGCGATCAGCATTCCCGCAAGCGCGTCCCAGCAGTTGAGATGCGCCTCAAAGTAGAAGTCCGCCACGCCGTCGGCCACCCTGGCCAGTCCGATGGCGGCAGAACCGATCCGCCGATGTTCGATCCCCGCATCATGCAGCACACGCAAGAAACCCAGATACCGATCGAACCCCGTTCGCCGGGAAACGCCGACAATGCCAAGGGCGGTATGGGGATCGACGTTGCCGGAAACGCTGATGGAACGATCGTTGCAAAAGGCGCCCTGACCGGCTCGGGCGTGATAGGTGAGATCGTTTGGCGGGTCATACACCACGCCAAGTTGAATTCGTTCGTCCGCCACATAGGCGATGGAGACACCCCAATGGCGCAGGCCCCTGAGGAAATTTGCTGTCCCGTCGATCGGATCCACGACCCAGTATCCGGCCGACGTGGGCGCGCCGCCGGTTTCCTCCCCCAAAAATCCGTCCTCGGGAAAATGATGCGCCAGCTCCGCGCGGATCGTTTTCTCGGCTTTCAGGTCCGCCTCTGTCACAAAATCCTGCAAGCTCTTGATTTTTGTGCCCAACGCGTCGCGTCCTCTGACTTCTCGGAATTCCAGCGCGTCGCGCCCGACCCGGCACGCGAGCCCGCGAGCCAGCTCAAGCCTCTCGTTCACCGCGGCATCTCCGGTGAAGCGATCCATCAGACCGTTCCTCGACGCACCAGCGAAACATCCACGAACTCTCGGCGCGGGGGACGGTCGGGCCTCTCGATGCGCGCCTTCAACAGCGCCACCGTTTCGACGGCGAACTGATCGACGGGCTGTCCAATCGTCGTCAGGTTGGAAAAATCCCAGGCGGCTTGCGGAATATCGTCGTAGCCGATGACGCTCGCTTCCTGCGGTATTTGCAGGCCGAAACGGGTCTGCAATGCGTCGAGCAGACCCAGCGCGATGAAGTCGGTCGGGCAGAAGACGCCCAGCCCCTCGGTCCGGCGCGCAGCGATTTCGGCGGCTGCATCTCGGCCGCTGTCGTAATTTGGCGGTCCGGCGGGCAAGATCTCGGGCTCTAGCCCATTCGCCCGGGCGCGCTCGACGAATGCGGAGATGCGCGCGGTAATCGAATAGACGTCGGACTCCGGTCGAAGAGCAACCAGTCGCCGCCGTCCCGCGTCGATCAGCGCGTCCGCCGCAAGACGACCTCCCTTCACATTGTCGCCGCTGATGCTATCGACCAGCGGCAGCTCGTCCTCGCGGTCCACGAGCACCAAGGGAACCTGCATCCGCGCGCACTCCTCGCAGATCTTGGCGGGCGGCGCGTCGGACGTGATCACGACACCGGAAACGCTGTAATTGAGCAGCATCGAGATCACCTGCTCCGTATCCATGCCTTCGTCGATGCAGAACAGCATTGGCCGGAACCCCTCGCGCACCAGGCGCTTGGCCAGCGCTTCGATCTGAGCGGCGCGGTATGGGTTGCCCATCGACGATGAGATCAGCCCGACCAGATCGGTCCGCTGCTTGTTCAGCGCCCGCGCAACATGATTGACCCGGTAGCCAAGCGCGGCGGCGGCCTCCAGAACCCTCTCCCGCGCCCCTGCCGAAATGCTGGCGCCGGGAGTGAAGGCTCTGGAGACGGCGGAGCGCGACACGCCCGCGAGGCGCGCGACGTCGAACGAGGTGGCGGACGCCGCAGCCAGTCTTTTGTCAGGGTCCAATGCGCGCACCATGCTCGTCGAACACCAGTATCCGGGGTGCGTTGATGCCCCATTCAACTTCGTCGCCGATTTTTGCAGATGACGGCCCGCTCTGTATTGATCTCAGGATGCGGCCATCGGGCAACTGGACATCGTAAAGCGTTTCGCGGCCCTGCGACTCGATGAACGAGATTTTCCCGCCGATCTTGGTTCCGATGGCGGGCTGAAAATACTCCGGGCGGATGCCCACACGCACGTTACGGCTGTTGCCGGTGGCGGCAATATCCGCATTGAGCGGAATACGGGTGCCGGTGCTCTCTACGACAAAATGTCCATCCTGAATTTGACCATCGAGGAAGGCGATCGGGGGGCTGCCCAGAAAACCGGCCACAAAATCGGAAACCGGATTGTCGTACATTTCCTTCGGCTCGCTTATTTGCACGATCTGCCCCTTGTCCATGATCGCGATGCGATCGCACATGCTCATCGCTTCGACTTGATCGTGCGTCACGAGAACCGCCGTTATGCCAGTTTCCTGCTGAATACGCCGGATTTCAGTTCGCATTTCCAGACGAAGCGTGGCATCCAGATTGGCCAGAGGCTCGTCCAGCAACAATACATCCGGCCGACGAACCAGGGCCCTTGCGAGGGCGACCCTTTGTTGCTGACCACCAGATAGCTCACCGGGGCGGCGTTTCAGCAAGGCCTCGATATGCACCATCTCGCCGATTTCATCGACTTTGCGCTTGATCTCCGACTTGGATTCTTTGCGCAGCATCAGCGGAAAGCCGATATTCTCGGCGACCGTCATATGCGGGTAAAGCGCAAAGGACTGAAAGACCACACCGACATTGCGTTCCTGCGAGGTAATGTTGGTCACATCCCGATCGCCGAACAGGATGCGCCCGCCATTAACTTTATGAATGCCGCATATGGCAAACAGGGTGGTGGACTTACCGCATCCCGAAGACCCGAGCAGGGCAATCATTTCGCCGTCGTGTATTTCCAGATCCATCTCGTCGATAACCGTGAGGGCTCCGAACTTTTTGGTGAATTTGTCCAGCAGAATTCGCATCAGCCTTTCGTACCTCCGCTGTAGATATTCATGAGTTTGTTCTGGAAGAAGACGAACAGGACGATCACCGGCAGCACGTAAAAGACGCCGACCGATTTGAACAGAGCCATGTCGAAATTGTTGTCGTCGGCAATCAGCGCCGCAAGATAGACCGACAGAACCTGCACCTTGTTGTCCGGTGCAAGCACCAGCGGCAGGATGAATTCCGACCATCCCGCAAGGAATGAAAAAATGCCCAGCGCCATGATCGCAGGTTTTACCTGCGGCAGCACCAGTTTGGTCCAGACCTGAAAGCGCGTCGCACCGTCCTGAATACCGGCCATTTCGATTTCCCACGGCACCGTGTCGTAGAAGCCTTTCATGATCCAGATTCCGAACGGCAGCTCCAGCGACGCCTTGACCAGAATAACGCCGATCAGAGTGTTATAGAGGCCAACCATCTGCAAAATCAGGAAGATCGCGATCAGCAGCGTCACGGTCGGAAACGCATGCAGCACCATGATGCTGCCAAGGAAAAATGATCGTGCCGGCATATTAAGACGGGATAGGGAGTAGCCCGCCGCCGAGGAGATCATCAGCACGATCAAGGTGGTCGAGGTCGCGAACACGAACGTGTTCCACGTTGCAACCCAGATGGAGGGGCGCCCGGGGATTGTTTCCCACAGAAAACGCCAGTGCTCGGTTGTGAACTCGTTGGGGATCATCGATCCCGGTGGCGAGTTGGTCACCGTATCCACGAACAGATACACGTACATCAGTATCAGCGGCACGGTCAAAATCCCCAGAAACAGGATCATTGGCCATTGGCGATAATTTCCGCTCATTATGTGTCCCTCCGATTATTCGATTTTGGGTGGCGCGGTGAGCGTCTTGAAGTCGAACAGTTTGAGATAAAAGATCGACAGGGCCACTCCAATGACCACCAGAACCAGTGCCAGCGCAGCGCCATAGCCATATTCCAGCGCCCCGGCATAGTTGCTCAGGGCTTTCAAATAGGTCGTCAAGGCCCAGACTTCAGTTGCGCCGCCCGGTCCGCCTTCTGTCGCCAGCAGTATGTATTCAAAGGATGTCATTAGAGACAATGTCTGATAGCTGGTAATGAACAGAATGGGAAAGCGCAGTTGTGGCAGGATGATATGGCGAATCTGTTGGATGCGGGTCGCGCCATCCACTTCGCTGGCATAGAACAGCGACTGCGGAATGGCCTTGATCGCGGACGAGAAGATCAGCATGCCCATCGAGGCCCCGACCATCCCGTTGATCAGAATAATAAACGTCCAGGCGTTGGCCGGGCTGTCGAGCATCCAGTTGCGCGGCTCCACGCCGAACGGCTCCAGTATCACCGACAGGAAGCCGGTGTCCCAGGCCAGCCACTTCCACATCAGGACATAAAGCACCGGCGGGGTAATTCTGGGCAGCAACCAGACCGAGCGGAAAAAGCCCGCAGGCGCGCTTTCCATGTAATGGGTCGAGATAGCCAGCACCAGCGCAAACCCTGTGTTGAACAGGATCAGCGTCGTAAAGACATAGAACATGGTATTGATCAGAGTCTTTGTTGTCTCCGGCAGCGAGACCATTCTCTTGAAATTGTCGGTGGTGAAAACCCAGCCAGTGTAGGCCACGTCGGACAATGCAACTTTTTGTTCAGCATCCAGCGATACACCAAAATCTGAAACTGCGGCAAAGAGTTCTTCCTCGGTGTCAAATCGGATATTCAGAACTGACCGCTCGAAATTGGCGGCAATCGCCTTGATAACCCGTGTGCTGGAAGGGCGGCTGTTGAGTGATTTGATGGCGCGCTCGACGTCGCGGCGATTATCGAAACTCTGCCCGAGAAACTTGTCTCTGAATTCAGCAAGGGTGGCGGCGTCTGCTTTGCCCTGCGCCGCGGCGGCAAGACCATCTTCGTCGATCGTATAGACAACCTCTGCAAGATCGTCGGCAATTTCATCCAATCCATGTCGGTCTTTCAGGGCCAGCATGGATGACTGGTTAACCAAATACGAGCCGCCGGAAATGCCTGTCGCTGTGCTCATATTGGTGAAGCCAAAAACACCGGTCAAAACCACTGGTACTAAAAAGAATACAAAGACAAACAAAAATGCAGGCGCCAGCAGATACAGCCCGAGGTATTTGGAATTACCTATAGATGCCAGCTTTGATAATTTTGGCCCGGAGGTAGGCGGAACGCGTGTTTTCGCGCCGCCGACATCGGCTACATCTACGCTTGAATTTCCCATGGTTGCTTCCTGAAGTGCTTGTCGTCGGCTGGCCTGCGGCACGCATGTTTACGTGCCGCAGGCATAGGCAATTTTAGCGGATGATGATCTTGTCGCCCAAGGTCGTCCGGAGCTCGGTTTCGACATCGGCGATGGCGTCCGCAACGGACTTCTGGCCGGTCCATGAGCCTTCCAGACCACCCCACATGATTTCCCAATACTGGCCGAAATTCACGTTGTTGGGCATGGCGGAGGCGTACGGAAGCAGGCGCTCGGTTGCCTCGCGGGCCCAGCGGTCGCCGGAATAGAGATCAACGCTCGCTTCCGACTTGGTAATGCCCAGATGGGCTGACTTGATCGCATGCAGCGCATTGATACGCGGCTCGGAAGCGATTTTGACCAGGTCCGCTGCGATGGCGATGGCATCGTCATCATCCTGCTTTGTCAACAGATAGACCAGCGGGTGGGTGATCGTGTTTGCGGCCCCGTCGGCATCGCCGGCCGGGATCAGCGAGAACTGGATGCTACCGAAGAAGTCATCCAGGCCTTCCTTGGTCGTATAGCGCTTATAGTGCCAGGTGCCGCCGTGCCACATGCCGGCCTTGCCGCTGGCAACCTCACCATACCATTGGTCCCACGGGGTGCCGATGTGGTTCTTGCGGGTGACGCCTACAGCGACGGCATCGACGAAGAACTGATAGAATTTCGTCATCGCGGCCTTGTCGAAGACCAGTTTGCCGCTGCCGTCCTCCATCTGACCGCCAAAGCTCAGATAGAACTGCCAGTAGTCCGGCCCGTTGGAAACGCGTGGATAAAAACCGTATCCGGGTTTGACCAGACCTGCGTCCTGGATCTTTTTCGCGTCTACCAGAACGTCCTGCAACGTATATTCACCGGATTGAATTCTACCCGGAAGAGCGTCGATATCAGCATCGGAATAGCCGATGCCGCGCATGTGACCCTTCCAGAAAAAGAACGGCCGGGACTCCGCATCCTGCGGCAGCCCATAGAGTACGCCGTTGAACGAAGAAATATCGAACAGGTTTTCATAAATGTCGTTGATCGGCCAGGAATCGACATCGACATAATCTTCGATCGGTACGATCAGGCCGGATTGTGCCCAGGCAGCAATATCCTCGTGGCCGGCAACGACGATGTTCGGGGCCGTGCCGGCCTCGGCGGCAAGCGTTACAGCTTGTTTGAACTCATCCCATTGAGTGTACGGTTTCCCCTCGACAGTGATGTTCAGTTCCTCGCCGAGAACGGCTGCTTCACGCTCCAGAAAATCCGCGGCGATCTTGATTGCATCGATCCGATAATTGTCGTTTGGGCCGCTTCCGCCGGACCAGACCGTGATGGTGTAGTCCTGCGCCAATGCAGCGGTCGCGCCGACGGAGAGCATGGCTGAGGTCGCCACAGCAGCCGCCATCTTCCAGTACTTCTGCATTCCTTTTTCTCCCTGGCATTTTTCGTTGACAGTTGGCCCATGCAGGCCGCACCAAGCGCAATCAAGCATTTTTCGCACACGTGTGCAAATAATTTGTGGCCAGCGTCAATCTGCATGAAGGACGTGATTGAGGCTGTGGTAATGGTAGACGCGGGGCCATCGCGAATACGCTTTTCCTTTAAAATTAGAAGGTTAGCTGAGTGAAGTGGCTGACGAGAACTCCGCCACCGCTTCGGTCAGGGCCTTTTGCAGGATGTCGTGGCGCGCCTGCAGGCGGCTGACCGGGGCGCCGATGCCGATGGCCAGCGGCCTCTCGGCGCGCGGCAGGGGCAGCAGGGTGGCGATCGAGCCGGCGCCCTCGGTGATCAGGTTGGCGGTCTCGCACCAGCCCTGGCGCCGCGCGGTCTCGACCATGCGCAGCGCCTCGCGCTCGGACAGGCGCGCCACGCCGGGGTCGCTGTGCTCGGCATTGTAGCGCCGGACCACGCGGCCGATCTCGGGGTCGGTCTTCAGCGACAGCAGCATCAGCCCCAGCCCGGAGAGGTGCAGCGGCCGCTTCAACCCCGGGTGCAGCGCGATGCTGAGAGTGTGGGGCGAGACCACGACCGAGAGATACTGCATGTAGAGGCCGTTCTCGGCGCCGATGAGTATGGTCTCGCTGGTTCGCTCGGACAGGGTCTGGGCCAGCGCGTGAATGCGCGCGATGACATCGGTCGAGCCCAGCACCCAGTTGCCCAGGAAGGCGAGACGGACCGAGGGGCGGTAACGCCGGGTCCCGGCCTCGAACTCGACGAAGCCCTTGGCGACCAGGCTCCTCATCAGGGTCGAGGTGCTGGATTGGGGGATGTGCAGCCGTTCGACCAGTTCGGAAATGGTCAGCGACCGGCGTTCGGATTCGAACACCTCGAAGATCGCCAGAACCCGCACCGCCGATTTCACCATCTTCTCGTCCACCGGGTCTAGCCTCTGCTGCCATCACCCATGTGATGAACTAGCGCAGACCGGCCCCCAATACCAGAGGGCTCCACCAGAGGGATCGGCGGGTCGAAGTGGCGAACTTGCCGCCGGGCTTCGCGGGAGCTAGAGCCTTATCCGGCCTGATGGAATCAGGCCGGAGGCTCTACCCCTTTGGTTTTGAGCAATTTCCGAGTCGCCAAATGAACCCATTTGGCTAGAAATTGTTCTATCCGGGGGAGTGGCGAATTCGCGGGAGGACGGCATGGCGGGTGTGGCACTGGTAACCGGCGCGGGCTCCGGCATCGGCCGGGCGAGCGCGCTGGCGCTGCTGGCGGATGGCTGGCAGGTGGCGCTGGTGGGGCGCCGGCCCGAGGCGCTGGAGCAGACGGCGTCGCAATCGGCTGCGGGGGCGCAGGCATTGGTGGCGCCGTGCGATGTCTCTCGCCCGTCAGCGGTGGACGCCGCCTTTGCGGCAACGGTCGAGCAATTCGGCCGGCTCGACATGCTGTTCAACAATGCCGGCACCAATGTCACCGCCAAGCCCATCGACGAGTTGACCGTCGATGAGTGGGACGCGGTGATATCGGTCAACCTGCACGGCGCGTTTCTCTGCGCCCGGGCGGCCTTCGCCCAGATGCGCGGGCAGGACCCGCAGGGCGGGCGGATCATCAACAACGGCTCGATCTCGGCCCATGTGCCGCGGCCCGGCTCGGTGCCCTACACCACCTCGAAGCACGCCATCACCGGGCTGACCCGGTGCCTGTCGCTCGACGGGCGCCCCTTCAACATCGCCTGCGGCCAGATCGACATCGGCAACGCCGCCTCCGAGATGACCGGGCGCATGGCCGCCGGTGTGCCCCAGGCCGACGGCGCGACCCGGCCGGAGCCGCGCATGGACGTGAACCATGTCGGGCAAGCCGTTGTTCAGATGGCGAACCTGCCGCTGGAGACCAACGTGCAGTTCATGACAATCATGGCAACCAAAATGCCATTTATTGGAAGAGGTTAAGAGGTAACTCTAAAGCAATTCATGACCACGAAACGAAAAACCATGGGTTGCAAGACCGTCGGCATCATCGGCAATCACATGGCCACGGGGCCAGGTTCGCCGGGCCAGCGGGCGAGCGACCGCTATATCCGGGCCGTCGCCGGGATCGCGGGCGCCGTGCCTCTTATTATCCCCGGACTGCCTGAAACACAGGACATTGGCCACCTGATCGACATCCTCGACGGCGTCGTGCTGACCGGCGCCAGGCCGAACGTGCATCCGAGCCTTTATGGCGCCGAGCCGTCCGCGGCCCACGAGCCGTATGACCAGGGACGCGATGGGGTGGCGATCCCGCTGATCCGCGCGGCGGTCGAGGCCGGGGTGGCGCTGTTCGGCATCTGCCGGGGCTTCCAGGAGATCAACGTCGCCTTCGGCGGCACCCTGCACCCGGAGATCCGCGACCTGCCGCGTCGGATGAACCACCGGATGCCGCCAGGGGAGACCGATCCGGAGGTGATCTATCGCCTGCGCCATGCCATTCGGCTGACGCCGGGAGGCCGGTTCGCGGCGCTGCTGGACAGCGAGGAGGTGATGGTCAACTCGCTGCATGGGCAGGGGATTTTGAAGGCAGGCGCACGTATCACGGTGGACGGCTGGGCCGAGGACGGCACCCCGGAAGCGCTGCATGTGGCGGGCGCGCCCGGCCTTGCCATCGCGGTTCAGTGGCATGCGGAGTATGCCGCCGATACCGACCCGGTGAACCGCCGCCTGTTCGAGGCGTTCGGCGCGGCGCTTTGAGCGAAACGCCGGTCCGGGTTGCCGCAAGCCTCATTACAAACCTTGCCAAATCGGAGCCGTCCACCCAAGACCCACAGCGGTCATGAGGCCCGGTTGTGGCCACTGTCCGGTCGACGTCATCTGTTGGCGGCGTAGTAATCGAACCGGCGTTCGAGCGCTGCAAGCAACTCGGCAAGCGTGAAAGCGAAGAAGAACAGGACCAGCAGCAAGGCCCAGAAGTGCTCCATGAGGAAGTTGGACGAGTAGATTTCGAACAACCTGCCGAAGCCCACGATGGAGACCAGCAACTGCCCGATGATCACACCTTTGACGGCGCGAATGAAGCCGATGCGAATCCCGGACAGAATCTCCGGCAGCGCGGCCCAGACATAGATCTTAACAAAGGCGGCCCAGGGGCTGGCCCCGAATGAACTCGCCATTTCGATCAACGAGGGTGAGATTTGCTTGACCCCCGCCCGCGCGTTCAAAACGATGATCCAGATCGCAAAAAGCGTGGTGGTGATGATCACCGTCCGCTCACCGATCCCGAACAGCACCATCAACACAGGCACAAGAGCGGTCAGGGGGGCGCTGAGGAACATGTTCACCCAGGGCAGAACCAGGCGGTCAATCAGCACATTCTTGCCCATCAGCACACCCAGCGGCACGCCGATCAGGATCGCGGCGCCGGTGCCCACCAGAAAGGCTCGCGCCGTCACGCCGAAGGCCGACATGAAAGAAGCTGTCGGAACGATCTCGACCATCTTGGAAAGAACCGCGGTGAGCGGCGGCAGCAGAATGGTCAACTCGAACTGGCCCACGATTTCCCACAGAACCGCCCAGATCAGCAGCGATGTCATCATTGGCAATTGAACGCCAAACAGCTTCATGGCTTCGACACTCTATTCCACATAGGTGCGCAGGGACGACCAGATCCGCTCGACCGTATCCAGATAGACCGGGTCGCGCCGCATGGCGTCAGGGGCGATTTCGCGGTTGATATTCGGCTTGATGATCTCGGCAACACGGCTGGGCCGCGCCAGCAGAAGGGCGATCCGGTCCGAGACATAGACCGCTTCCTCGATCGAGTGGGTCACGAAGATGAAGGTCTTCTGTTCGGTCGCGACGAGCCGTAGCAGGTCTTCCTGAAATTTCCGCCGGGTTTGTTCGTCCACGGCGGAGAAGGGCTCGTCCATCAGCAACACGTCGGCATTCACCGCCAGGGCGCGGGCCAGTCCGACGCGCTGGCGCATACCGCCGGACAGCTCGTGCGGGAATTGGTTTTCAAAACCCCCAAGTCCGACTTCGCCGATGTATTTCTCGGCGATCGCCTCGCGCTCTGATCTGGCCACGCCGCGCAATTCCAATCCAAAGGCGACATTCCGCAAGACCGACGCCCACGGCATCAGTGCGAAGTCCTGAAACACGAAGGCCCGGTCGGGGCCGGGGCCTGTTACCGGTTTTCCGTTGACCACGACCTGGCCCGAGGTCGGCTCCAGCAGACCGGCGATGATCTTCAGAAGAGTCGTTTTCCCGCAGCCCGAAGGACCCAGAAGCGATGTCAATTGCCCTTTCGGGAACTCCAGCGACAAGTCGCTCAACGCCTCGATCCCGCCCGGGTATGTTTTTGAAAGCCCTTTTACCGAGACGGCGGGCGTCTCTGCGGACGGGGCATCGGCGGGCCCCTTCGGTGTCGCGATTGCGGTCATTGCAAAGCTCTCTTGTCGGGTCGAAACAGCGTGTTCTCGGCCCGCTCGAGCAGGTCGAGAAAGGCCACCGCCAGCACGATTACCGAGAAGATCGCGGCGTACATTTTGGCGTAGTCTGCAATCGACTGATTGTAGGTGATAAGATCGCCGATCCCGGTCGGTGTGATCAGAAGTTCCGCCAGGATGGCGCCGATGAAGCCCGCCGACACCCCAAGCCGAAGTCCGGCGAAAATGATCGGCGACGCCGAAGGCAGGATGATCTTGAGGATCACGTCCTTGCGGCTGCCAAGAAACGCCTGTGCCATCTCCTTGAGGGAATTGGGCGTGTGCCGGACCGCATTCGATGCGTTCAGCACAATGACCGGCATGGCCATGATGCAGACGACCATGATCTTCGAGGTCAGTCCGATCCCGTAGGCCAGGACGAGCAGGGGAATGAGGGCCGCCAACGGCGCCGATTGGGCGACGATGAAGATCGGCGCGCCGAACCATTCCGCCTTGCGGTTAAGCCCCATGGCCACACCGGCGCCGACCCCCAGAACACTGGAGATCACCAGCCCGAAAAAAAGCGGCCTCAGCGTTTCAGGATAGGCCCGCAGCATCGAGCCGTCCGCAAGCATCTCCCACAAGGCGGACATGGTCTGAAGGAAGGTTGGAAATGCGGGGCTGACCGGGACGCGGCCGGCAATTTCCCAAGCGCTGAAAACGATCATGAAGGACAAATACTTCAGCGTCCGCGCACTTGTGAAAAAGCGAGCCATGATCAGCCATCCAGTCGATGAGATAGAAGAGTGGTGGAGCCGGCCTGGGCGACGCACAGGCCGGCTCTGTCGACAAGGGGATCAGCCACCCGCCTTTGCGATGGCCGCATCGAGCGGGCGAAGGTCCCAGAAATCTTCGATTTTCAGGCTATCGATCGCTCCGGTCAGCTGCCCGGCTTCGGAATAGAACTCGAAGTCGGCGAGCGCCGCGGCTTCGCCGCCACCGCTCGGGTCGAAAAGACCGCCATCGACGGCTTCCGCATAGTAGCCATCGACATCGGACAGGAGCTCCGGCGGCAGGTCCGCAAGCAGGTTATATTTCACCCTGTCTCGGTCCACGATGGTCGGATCGGCAGTCATGTCGCGCCAGACTTCGAGCAGGGATTCAACGAGAATTGCGACAGTCTCGGGATTGTCGTCGATCCAGTTCTGGTTGGCGAACAGCACCTCATCGCTCGCCAGCACTTCGAACATCGGCAGGATAGCGAACTTGTCGCCCGCTTTGTCCATAAGGATGTTCTTGTTCGACAGATCGACGATGGACGCAGCCACCTGGCCCTTCATCATCAGGATGATCCGGTTCTCGGAGCCAGGAACATACGAACGAGGGCCGAATTCGATCCCCTCGCGCTTTTCGATGATGCTGGCGATCGCATCGGTGCCGCCGCCGCGCGAATGCAGCGTGATCGGCTCGCCGTTCATGTCCGCCCAGCTGGTGTAGCGCTTTTCGGCCACGGGGTAGAACACCAGTCGTGACAGCTGAAAGAAATTGCGGATCGGGGCCTTGGATTTCTGGATCACCGCGTAGGGCGTTCCGATCCCCACGTCCATCTGGCCGCTGATGATCGTCTGGATCGCCAGTTCTTCCTTGGCGAAGGCGGTCAACTCATAGTCGAGGCCGCGTTCCTTCGCCCGCTCCAGCGCCACGAGAAACGAAAGTGTTTCAACCGAGGCCACGTCACCCAGGGCGATACGCACTTTGCCCTCCGCATGGGCAGTGGCGGCAAAGGAGAGTGCAAACGCACCGACGGCGACAGCTGCGACCGCTGCCTTTAGCGATTTTCTCATTCTATTTTCCTCCCAGTTGGTGGCGCCTTCACGTTGAACGCAATCGCGCCCAATGCTCTCGGCACTGTTATCCTTCTCTATTGGTATTCTGATCGTTCGATTCTTTCAAATCGGTAACGTCGGACAAACGCTAACCGGTCTCAGTGTCCTGTGGAAGACGGAACTTCAGGCCGCACCGAGCATGCGCCACTCGGCGAGAGTATCTGATTTCAATTTAGGCGAAGGCGAACTCGAAGGCACTGGCGCTAATGCCTGCCAGGTTCGGACTACGTCGGCTTATGGCAGATAGCGGAAGTGTCCTGATGCGCGCATTTGCGACCGGTGTTGGCTCCAAAGCCGCCATTGGCACCGCGGCGCTGATCCAGCCCTCGTTGATGAGTACCTGATCTAATCGACCAGTGCCGAGTAGACCAACGCGCGGAGCTCGTTGCGGATGGGATAGCTGCTCGACGGGGTGAGCTGGGTCAGGAAGATCACCACCATGTCCTCGGCCGGGTCGGCCCAGTAGACCGTGCTGGCCATGCCGCCCCAGCCGAAATCACCGGGGCTGCCGAGGGTCTTCGCCCGCACCGGATCGAGCATGACCCAGCCGCCGAGGCCAAAGCCGATGCCTTCGAACGAGACCTCGGCCCAGATCTTCTGCCCCATCGAGGCGAGATCACCGGGCAGGTGGTTCGAGGCCATCAGCCGCATGGTGCGCGGGCCGAGCAGGCGGACATCGCCGAGCGCGCCGCCGCGGCGCTGCATTTCGGCGAAGCGGAAGTAGTCGTCGGCGGTCGAGACCAGCCCGCCACCGCCCGAGAACAGATGCACCTCGCCCTCGCGGAACCGGGTGCCGGGGCCATCCTCGGAAAGTTTCATGCCTCCCTCGGGCGGCCGGGCATAAAGGCTCGCGAGGCGGCCGAGCTTGTCCTCGGGCACGGCGAAGAAGGTGTCGGCCATCCCCAGGGGGCCGAGGATATCCTCGCGGAAGACCCGATCCAGCGGCCGGCCGGAAATCACTTCGACGATGCGCCCGATCACGTCGGTCGAGACCGAATAGTGCCAGCGGCTGCCGGGCTCGAAGCCGAGCGGCAGCCGGGCGAGCCGCGAGACCGTCGTCGCCAGGGTCGCGCTCTGGTCGCTGAAATCGACCCCGTCGCTGCGGTAGGCCTCGGCCAGCAGACCCTCCTGGAAGCCATAGGTGAGCCCCGAGGTGTGGGTCAGCAGGTGATGCAGGGTCAGCCGGGTCCGGGCCGGGTCCACATCGTCGATCGACCTGGCGTCCGGGCGCAGGACCGTCCGTCCGGCGAATTCCGGGATATAGAGATCGACCGGGTCGTCGAGACGGCAGAGCCCCTGCTCGAATAGCATCATCAGCGCCGTCGCGGTGATCGGCTTGGTCATCGAATAGATCCGGATCAGGGTGTCGCGGGTCCAGGGGAGGTCCCGCTCGACGTCGCGCTGCCCGACCCAGTCGCACCAGACCATAGCACCCCGCCGCGCGACCAGCGTGAGCGCACCGGGGAGCCTGCCGGTATCGACATAGTCCTGCATCCAGGGGCGGATACGGGCGAGGCGGGCGGGGTCGAAGCCGGCCGCCGTGGCGTCGGATTCGGGGATACGCGCCCCTCGGGTCTTAAGCATCTTCAGCCCCTGGCCTGGTCGTAATCCTGGAAGTTGCTGCCTTCCGCGGCCAGCCGTTCGATCAGCGGCGCGGGCTGCCAGACATCGCCATGGCCCGCGTCGTGGAAGCCCTTGATCGCCTCGAGCGCACGGTCCAGCCCCATCAGGCCGGCCCAGAACATCGGCCCGCCGCGATAGACCGGAAAGCTGTAGCCATGGACGTAGGTCACGTCGATGTCGGAGGCGCGCAGCGCGATGCCTTCTTCCAGTATCTTCGCGCCCTCGTTGACCAGCGCCAGCATGCAGCGGTTGACGATCTCCTCGGCGCCAATCTCGCGCCGGGCCTGGTGGAGCTTCAGCCCCTCCTCCTCGACGATGGCGGTGACCTCGGGGTCGGGGATGGGTTTGCGGCTGCCATTTTTATAGCGGTAGAAGCCCGCCCCGGTCTTCTGGCCGAAGCGGCCCATCTCACACAGCCGGTCGGCGATCGGCTGGGTCTGGCCGGTTTCCTGACGGATGCGCCAGCTCACATCGAGTCCGGCCAGGTCGGCCATCGCGAACGGTCCCATGGCGAAGCCGAAATCACGGATCGCCCGGTCGACATCCCGCGGCTGGCAGCCCTCGTAGAGCAGTGCGTAGGCCTGGTTGAAATAGGCGTGCAGCATGCGGTTGCCGATGAAGCCGTGGCACACCCCGGCCAGCACCGGCACCTTGCCGATGCGTTTGGCCAGGTCCATGCAGGTGGCGATCACCTCCTTGGCGGTCGCCTCGCCTCTTACTTCCTCCAGCAGCCGCATCACATTGGCCGGGCTGAAGAAATGCAGTCCAATGACATCTTCTGGGCGCGACGTCGCGGCGGCGATCTCGTTGACGTCCAGGGTCGAGGTGTTGGTGGCCAGGATCGCGCCCGGTTTGGCGATGGCGTCGAGCTTGCCGAACAGTTCCTTCTTGACGTCCATGTTCTCGAACACCGCCTCGATGACGATGTCGGCCCCGGCCACGTCGGCGAGATCGAGGCTGGGGGTCAGCAACCCCATGCGCGTCTCGACTTCCGATTCGCTGATCCGGCCCTTGCGCGCGGTCCGCTCGTAGTTGTGCCGAATGATCCCCATGCCGCGGTCGAGCGCCTCCTGGCTGGTCTCGACGATCACCGTCGGAATGCCCGCATTGGCGAAGTTCATCGCAATGCCGCCGCCCATGGTGCCGGCGCCGATTATCGCCGCGGCGGCGATCTCGCGGCGCGGCGTGTCGCGCGGCACATCCGGGATCTTGCGGGCCTGGCGTTCGGCAAAGAAGAAATGCCGCTGCGCCTTGGACTGGTCGGAGTTCAGGAGCTCGGTGAACAATTCGCGCTCGCGCCGCATGCCGCCCTCGAAATCCATCTCGGTGGCGGCCTGGATGGCCGAAATGCAGTGCAGCGGCGCCATCAAGCCGCGCCTGGTCTTGGCATAATGCTCGCGGGCGGCCTGGAACAGTTCGGGCCGCCGCGCCGCCTCGGCGATCAGCCGGTCGCGGTCGCGCACCCGTGGCAAAGGGCGGCCTTCGGCAGCGACCTGGTCGGCATAATCGATGGTCGCTTCGCGCAGATCGCCCTCGGTCACCGCGTCCACCACCCCCATCTCATGGGCCTGTCGGGCGCCGATGGGCTCGCCGGTGCAGATCATCTCGATGGCCTTCTCGACACCGACCAGCCGCGGCAGACGCTGGGTGCCGCCGGCGCCGGGCAGGATGCCCAGTTTGACCTCGGGCAGGCCGAGCATGGCGCCCGGCACCGCAATCCGGTAGTGGCAGGCGAGCGCGGTCTCCAGTCCGCCGCCCAGCGCCGTGCCGTGGATGCCGGCGACGATCGGCTTGGGGCAGTTCTCCATCACATCATGCAGCTCGCGCAGGGTCGGCGACACCGGCGGCTTGCCGAATTCCGAGATATCGGCCCCGGCGAAGAAGGTTCGCCCTTCGCAGACCAGCGCGATCGCCTCGACGTCGGGGTCGGAGATAGCCCGCTCGATCCCGTTCTTTAGGCCAGTGCGGACGCCGATTCCCAGCGCGTTGACCGGCGGATTGTCTACAGTCAGTACAGCGATATTCCCGTCGAGCGCGTAGCGCACGAGATCGTTCATCAGCTTCCCCCTTCGGTCCGGCGCAGTTTCCGCGCCGCTGGCTCATGTTTGATGTATTCGGTATGCCACCGCAAGCTTTCCCGCGCGCCTCGCGGTATCACGACTGCCCTATTTTGAGGCACGGCAGTTCCGGGAAAAAGACCCTACCCGCCGCCGGGTAGGATGCGCGCACGCACCGTCGGGACGCTCCACCGTCAACGGTGCGCGCGCGCAGGCATCCTACCGGATTGCCGGGTCGAGCCCGGTAATGACCAGGTTCCGGATGGATCACGCTTCGCGCAACCTGGTTCGAAGCGTTATTCCGGTTCCGGGCGGCGCTTGCGCAGCAGGTATTTCTGCTCGCCCTCCAGCACCAGATCGCCGTCCTGGTTATGGACGGTGATCCGGCAGACCATCACGCCGGTGGTGTGCTGTGGCTTCAACTCGGCGATCTCGACCCCGGGATACAGCGTGTCGCCGCAATAGACCGCCTTGAGGAAGCGCGACGACTGCTCGAGGAAGCCGATCAGCGACGGCCCCATCATCTGCGGTAGCACGCCGGCGCCGACGCAGGCCTGGATCAGCACCTGAAGCCCGTGCGCCAGCAGGTCTCGATGGCCATGCGCCTGGCAATAATGCCGGTCGTAATGGATCGGATGGTTGTCGCCGGACGCCGCCTGGAAGGCCGAGAACACCCCCTCGGTCATGGTCCGCGAGGGCAGATAGAATCGCTCGCCGACCGCGAAATCCTCGAAATATCGCGGTTCGCAGAATTTAAGGGCAAGCGGGTCGATGCGGTCGTCGGTCACGCAGATCTCCTGTAGATGGATGTTTTTCCGGCATGTTTCGACGCCGGGCGGCAGCGCCAAGTCTCATCCTGTCGCGATGGATTTTGCAAGGGTCGCGATTGGAACAGGCAAGAGTTGATTCCTTGCCCCATATCGCCGACAATTGGTTGGACGCACCATCCGGGGGGAGGGACCGGCCGGTGGGCGCTGCTTCTGCCTTGCAGACGGACAGCCAACTGGCTTTGGAAACCGGCTTCGCCGGAGGAAACACTATGATCATCTATCCCTATATCGCGCTGCGCGGCGGGCGTTGCGTGAATCTGCTCCAAGGCCGGATCGACCGGCCGGTCGTCTTCGACGGCGACCCGGTGGAGAAGGCGCTGGAGTTCGCCCATGCGGGCGCCGAGTGGCTGCATGTGGTCGACCTCGACGCGGTCGCCGGCGACGGCAGCAATGCGGAGATCATCCGCGAAATCATCCGCCATGCCAACGCGCCGGTGATGGTCGGCGGCGGTATCCGCAGTGCCGAGCAGGTGCGCGAGTGGTTCGATGCCGGGGCCGGGCGCATGGTCTTCGGCACCGCGGCAGTGCGCGCGCCGCAGATGGTGAAGGAACTCAGCTATGCCTATCCCGACCAGATCGTCGTCAGCGTCGATGTCTGGCAGGGCAAGGTGACGATCGACGGCTGGCGCGAGCAGACCGCCTTTGACCCGATCGACTTCGTAAAGCAATACGCAGGCTGGCCGCTGTCGCAGATCTTGTTCACCGATATCGACCGCGATCTGGAGTTGCCGGAGTCCAGCCTGGCGCTGATCACCAAGCTGGC
>Ga0209980_10000572_pt1 | contig 20102 bp, 24 predicted proteins | sample CR02metaG_FD_183611 | JGI IMG/M metagenome (GOLD analysis project Ga0209980, IMG submission 183611) | Deep subsurface microbial communities from Mariana Trench to uncover new lineages of life (NeLLi) - CR02 metaG (SPAdes) (version 2) | ecosystem: Environmental > Aquatic > Marine > Ocean trench...
GGCTACACTGCACCATCAAACAAGTACTTTGCAACAAGGCAAAGACTAGCATTCCATCCACACGACCCAGACAAGAACTTCCTAGGTTATGGAATATCATTAGGTCATGGGGTAGCACAAACACAAACTCTAAGTCCACCACCACCTCCACCCCCCCAAAGTCAAAGCTTACCAAAAGAAACTGCAAGCTCAACTAGTTCTGGGAAATCACGAAAAGAACAACTTGCAGATTATGAAAAAGATTACTTGGCTAGATTGGATACTTATTATCAAGAAGAAGCAAAAGTTGAAGCAGAAAAAGCTCAATCTCCAGCTAGTAAATCACAAGGTGCGTTACCAAAAGGTTTCTAACTCAACCTTTTTTTAATTTTACTTTTTTCTAATTTACAAAATCTTGTAGAACTTGTTTTGCGTGGCCAGCAGCTTTTACTTTGGGGTATGCTTTGAAAATTTTTCCTTTCTCATCTACCAAAAACGTACTTCTAATTACTCCCATGTACTCTTTTCCCATAAAATTTTTTTTGCCCCATACTCCAAACTGCTTTGCAACTTTGGTTTCTGTATCTGAAAGTAAAATGTAAGGAATTTTCATCTTTTCACAGAATTTTTTATGTGAATCTACATCATCTTTACTTATCCCAAGGATCTCAATTCCGGCTTTTTTGAATTTCTTATACTCTTTTGAAAATTCATCAGCTTCAGTTGTACATCCAGGTGTAAAGTCTTTAGGATAAAAATAGATTACATGTTTTTTTCCTAAAAAATCCGAAGATTTTACATTATTCCCATTAGAATCAACAATCTCGAATTTTGGAACTTTATCTCCTTCGCTAATCACAAGTGAAAAGGAAAATTTTCCCTAATTAATTATTTTTTAAATAGAAAAAAACTCATTAAATTTTAAACCTAGGGAGAATAGGACAGTTATGGTGGAAAGTAATTATGATATTTTAGATGTTCCAGATGACTCTTCCCGTATAGAAATTCGTACTGCATTTAGAAAGTTAGTCCTTGAGCATCACTCAGATAGGGGTGGAGATGATGAACAATTTAAGAGAATTAAACAAGCCTTTGATGACCTAAAAATTGGAAAAAAATATCCAGACTCTAAAGAAGAAAGAAAAAGAAAGTCTAGAGTTTATGCCTATGAATCAGAAGAAGAAAAACGAAAACTCAATTTAATTCTGTCAGCAGACATTGCACAAGAGCTAAAGCGTGCAGAAGAATGGGTAGCAGCTTTGAATAGAGTAGATGCAACTGATACTAAACTTTTTGGTTCAAAGGAACTTGGTCAAATCGAAGTTGAAAGAAAGGCAACTAAAACACTTTCAATCAAAGGCAAGTATTGGGCAGGAAGTTTAACTTATGATGGGCCAATAATTATGTGGGGAAGTATCACAAATCCATATTTTTCTGATTATGAAGAACACAAGACGCGAATACATACTACAAAAGGTAAATTTTCCTTAATTGATCCTATAGAAAATGGATTTGTAATTGAACATGGAGCTCAAATAATTGTTGATGATGGTGACATTATAGTTGGAGATGTTTTTGGCAAAAAAGAAACTCTTCCAGACCCATCAGGCAAAGTTGGAATTTTCATTACAAAAGAACATTTTACTGAATTGATGGCACCTAAAGGAAAAATTGTTGCAGGTTACATTAGAAACACAGTAAAATTAGAAGCAGATGAAATTTTAGTAATTAACCTTGAAGACAATGTCAAAGTAAAGGGAAGAAAAATTTCAATTTTGGGGGTGAAGGTTACATACGATGTTGAAATTGAACTAAAACAAGGGGGAACAATAAAGTTTCATGACAAAGGATCAGGATTTGATATCAGTGATGACGCAATTCTAAAACTTGAAAACGGCAAAGAGTTTAGGCTACATGATCTTAAAATCTTACAGCTAATTGGATACGGTGGTTCTGAAATAACTTATGATTATCTAGATAACATTGGAAAGAAAAATTCGAAAGGAAAAAACTTGAGTTGGAGCTCAAAACTGGGCGGATTAGGCAAAGCCTTTGGCCGATAGGGCAATAAATCTCAAAACAAGTCGAATCTTTTATATGGAAATTGACGGGGCACTTGTCTGATGGTTAATCCGCGAGCATGGCTTGCTGAAGGAATTGCAACTTATGCGCTTGTTTTCTTTGGGCCACTTTCTGTAATTTTAGCAGCAGCTGCATTTGGAGATGGATTATCTATTGAAGGAATACTCATGATTTCGTTTTCTCATGGTGCTGCAATTGGTTTAATGGTTTATGCATTTGGACATATTTCTGGTGCCCACATTAATCCCGCAGTTACAATACCAATGATTATTACAAAAAAAATTGGAGTTGCAGATGGTGCAGGATACATTGTATCACAATTAATTGGTGGAATAATTGCTGCCTTTACACTAGTTGCAATATTGCCTGACCTTGGAGCACAAGTAAACTTTGGAACACAAGGTGGACCAAGTGCTCTAATCAATCATAGTGTAAGCTCAGGTCTCTTCTTGGAAATGATATTCACATTTTTCCTAGTTTTGGTAATATTCATGACTGCAGTTCACAAAAAAGCAGCAGCTGGTTGGGCAGGATTTTCAATCGGTGGAATGATTTTCTTACTTCACCTAGTTGGAGTTCCATTAACTGGGGCATCAATGAATCCTGCAAGAACATTAGGACCTGCAATTGCATCAGGATTTTGGGAGTTTCATTGGATTTACTGGGTAGGACCAATCATAGGTGGAATCATTGCTGGTCTTATTATGAACTATGTTTACGTGAAAAAAGCAGAAGCTTCTGCGTAGATCATTTCGTTTTCCAAACGTTTTTAAAAATTTGGACAACCGATTCTATTGGGCTCGTTGCACAGCTTGGACAGTGCGAACGCTTGCGGAGCGTTAGGTCGAGGGATCGAAGCCCTCCGGGCCCGTTTTCATATTCACTCTAATTCCTTCCAGTTTATTCCACAAGTAGAACATCTGGCTCTAACGGTATGATAAGTTCGTTCCCAATAGGGTTTGACTTGTATCCTACATACAGGACATAGAACGGTTCTATTAGGCACTTTACTTTTGTGTACTATATCACCAATTTTTAAAAGACTATTTTGAGTCTTAACAATATTGGGTTTCAAATTTAACGAATCCAAAACATACCTTTGTAATAATGGATTCATAGACTAAGTTAGTAAGATCTTGTTTATAATAAACACGAAGAACTGATAAATTATTCATCCTTGAGAAACCGACTTTATAATTGAGTAAAATTGCATTAAGACTTGCACGAATTAGTCGATGTGAACAAATAATAGTTACTTGAAAAATTACTAAGATATGGGCAATATGATAGAAGGAGTTGTATATAGTTGTGAAGAATGTGGTCTTGAACTCAAAGTCACAAAACCATGTGACGAAGAAAACTGTGACCTGATTTGTTGTTCAAAACAAATGAAACCTGGTTCATAGAATAAACTCTAACTAATTGAGCTAAAAACGATCTGGGTCTTAAGAGATTTGAACTGAATTATTCATTTATGATACAATATTCACAATCACAAATTGGTTGTGCCTTACTCTTTGCAAGACAATTTTTGTGTTGACCCGCCTGACATTGAACGCAAATTTTGTCTAAATTTTCTACAGATGAATATTTTTTCGATTGATCAAAACCAAAACCTCCGTCCTGAGGACCTACCATGTATACAGATAGTAGATTCAGGTATTTTAAATGGATGGAATTTTAGGCTTAATTGTGTGGAACCCAGATTTCCTTTGATTTCAGGGGCATGAAATAAATTAGAAAATTTTCATTTTATCGATATGGCAGAAAAAATAGCTGCAAGTGATCTTAAAGCACGAAAAGACGAATTTGTAATAATTGACGCAAGAGAAGCAGATGAGCTTGCTAATGGAAAAATTGAAGGTTCTATTCACATGCCACTAGGATTGACAATACGAAATGTAAAGAAAAAGCAAATAGAAAATCTAAGAGGAAAAAAGATTTGTACTTACTGTGGTTCTGGATACAGGGGTAACATTGCTGCAGACGAATTAAACAAAGATGGATTTGATGCAGTGACTCTAGATGGCGGGTTTCCTTCTTGGAATTAACCCTGATTTCTTTTTTTTCTTAATTCTTTTTTAAATTTGAAACGTTAAAAATTAAATAGCGTATTTCCTTCACACAAATAGGGAATTATTCTGTCAAAAGAAAAATGGCATAACTTGGGACCATTAGACATTCTTAAAGAACCACCATTACGCCAAATTACAATCAATAACAAAAAAATCGCTTTATCATATCTTAATGAAGAATTTGGAGCAGTTGATAATGTTTGTAATCATGTTGGAGGTCCTTTAGGTAAAGGTAGGTTGGATGGAGATTTTATTGTATGTCCTTGGCATAATTGGAAGTTTCATAGGATTCAAGGAATTGGGGAACCAGGTTTTGAACAAGACAGAGTTCCACAATATGAACTAAAAATTGAAAATGATAATCTCTTAATTAATTTAGAACCAAAAACACAACGACATACAAGTCCTCATCCGCCTCATCCACTATCTAGACCACTTAAACGAGAAGATGGACCAATACGAGTTGTTGGAATATCAACAACTGCAATGGATGCAAAAAATCCACGATACTCTACTTCAGATAAGCTTTTAGAAGTTGCACTTGACCATGCAAAAAATGATTTAGGTGCACAAACAATGCTTATCAAATTAAATGATTTGGAGTTTAGAACATGTGAAGGATACTATTCTAAATCAAAATATGCATGTACGTGGCCTTGTTCAATAACACAAATGGATCCTGATGATCAAATGGAAAAAGTCTATGAATCTGTGATTTTTTGGGCTGATGTAATAATTGTATCTACCTCAATAAGATGGGGAAGTGCTAGCTCTCTTTATTATAAAATGGTTGAACGAATGAACTGTATTCAAAATAATATTACACTAAAAAATAAGAGTCTCGTAAAAAATAAGGTGGCGTCATTTATTATTACAGGAGGACAAGATAACATACAAGCTGTTGCTGGTCAAATGTTGGGATTTTTTGCTGAATCTGGTTTTATTTTTCCCCAGTATCCATACATCGCAACTTCTCGTGGATGGGCAGCAGAAGATATGGAAAATAACATAAAATTTGTCGAACACAGTACAGATTTGCGAGAGGGAGCAGAAGAGCTTGCTAGAAGCAGCATTGAGATGGCAAAGATACTTTTGGAAAAAGACCTATACCGAGAAAAGATAGTAAAATCTGGAAGAAAAGCACAAACACTTCATGTAAAAGAACAAACTGAATAAAATTCGAGTAAGAGATACAATAATAAAAAAATTCTTTACATGTCAGACAAATTTGGGCGTAGATCTGCTGTTTGTGCAAAATTCAATAGTGAACCTTATTAATTATGAAAATTAGAACAAAATCCTTGAAAATGACTTCAAAATATGTACTCCCAGCATTTGTTGCAGCCTTTGCTTTAGCATTTTTAGTTGCAACACCTTTTGTATTGGCTGAATCCGGTTACGGAATGCACTCTTACGATGGTGCAAAATCATACAAAGGACACTGGGCAATCCCAGTTGAAGGATTTGTAGGTTCTATCCCAATACCTGAAGAAATGGATAGAGAATCTCACAAAGCTCTCAAAGATCTAGTAGCCATTTCATTAAGCGATGCTGCTGCTAACTATCCAAATGTTAAGAAAGCAAAACTAGGAATAGCTGTTAATGAAGACGGAGACAAATTCCTTGTATGGAAACTTGTAGAATTTAACAAAGATGCAGAATCTGAAACTGGCTCGATGACAATTTACATTGTTGATGCAGGTGATGCTAACGTACCACATGTCAAAGTCACAAAAGATTTTGATAAAGCCACTCATCATCAGAAATGGTCTGACTACAAAGGAATGAAAGGTCATTATGCAGACATGACTCCTGAAGAACGGGAAGCAAAGTTTGCTCAACACAAAGAGATGAGGACAGCATTTGAGTCATTATCAGAAGAAGACCAAACAGCACTCAAGTCCTATTTTCAAGATATGAAAAAACAATTTGCTGACATGACTGAAGAAGAAATGAAAGCAAAACATGCTGAATTCAAAGAACAGATGCAAGAATTCATGAAACTGTCATTGGATGAAAAAATCTCTTACCTAAAATATCTAGCAATCTCACAAAGAAACCTAGCATAAATTTTTCAAAGTAAAGTATATTTTGACTATACCTCTAAAAAATATAGAAATGAATCTTGAAGTTGACGATGAAAAAAAGGCTCAGATTGAAAAAGTCATTACAAGCAAAGACAGTCCAGTAGGAATAGACGCAAAAAAAACTCATATAATCATCATTAACAAGCTAGTTGAAATTGAGAAACGACTAGATGCCCTTGAAAAGTTACATTAACTTTTATCGAAACTATTGACTTACAAACTGAGGAAGATTTTCTGAAGTAAGATAATCAAAATTGATGTGATTAAATGGAAATAACAGACTGGGATGACTACTATAAGGATAACAAAGTAGAGGAAATGCCATGGTATCATACAGATTTAGACCATGATTTAGAAAATGAAATTAAATCAAGAAATCTTTATACTGGAAAATTTTTGGATCTTGGTACGGGTCCAGGAACTCAAGCTTTGCAATTAGCAAAAAAAGGATTTGATGTTACAGGAGCAGATTTATCACAAAATGCAATAATAAAAGCAAAAACACTTTCTAATAAGATTAATTTTGTAGCAGATGATATTTTAAATTCAAATCTACCTGACAAAGAATTTGACTTTATTTTTGATAGGGGATGTTTTCATCTTTTTGAAAATCCACAAAGAAAAAATTATGTGCTACAAATCAAACGCATTTTGTCTGATGATGGTATTTTTTTCCTAAAATGTATGAGTATTGAAGAAAAATCTTTGCCAGAAAATGAAGGTCCACGTAGACTATCAAAACAGGAAATACATGATACCTTTAGTAATGATTTTGAAATCGAAAGTATCCAAGACACTGAATTTGCTGGCACCCTTGAATTCTTACCAAAGGCTTTGTTTGCTATATTGAAGAAAAAGTCCTAAATGTTTTCATTTACAACATCTTTACTGAATTAGTTTGAAAAAAATAGCACTTCTTGAACTTTTTTTCTGGACATTTCGAAGAAATGAAAAAGATGTAGTCCATCTTTATAATTCTCTTTCTGATCTAATGAGGCTAGCAACAGGAGGAGACATGCTAAATTTTGGCTTTTGGAATGAAAAAACTAGTACCCCACTTTTAGCTCAAAAAAACCTATGTGAAGTTTTTGGAAAAATGGCACTATTAAATACTAATCAAAAAATTATTGATGTAGGAAGTGGACTTGCATCTCCTGCACTTCAGTGGCATAACCAATACAACATTAAAGAAATAACCTGTATTGACATAAACTCTAAGCAATTAAAGTATTCACAAAGTAGCATTTCCAAAAACGATTTTAAAAAATATTTTAATTTTCTTAACGCAAATGCTACAATGTTACCTTTTGAAAATGAATCAGTAGATAGAATCTTGGCATTAGAGTCTGCACAACATTTTAAACCATTGAAGAATTTTTTTTCAGAATCCTTTAGAATTTTAAAGAGAGGCGGAATGTTGATTTTTACGATTCCTGTATTAGCTGATTCACAAAAAAACTCTATTACGAAATTGGGAATTCTTTCAATGACATGGCCTTCAGAACATTATAGTGTTGATTTTGTTAAATCACTTTTAGAAAAAGAAGAATTTCATATCAATGATTTTCAAAAAATTGGTTCAAATGTTTATGAGCCATTAGCAAATTATTACTTGAAAAATCGAGAATCACTCAAAAATAAAATTTTAGAAAAATATCCTTCATACGTTGAAAAAATTCTATACAAATCAATTCAAAAAATGAAACAGGTATCTCAGAAGAAAATCATTGATTATGTTCTAATTTCATGCCAAAAATAAAAAATCAAGACTAAACTAAGGATTTTCTTAGTGACAACTTTTAACACTTTGATTGTGTTATTCTAATTGGGCAATAGGGCATGATGAATCAAAATTTAGATTACAGAATTCGTGATCAATCTCAAGTAATTCCGCAAAAAATAAAGTTAGAATTTCCAAAAACTGTATCTACAAAATCTTCCAGAGAAAGAAATCTTTACTTTTTATTTCTTGGCATGATTTACCTTTATCTAAATTCAGACTCGTCATTTTTACATGAATTTGCTTTTCTTTGGACACAAGCAAATTTAGATTAAAAATTACTTTCAAGTACATTCAATAATCGTAAAATTTTTTGGAATTTATGCCTAGTTTGAAAAACGTTGCAATTTGGGCCTCGATCTTAGGGGGAGGAATTGCGTTTTTCATTTTTTATGGGTATGTAGCAGATCTTACGCGTTAAAGTTTTTCAAACTTGTTTATTTGAATGCAAAAGCTACTTCTTTTTAGTAATTTTATCGAGTCTATGCCTAGCAGATGAATCAATCCCAGAAATCCCTTGTAAGTATATGCCTGTTTTGTGGAGAGCGCCTTAATTCTCCCTCAATGTGTACTTATTGTGGTTTTAGATTTTGTGATGAACACAAGTTAGCAGATTCACATCAATGCATTAAAACAAGATATACCGAGTACATTAGAAAAACCGATTCTAAAGTACCATCAAATATTGCATCAGGAACCTTCCGAGTAGTTTGTGAAATGTGTGGCTTTACTACGTCAAAAGGTGTCCCAATTGAATATGCTGGAGAAGAACTTGTGCAGCATACACAAATTGTTGGTTGTTCAGAAAAAATCTTTCTTGAAGAAGTATATGAATCTGGAGATGATAATGTTGTTTCATCTCCTGACAAATCAACAAATCAAGAAAACATCGGAACAAAACAAATTCAACATAATTCTGCAGGAGCCACAAATCAACCTACATCAATAGTCGATCAAATTATCAAGTTATCCTCGCTTAGAGAAAAAAACCTTATTTCTGAAGTAGAATTCTCTAAAATTAAAAAAGAATTAATTAAAAAATTACAATAATAAAATTCTTTTAACTTTAATTAAGAATCTAAAAAAATAACCAATATGGTTGAATTCACCGATGAGATAAAAAATCTGCTATCCAAACAAAAATTAGGATTTGTTGCAACCATTTCTCCTGATAATACGCCAAATCTTTCCCCCAAAGGTACCATAACTATTTGGAATAATGATCTAATTTTTGCTGATATTAAATCTCCAAATACCATCGCAAATTTACAAAAAAATGCTTCAATAGAAATTAACGTAGTTGACCCTATTAGTAGAAAGGGTTATCGTTTCAAAGGAACTGCAAAAATAATCTCAGAAGGAGAAGAATTTAATAAAATTATTTCACATTATAAAACTAAAGGAATCAAAAGTGAAATTAATTCAATTGTTTCTGTAAAAGTTGAATCAATGCACAAAGTTACATCTCCACTGTATGATTTAGGATACTCTGAAGAAGAAATTATTGCAAAATGGAAAAAACACTACCTATCACTCTGATTTTTTTATTTTGTTAAAAGTATCTAATTGTCTTTTTGTTTGTTCATGAGCTTTTCTTTCAGCTTCTAGTTTTTGTTTTAATGCTTCCATCTCTTGCTCGATTTTACGTAGTTTTACATTTGCAGAAGATACCATGGAGCTTGCCGCTTCGATAATGTGTTTAGGTTCATTCTGGATAGTTAGTGCTGGTTTTTGTGTTTTTGCTGTTTTTAATTCATATCTTGCAGTAACAACTTTAGCTTTGAGGATTTCATATTCTCCCTGTAATCTTTTAAATTCTTCTAGTTTAGCTTGGACTTCTTCTCTTTGAGATTTAATTGCATCAAATTCAGTTTTTCCTTTTTCAATTTCATTTTTTAAAGAATCTAATTCTGTCTTGGCTACTCGAAATTTTTCAAAATTAGATTTGATTTCCTCTTGTTGTTTTTTTAGCTCAGGTAGCTGAGTCCTTACGGAATTTAGTTTTGTAGAAATTTCCTCATAATCGGTATTCATTTTTTCAAATTCATCTTTTTTTTCATTCAATTCTTTTTTGGCCGACATTAGTTCATTGATGACTTTATCGTATTCCTCTTTTACAGTAACAAGTTTTTGTGAAATAGAGTCTAGTTTTTCATTTTTTGTTTTAATTTCATTTTTGAGAAATTCTAATTCATTTTGAATTCGTTCGCTTTCAATCTCTTCTGGACTTTTTACTAATGTAGTTTCTTCTTCTATTTTAGACTCTTCTTCTTTCTTTTTTGAACGACTAAATAGACCCATCCTTATCACTCCAACTATTTCTATTCAAAACAAGAACATTTCGCTCAATTTACTCTTGCTTTTTTTATAAAACGAATGTAAAAACCAATTCCTCCTATAATAAATCCAAAAACAAATGCCAAAAAGCCAAGTTCAGACTCATTTGGATATATTGTTGGAGCAGTAATTAACAAAACAGCTCCCAAAATTATCAAAAGAAAGCTTCCACTTTTTTTTGGTTTGTTGTGTTCGTCGTGAACCATTTTTTGTAACCATCAAAGATAACTCATAATCGTTTGAGCAACCTTTTCTTTTCCAATATCTTCAATGAATGGTCCAATTTTTGGACCTCGATTTGTTGAAAGAATTATCTGATATAGAACCTTGAAAAATTCTCTTGGCTGAATATTATTTCCTTTGGCTACTTGGTAAATAGTATTTTGAAGATCCTCTGGCTTTTTTTCTGCTTTAAGTAATTCTGCAAGCTCTTTGAGTGCTTTTTTTGTTGTATCATCTAATGAAATATCGATTTTTTCTGATGTACCAAAATCATCTGCATAGTTTCCTGCCATCTCAATTTGTTTTTTTACTTGCTCGTTTGGACTTTTTAGAACACCGTAATCGATTAGCTTTTTCATAACACGTTCTTCTCGTTTCTCTTTGAAGATATTACACAGTTCAAGTATTAGCCTATAACTTACGTAAGAATCAGGACTAGGTGGATTCAAAAGGTTGGTATATTCATAAAGGCCCTTTAATTTTGATGCCTTGGCTTCATTATCCACTTTAATTTTTCCAAAGAAAATATTTTCTAATTCATTATATTCATCCATTAGTGCTGGAATGTCTTCAAATCCTAATTGTCTAGCTCCAGTAATTCTTTTGTAAAGTAACAATAGAATTGTTTTTGGTGTCCCATACTTTAACCAACTTTGTGATGTGACAACATTTCCTAATGATTTTGAAATTTTCTTTCCTCCCTTGTCTAAAAACATTTCATACTTTACATGATGTGGATGAGGAAATTTTAAAATTTCATCAGCTACCCAATCATTTACCTTGACTGAATCCATAATGTCTTTGCCATATGCCTCAAACCTTATGTCAAATGCTTGCCATCTAGCAGCAAACTCTACCTTCCAAGCTAGCTTGCCAAGATCTTTTGTAATGTCTGATTCTCCTTCATGTCCACATCCTTTTAGAGTATCAGAACCAATGGCCGCATCTTTACATCGATATTTTATTTTCTTTTCATCAGGCAGATATTCGTAAGACTCTGTGGTGTATAGCTTATCACAATTAGCACATACTGGAAAATATGGTAAAGTTTCTTTGTATTTTTCTTGACCCACCATATCTGCAATCTTTTCACCAATTTTTTTTCCGTTGACTAGTATGGTGTGGATTTGTTCTCTTAGGAGTCCTTTTTCATAGGTATCCTTTGCACGTCTAAAATCATATTTTATTCCAAGTGACTCTAGACCTTCTAACAATAAACTACTCATGTGCATTCCGTAAGAATCATGGCAATCAAATGGATCAGGAATAGCAGATACTCGTTTGCCTAAATGTTCATTGAGTGATTCTGGAAAACCTTCAGGAATTTTTCGCAAACCATCTAAATCATCTGAATATGCAATTAGTTCTGATTTGTAACCAAAATTTTCAAGTGCAAGTTTTACTCCATAAGCTCTAACGGCATCTCCTAAGCTTCCAATGTGAGGAACACCAGATGCTCCCAAACCACTTTCCACTCGAAGAAGATCCATGTTTCTTCCAAGGGATTTTTCTCGTTCAATTAACTCAAAGGCAAGCTTATCAATCCAAGTTCCTTTTCCAATTATTTTTTGTTCTGACATTTTTTTCACTAGGCCAATTCTTTTGCCATGTATGGACCGCACAACGAATAACCCAATTTTTGATAGTATTCTCTTGTTCCAACTGCGCTAATAACCAACAATTTTTTTGAATCAAATTCCTCTTTAGCGATTTTTTCTGCTTTACCCATCAAACTTTTGCCTAAACCCATATGCTGAATGCCATCTTTGTTTCGTTCTCCAATCTTTAACGATTTGCCATAAACATGTAATTCCCTTACAATGCAAGAGTTTTGTGAAATTTCTTCTCTATGAGCCTTGTTACTTGGATGACGCATCCTCAAAAATCCATAAACTGAATCATTAGAGTCATCAAAAGACAAAAACACTTCTTTGCCATCTGATGATAAATAGTCCTCTCTGTTTAACTTAAGCTCAGACGAGTTTACATTTTTCTTTGAAAGTCCAACTTCTCTACATCTAATACATTTGCAGCTCATGCCCTGTTTTTTGAGATTTTTAAGAACTAATTGACGCAAATTTCCAAATTTAGGACCTGAAACTATTTCATTAGAAGAAATCTCTCTTTGTATTCTCATAATTCTAACCCATCGTGGTATTATTTTTTTAATCTCAGTTAGAACCTTGATCATGTCATTATCTGAATAAGAATTGTATTTTCCTTTCATGAAATCATTGTAGAGAGGAGTGTTTTCTAAAACAAGAGAAGGATAGATCTTTAGCATATCAGGTTTAAATCGTTGGTCAGAAAAAAGCTGTTTAAAATCTTCAATATCTTTTTGTGGATTCATTGTTGGCAAACCAGGCATCATATGCGCAACAATTTTGTAACCTGCATCTTTTGCAATTTGAAATGATTCGACAACATCATTGAAATTATGTCCTCTGTTAACAATTCTATAAACTTCTTCTCGTAAACATTGTACGCCAATTTCTACTCTTGTGATTCCATATTGTAACATAGAGTCTACATGTTCCTTTTTACAATAATCGGGTTTTGTTTCAATAGTAAATCCCACACTCCGAATATCTGAATGTTCATTGTTTGACTTTGCATCTTCAAGTGTAACTGAATCAAAACCGTTTAGAGCGTCATAACATAACTTTATGAAATTTTTTTGATAGTCTTTTGGCATAAATAGAAAGGTCCCGCCTACTATGACAAGTTCTAATTTTGAAAGATCGTGTCCATAAGCTTTTAGTTTTTCAAGCTTTGTTATGATCTGTTTTTTTGGGTCATATTCGTTTTCGATTGCATTAATCGTGGATGGTTCTTGTCCCGTGTAGCTATTAGGAGTGTTAAATTCAACTCCTCCTGGGCAATATGTGCATCTTCCGTGTGGGCAAGCATATGGTTTTGGCATAAGAGCAACTACAGCTACTCCAGATGCAGTTTTGACTGGTTTTCTTATCAGAACTTGTTGTAATTTTGTATATTCAGAACCATTTAACAATGAGAGAATTTCAGAATTTCTTGGAATTCTTTCAAGCGAATATTTGAGACAAATTTTTTTAATTTCAGCTTTTACCTTCTTTTTGTTTGGTGCAGGAACATCTAAAAGATTCTGTGATATCTCACAACAAGCCTTTGAAAAAACTGAATTTGATTTTTGCATAAATATTGTGAATTCTGCCCTTCATAAATTCTTTAAATGAATTTTTTTCTAAATTAAAAAAGGATTTTATCTTCTCCTTCTAGAAAAATAACCTTTTGTTCTTCTTCGAGGCTTTTGTCTAGTTCTTCGTTGAGATGACCTACTAGTGGGTCTTCTTCTTGATTTTCTAGTAATTCTTTTTGTTTTTCGTCTCTTTGTGGCTTTTATTCTTTTAGCTGGTCTTCTTTTTGTCTTTCTTCTAGTTTTTCTTCCTGTTGGTTTTTTTCTGCGTGTTGTTTTCTTCTTTATAGCTTTAATTTTAGGTCTTGATGTTGCACTTGGAATAGATTCAGGACCTACCGTTCTTATTTTCAAATTTTTAAGCTGTACTAATTCAATTTTTGCTAATGCTTGTTTAGTAACAAGATCTTTGTTTACTGCAGGAAAATTCTTTCCTTGTTGTTGAAAACAATTTGGGTGGAAAAGTAGATTGTTCCGGTAGGTAATTTCATCACGTGTAACTCCCATGGTACAAAAAACACAAAATCCAATGTAATCTTTTGTCACATGAACTTTAGTTTCTTCGGCCAATTTAAAAATAAAATTCTGTAAATCTTGTGGATGTTTTGCTTTTTCTAATCTTTCCAAGTAATTTTTTTCATAATTTATTAATCCCTTTTGTTTAGTTACTTCTTCATCAGAACTCATGAAAACAAATTATAGTTTGGTGAATTTAAGACTTTTTTAAATTTTTGAAACGAATCCCCAGAAATAATACCGTTAGGAGTTTTTCGTTGGTTTAGAATTATTATTTCCCTTACGAAGATCTTTTCTATAATCCATTTTTAGCCAAATGGGAGTAATTATTGTGGTAGTTGCTACCATAATGACAATGGTAGAATAGACACTAGAAGAAAGAACACCTGCTGATAATCCAACTCCTGCAACAATGAGTCCTACTTCTCCTCTTGAAATCATTCCAATACCAACTCTCATTCCTTTAGTTTTATCTTTGAGGAAGAACCATGCAGGAAGTCCACAGCCTAAATATTTTGTAAGTACTGCAATAACAATTATTATTCCACTCAACATCAAAATTTCAAGGTCAATTCCTCGAAAATCTACTTGAGCCCCTATTATTGAAAAAAACAACGGTGCAAAAATCAAACCAATTCTCCTGATGAATCCTTCTATCTTTTCAAAGACACGTGATGTGGAAAGAGCCATTCCCACTGCAAATGCACCAACGATTGGTGATAGTCCAATTAATCCTGCTAATGCAGCTGCACCAAAAAATGATGCAGTAGCAATTCCTTCAATACTTCCTCTGGCTTTCCATAATCTTGGAGTAATTACTCTTGGAATAATTAACACAGCAGCTACTAACATTATGACAAAGAATCCAAGTACCTGAAGAATGGTAAAGACTACATCCAATATGTCAATATCACCTAATTCTCCTCCTACGCTCAATGATGTAACAACTGATAGGATTGCGATTGCAAGAATATCATCAATTACTGCTGCTCCAATTATCAAACGAGCTTCAGCTGATTTGATTTTTCCAAATTCAGATAACACTTGAATAGAAATTGCAATACTTGTTGCAGTTAACGCAGTTGCAATCATCATTGATTCTAATGCATTAAATCCAAACATTTGAAAAACAATTAATCCTGCCATGAAAGGAAAAACTACCCCACCTATCGCTACCGTAAATGATGCTTTTCCTCCTTTGAGGAATTCTTTTGGAGTCATCTCAAGACCTGCCATAAACAATATCACAATGGCTCCAATTTCCCCAAGAACTTTGATGTTATCAGTAATTTGAACCAGCAAATTTCCTTCATACACAAGAAATGCACCTAATGCAAAGGGGCCAATTATCATGCCAGCTAAAAGCTCGCCTAACACAATTGGAAGACGTAATCTTAAAAATAATTCTGCCATGAGTTTGGCAGCAAAAAGCAAAATTCCTACAACAATTATAGTTTCAATAAACTGTGATTCAGCCACTCCCGATTCCCTGATTTAGGTCATAAATGAGTATAATATAAGGCGATTATTAGAAAATTAGATCAAAATTTTCTAGATTAGCATTGACTAATTTTCAATTACTTCCTTCATTTTTTGCATAATCCCTTCAATCTCCTTTGCTCGCTCTTCAAATAATTCATCAGTAAAATTAGGAGGTTTGAAAAGTGTAACTATAACTTCGGAAAATTCTCCATTTGAAACCACTCTCATGGGAACTTCCCATTTTCCTTCAGGATCTTCAAACACATGGTCTAAGATTCCTAATTCAGCATTTTCTTGAAATTTTAGCTTTGCCTCACCGTGTGGTCCTTGAAACATCCACCATCCATCATTATTTTTTACAGCATCAGGAAACATTTTTGGAGGAATATTCAAAATTGCATCAAAAACTTCTCCTGTTTTTCGATTAACAGTAAAAGTAATAGTTCGAGATTTTTGCTGCATATTATGTTCTTGAATAATTAACACAAAAAGGTTTCAGTTAAGTATCGTTCTTCATACCTATGCTATTTTTTTAGAATTCACAAATACTCCAGTTTTTTTAATGATTTTTCCAATTTCCTGGCTTTTGATTTTGTACTTTTTACAAATAGACTTTATTTGTAAAACCTCACTTTTTGGAGCAATCATGCAAAATCCAATTCCCATGTTAAATGTCTTGTACATTTCATTTTGTTTGATTCCTTGGTCTTCAATTAATTGCATAAGAGGAGGAGGAGTTGGTAAAGAATCTAAATTAAATCCAATTTTTTTTAGACGAAGAAGTTTTGTAAATGAACCCCCAGTTATGTGCGCTAGTCCATGAATTTTACATTTATCAAGAATCTCTAAAACTGGTTTTACATAAATTTCAGTTGGAGATAAAAGTGCATTTCCTAAAACTCCAACTCCTTTTATTTTGTCTTTGATTGAATATTTTGAAAGCAATGCCTTTCTTGCTAGCGAATATCCATTTGAATGCAAACCAGTACTTTTCATTCCGACAATAACATCCCCAGACTTTATTGACTTGCCAAGAACCAATTGTTTTTTTGACAAAATTCCAGTAACCATGCCAGACAGATCATAAGAAAATCCTTTTCCTGAAAATAAATCTGGCATTATAGCAGTTTCTCCTCCTACTATTGCCACTCCAGCTTTTTTTGCACCTTTAGCTAAGCCCTGTACAATTTTTTTGAATATAGTTGTATCATTTTTGTTAGCTGCAATGTAATCTACAAATGAAATTGGTGTTGCACCAACGCAAATAACATCATTTACATTCATTGCAATACAATCAATTCCAATTGTATCATACTTTTTCATCATGTTTGAAATGATAACCTTTGTCCCTACACCATCTGTGTGTGTTGCAAGTAATTTTCCACCTGGAATTTCAACAATTCCAGCATAATGCCCAAATCCGTGTGCAATCTTTGCCTTTTTTTGGAGTTTGTGAGTTGATTGAATTATTTTTCCAATTTCAGCTTGGCTTTGCTTTATTTTTTTTCTATCTACGCCAGCACTTTTGTAAGTTATTGCCATTTGGGCATTCTACCTAATTTTTGTAAAATAATTTGATAATATGAATTCACTTTCATTTCTTACATGTACATTCCTGCATCTGTCTTTCTATCCTGGGCATACTTTTCAGAAAGTTCCTGAAAATCTATTCCAAGTTTTTCTTTTTGTTTTCGAAGTTCTGTAGTATCTATGTTTGTTTGATATGCCTTGTTAACTGCCTCAACTAAAGTTGCTGCTGCAAAAGAATCAGGATGTTTGTGATTTGCTTTAACAAGTAAAGTTACACCTTGGATTTTTCTTAAGATACATTCGTTTAGTATTCCTCCTGGAATTCCTGTAATGAAACCTTGTGGAACCATTTCAATTCCTCTGTCTTGCATTACTCTACAAAGATCCTCTTCAGCTGCACAGTATGCCTTATCATCGTGAGGTTTATCACTTGCAACTCCATCTAAAATTACAATCTCGTTTGATCCTTTTTCTTCTGCCCAATCCAAAATTGCTGCAACTAATGTGTACAGGCCCTCCATCCGAAGTGTGATTTCACAAATTATTGCACAAATCGTACCTTCTTTATTTGCATAAAACCTAAAGGGATGTCGTAGTCTACCTTGAATAAAAACTGTCGATGGTGGCAAATACTTTGATCTCATGTATGCCACCGCTTCCATTTTCAGTTTTTCAATTATATATCCAACTGATAATGAACCTGCTAAACCTGCACCAACAAAACCTGCAAAGATGATTGGAGAATTGTAACTGATCTTTTTTATTTCAAATACTTCAGCTTCTGGGAATTCCCCTTTTTGCACGATTTACGTCAAAATTTTGGGTCTAATTACTCTTGTTAATTTTTTTTTAACATAAATTCTGTGTTACGTAAGCATTACCCCAGCCTGTAAAAGCTACTCCTATACCTTCTCTTGCATAACCTATATCATTCATATTTTCTCTATGTTCTTGACTGTTATCCCAAATCCTAACCGTTTCTTCTGCAAAATGATCAACGCTTATCCATCCTCTCCCAGGTCGTGCTATGTTTTCTCCTATCCCTTCTTGAACATTAAAACCAAAATCTCTATAACAGTTGTAACCTGCTTTTTCTGCCCTACTTGTTGGGTCTAAACCGTCAGGGTTATTATGAGAATAGTAATCATGGTCTATCATGTCTTGGCTATGTGCTCTGGCAATTTCGGCTAACTTTGAATCATATTGTAATGGTAATACCCCAGATTTGTTTCTAGATTCATTAACTAATTCGTGAATCTTTAATTCAATTTCTTCTCCGGAATTTAACGAATAATAATATGGTGCTAAGAAACTATACAGGATAAACAATCCACACACTAAACCTGCTAATACGATTACGGTAAAGCGCTTACCCATAATTTGAGAATTGTCTTATAGTTAATTAGTTCTAACAGCTGTTTTATGCATAAACAAATTTAGCATTGTTGTGCCTTTGTCGGTAATTGAATAGATGACATTGGCTCCAACGGCTTTCTTTGAAACAAAGTTGTAATCAACACAAAGATGAAGGTAGTTGAGAAATGATTTTTTCATTCGAATTTTAGACTTCAAATATAGGTTTGAAAACGTCAAGGGACTGCATCTCACTTGGTATAGTAATTTTAAAAGAGACAATGTGCTAAAATCCCGCGTTCGTGCCTTGACTGCATCAAGAATCTGCTCATCCCGATATATGATAAAATCCTTAAACTGATCGGCAACATCCAAAGGAACGTAGGTTAGTCGAGCCCTCATAATACCGTATGGTACCGTACTTTACCATATTAACTTTAAGCTGAAGTTTTGTTGAGCTTTGTGGCTGAATTTTTAACAAGTGGCGATCAGGCTAGTTTGGGATCTACTTTGGTTGTTAAATCCGTAGAATCCCAAAACTGACCTCTATAGGTTTGTAACAATAAAGCGTAAAAAGCTACTAATTAATGAGATAAGAGCAAAACTTGTGAAAAACAATTTGGAATCATCTGAGATTTCCTCAGCTGAGTGGTTATCACTAAACCAGTTTCTCTTTGAGGTAAAACAGATTGACTCTACATGTGTATCAGTATATTATCCATACGGTAAGGGACAAGAAACCATATCTTTGCTACAGGAAACAAAGAGAAAAGAACCATTTGAAAAAATAGAATTAGAAATTGAAAAAAGAATCACAGAAATTAAAAAGAATCCTCCCTCTGCAGGCAAGTTTACAAAAACTCTTTGTATTTTTGGATGGATAAAGAACGGCAAAGTAAAAACCAAAGAAATTGGAACCTCCAAAAAACTGCCTTACATCTACATGGTAAGCAAAAGGCCATACATCAAACCATTCTGTGACATTCTCAAAACCAATTATGATGTTTTGCTAGTAACACTTGATCAAAAATCCGCAAGACTACAGAAATTTCATGGAAGTCAAATAATCCAAGAAGCTAGACTTGGAATTCACCTACAGGGAAGACATAGAAAAGGAGGACAGAGTCAGGGCAGATTCCTAAGGGCAAGACAAACAAAAATTCATGTTTTCTTCAAGAAAGTTGCAAATAAAGTCAAAGAGATGGATTCAAATTCTGTGTTAATATTGTTGGGTGGAATTGGTCAGGCAAAAACAGAATTTTATGGTGAACTTGATTCGGAATTGGTAAAAAAATGTCGATTTGTAGAAAACTTATCTTTTTCCACACCAATAAGTGATGTTCATAAGAAAATAATCCATCACTTGTACCAGCATCGAAGAAAACATGTTGCAGAAATTATTGAAAAATACGAAAAACTAGTCAAAGAAGGATTAACTGCGAAAAGAAATGATGTTATTTACAAGGCATTGGAAATTGGAGGAG
>Ga0209980_10000573_pt1 | contig 20098 bp, 19 predicted proteins | sample CR02metaG_FD_183611 | JGI IMG/M metagenome (GOLD analysis project Ga0209980, IMG submission 183611) | Deep subsurface microbial communities from Mariana Trench to uncover new lineages of life (NeLLi) - CR02 metaG (SPAdes) (version 2) | ecosystem: Environmental > Aquatic > Marine > Ocean trench...
TCAGTTATCTCGGAGATCTCGGAATCCGTGCGCACCACCAGGGAGAGGTTGGCGACGTTGGTCGCCTGGCCGAGATAGACCCATTGGTCTCCGCGCGCCCTGGCGCCATAGGTCGAGATGTGATTGCCGCTGACGAATTCGACCTTGCCGGTGGGAACATCGGCATGGGCATCGGCGGAGCTGATGAAAAAATCGTAATTGACGTCGAGTCCGTGCTTTTCCCACGACCCGGATTTAGCGATCACATGATGCAGCAAGAGATGGCTGGATGAGCGATAGGGAAAATTAATATGGTCCAATGTCAGGTTCCTCCCCGTATCCCTGAAGCGATTCCGCGTTAGACGGTTATTTAATGGCGCCCCAAAATGTCCCCCGACGCTACCACATCTCCGCCCCCCAGAGCACTTTCGCCCGGAAATTGACTGATTTTCAACCTACCGATAGTCTGGGAAAATAACGGAAGAAAGAGGCTTTCATGGTCCTGAAACTCGACCAAGTGGTGGCCACCAAAACGCCTGAATTTCTGCGCGACCCCTATCTCGAATGGGTGGCCGGGGAAGGCGTCCCCGTGGCCGACGATTTCGGCGTTGACCTGATCGGCGCCGCGACCGCGCCTTGGGCGCGGTTCGGTGTCGACGGCGCCATCGTTCATCTCAAGGGGCGCGGTGATTTCGTGTCGATCTTTATCCTGGACATCCCCGGCGGCGGCGAAACCTCACCCCAGGGGCATCTCTTCGAGGAGGTGATCTACGTGCTCTCGGGGCACGGCAGCACCAATGTGGAACTCCCCGGCGGGACCAAGCACAGTTTCGAATGGGGCCCCAAAAGCCTGTTCGCGCTTCCCCTCAACGCCAGCTACCAGCATTTCAACGGCTCGGGCAGCGAACCGGCGCGCCTTGCCAGCACCAATAATCTCTGTGTGGTGATGAAGCTGTTCAGAAGCGCCGAGTTCATCTTCGGCACGCCTTTCGCCTTCGCCGAGCGCGCCCTGCCAGAGGCCTATTTCTCCGGCGAGGGCGACATCATTCCGGCGCCTCGGGGCCGCTTCATGTGGGAGTCCAACTTCATTCCCGACATGGGGACGGTGGAACTTTTGGACAACCCCAAGCGCGGCAGGGGCAGCGCCACGCTGGCCTTCATCCTGGGCGGAGGCATGATGCACGCCCATTCATCACTGATGCCGGTGGGCACCTACAAGAAGGCCCACCGCCACGGCCCCGACTACCACGTGATGATCATCGACGGCGAGGGGTATTCGCTGTTCTGGTATGAGGGCGATGAGGATTTCGCCAAGATCGATTGGCGGGAAGGCTGGGCCTTCGCGCCGCCCGACCAGATGCTCCATCAGCATTTCAACACTTGCGGGCGGCCCGTGCGCTACATGGCGACGGCCATCGGCAACTCCCGCTTTCCGTTCACCGAGCGCAATCTCAAAAGCAAGCTGGGGATCGATGTCAGCGTCAAGGACGGCGGCGGCCAGATCGAGTTCGAGGACCAGGACCCTCGGATTCATCCGATGTATCTCAAGGCCCTGGCGGCGGGCGGCGTCCAGTGCCGGATGCCGGAATTCGCCGGTGGCGAGGCCCTATAGGCGGCCCGCCTATCCCAAAGCCGCGGTCTTCTGCGCTTCGCGGTATTTCTCGCAGATGGCCCGCCAATGCGCGGCCCGGGCCTTTTGGCGGTCGAGCACCTCTTGGGGGATTTCCAGGAACGGCGGGCGCAATGGCCCCGGGTCGCAATAGCCGGCAAAGCGGACGGCGATCTTGTGGCCCGGCTCGCGCCATTGCAGGGCGGTCGGGTCGCCACGCTTATTCATGGTGTCAGCGATGACCTCTTTGGCGGCCTCGATATTGCCGCCGTCGACGGCGTCCCTCAGGAACACCAGTGGCTCGATCCCCATCCAGGCGTCGATGGACCAGAACCCCGCAGCGCCCAGTTCCGCGTAGGGATAATATTGCGCCTGGTGCACGAAGACGCTGATCTTGCCGCGGACGATATTCATCAACCCCATGAAGGCGGCGGGGCTGCGATGGCTGTCCTTCATGCCGATGACGTTGGGGCTCTTGGTGATCTCGGTGAAGGCGTCGATGGGCAGGGTCACGTGATGAAGCGTCGGGTTGTGGTAGATCAAGATTCCGAGGCTGGGAAACATCTCGGCGACGTCCCGGTAAAACCGCACCGCGTTGGCTACCGTGGAGGGAAAATAATAGGGCACCCCGACGATCACCGCGTCGGCGCCGGCGTCACGGATGAATTCCATTTTCGCCATGGCTTCGCGGGTGTGCAGGCTGGTGGCCCCGATGATCACCGGCACGCGGCTGTCTACCACCTCGACGGTGGCACGGACCAGGGTTTCGAACTCGGCGGGGAGCAAATTGGAAAACTCTCCGAAGCTGCCGGTGGTGGCGATGGCGTCGACACCGTCGCCGATGATCCGATCGACGCCGTCATGGAGCCGTTGGACATCGACGGTCTCGGTCGCCTTGACGTCATCGCCGTCGTCGGTGGTGAAAGCCGGCATCATGGCCATGATGCCGTGAAGGTCGGAGGCCGTGAGCATAATCCGTGTCCCAATGGGTTCAATTTTGCGCCCAGCATATCACCTTCATGGCACCAAGCACCGGTTTTGAGGAGAGGCACCGGTTTCGAGGAAATGCTCTAGCGGGTGAGAAAGGTGTCTTTATAAGCCTCGCGCAATTTTCCCTTTTCGATCTTACCCATGGCATTGCGCGGGAGTTCATCGACGAAGAAAAACTTCTTGGGCTGCTTGAATTTTGCCAGACGGGAGGACAAAATTTCGAGGATTTCCTGTTCACCGGTGCCGGCCCCCGGCTTGGTGGCGACAATTGCGACGATCCCTTCGCCGAAATCACGGTGAGGAACGCCGATAACGGCAGAATCCGTAATATTGTCGATATTGTCCAGGGCGGCCTCAACCTCGGCCGGATAAACGTTCAATCCACCGGTTATGATCAGATCGCGCGCACGGCCGACGATGGAGAGATACCCCAATTCGTCGATCACCCCCATGTCGCCGGTGATGAAATAGCCATCGTCGCGGAACTCGGATGCCGTCTTTTGGGGCATCCCCCAATAGCCCTTGAACACATTCGGCCCTTTGACCTCGATGATTCCGATCTCGTTCTCGGGGAGCACCACACCGTCCTCGAGGCCGGTGACGCGGATTTCCACACCCGGCAAGGGCAACCCGACGGTCCCTTCCCGGCGCTCTCCATCACAGGGGTTGGATGTGTTCATGCTGGTTTCCGTCATCCCGTAGCGCTCGACGATGGCGTGGCCGGTCCGCGCTTCAAATTCCTTGTGTGTCTCAATCGATAGCGGCGCCGAGCCGGAAATGAAGAGCCGCATCCGACGCGCGGTCTCAAACGTGAAATCGTCGCAACCGAGCAGCCGGGTATAGAAGGTGGGAACCCCCATCATCACCGTCGCGCGCGGCATCAGGCGGACGATCTCGGCGGCATCGAAAGACGGCAGGAACAGCAGCGAGGCGCCCGCGAACAGGGTCACGTTGGTGCCGACGAAGAGCCCATGGGTATGGAATAGGGGCAAGGCGTGCAACAGCACGTCGTCGGCCGTAAATCGCCAGCACTCGACCAGCGCCCGGGCATTGGAGGCCAAGTTCTCATGGCTCAGCATGGCCCCCTTGGAGCGGCCCGTGGTGCCCGACGTATAGAGGATGGCGGCGAGATCATCGGGCCCGCGCGCCACGTCCTCGAACGCCGATGGGGCCGGGCCCGCCAGGGCGGCGATGGAGCCCTGTCCGGCCCCATCCAGGCCCTCCACATGGGAGACCCCGAGGGCCTGGGCGCACTCTTCCATCACCGCAACGCGCTGGGGATCGCAGATCAAGATAGCGGGCTCGGCATCGCCCAGGAAAAATTCCACCTCCCCCGGCGTGTAGGCGGGGTTGAGCGGCAGGAAGACGCCGCCGGCCCTGACCGTGGCGAGGTAGATAACCAGGTTGGCGATGGATTTGTCGGCCTGCAGCGCGACGCGGTCGCCGGGCCTCAATCCGAGGGACGCCAGCACATTGGCGTAACGCCCGGACCATTCGATCAACGCGCCATAGCTCAAGCTTATCCCACCGTCGGCCTCCAGGAACGTCTTGGCCGCATCGGGGGTCCGGTCGCGGATTTGACCAAACAGATGATTGGTGCCGCTCATGCCACGGCCTGGGCCCCTTTGGGAATCTTCTCGAGCTTGGCCCTCACCGCCGGTGCGGTAACCAAGTGATCCTCATTGGCGTAAAGCTCGTGGTTCTTCACGATGTCCTTAAGTTCATAGAGGTAGTTGACCATCATCCCGACGGACTGGGCGAGGCCCTTGTCCGATTGATCGGCGAGCCAGTTGATGCGCTCGAGCCTGGCTCCGTTGCGAAGATGGAGCCGCGCCACCGGATCGAAGGGTTTGCCGTAGGCATCTTTCATGGCGAGAAGATAATAGGCGAGAAGGGGCACCAAGATGTCACGCAGCCTGTCCGCCAGCGCGGTATCGAGAAACCAGCCGGGCGCCTCGTGGAGGGTCAGATCGGCGCGCCACTCATCATTGATCACGGGGCTGGTCTGCTTGGCCAGCTCGGCATCCAGCCAGGTCTTGAAATTGGGCACCGGGGAGAGGGTGGCGAAGCTCTTGAGATTGGGTAATTCGCGGCCCAATTCCTCGGCCACCCGCTTGATCAGGAAGCTGCCGAAGGAGATGCCGCCCAGGCCCTTCTGGCAGGTCGACAAGGAATAAAAGGCCGCCACCGTGGCGTCATTGGCCGGGATTTCCTCGCGTTCGTCCTCTAAGATGGGCGCGATGGCCGATGGCACCTCGGTCACCAGCGCCACCTCGACGAAGATCAGCGGCTCGTCCACCAGCACCGGGTGGAAGAAGGCGTAGAGCCGCCGGTCGCCGGGATCGATACGGCGGCGCAGATCATCCCAATCGGTGATCTCATGCACCGCCTCATGATGGATGATCTTCTCCAGGATCACCGCCGGGGTCGACCAGTCGATCCGCCGCAACACCATGAAGCCGGTATTGAACCAAGAAGACAGCAGATGGGAGAAATCGGCATCGAGGACCGCCAGCTCGGGATGATCCCCGATGGCCCCGAGCAAATCGGCGCGCATGGCGACGATGGCCGCGGTGCCGCCGGGCGCCATATTGAGCCGCCGGATCAGCTCCTGGCGGCGCGGCTCGGAAGCCTGGTGCAGCAACGCAGCCGCATCATTATCGTCGGGATCGGCAGCTAGCTTGACAACGAGTGCCCGCACCCTGGCCCGGTCGGGGCCGTAGCGTTCCAGCAGATCCCTGAAAAAGGCGACGCGTTCTTCATGGGACAGCGCCCCGTAGGCGGCAAAGATATCGCCCGCCAGCGCCGCCCCCGAAGCCTCGCCTAAGCCGGAATACAGCGCATCGCACATTCCCGGCAGGTCCTGCGCCGCGGCCGGCGTGCCGCGCTTGCGCCCGATCAGGCTGCGCCCCCGCTCGGTGATGGTGGCGATCAGCTCGTTGAGGAAGGCGATGCTCATTGTATTTCCTGGCCCATCATTAGCGTCGGCAGCCACGTCGCTATTTCGGGAACGATACAGAGGATGATTATGGCCGTGACCATGCACAGAACATACGGCAAAGAACCCATCAGGATCTGGCGCAGCGATATGTCGGGTGCGATGGAGTTGATGACGTAGAGATTGAGCCCCACCGGCGGCGTGATCAGGCCGATCTCCATGTTGATGGTCAGCACGATGGCGAACCAATAGGGGTCGAAACCGGCCTGGGTGATGATGGGCAGCAGGATCGGTGCGGTCATGACGATGACCGCCACCGGGGGAAGGAAGAACCCGGCGATCAGGAGGAAGACATTGACGATGGCGATGATGACCCATTTGTTGGCCGCCAGCCCGGCGATCCATTCGGCGATGGACTGGGTCACGAACAGGGACGAAAGGGTGAAGGAAAAAAGCTCCGACGCGCCGATGATCATCATGATCATGACGCTGTCGCGGAGCGTGTCGCGGAAGATCGTGGAGAACGTGGCGAAATTCCATATGCGGTAGATGACCACCACCAAGAGCAGGCAGAACACAGCCCCGACCCCGGCCGCCTCGGAGGGAGTGGCGACGCCGCCATAGAGCACATAGAGAATGCCGACGACGATCGCCAGGAACGGCAGGACCCGCGGCAGGATGGCGAAGCGTTCCTTCATTGTGAAGCGTTTCGCGATGTCATCCATGCCGACGCCGCGCCGGTGGCAATAATAAATGGTCCACGCCATGAACAGGCCGGTCAGCATGATGCCCGGCAGGATGCCGGCCATGAACAGCCGCCCGATGGAGGTTTCGGTCGATATCCCGTAAACGATCAAGGTGATCGACGGCGGGATCAGGATGCCGAGCGTGCCGCCGGCGGCGATGGAGCCCGCGGCCACCTCCTTCGGGTACCCCCGGCCGGTCATCTCGGGGATGCCCATCTTGCCGATGGCGGCGCAGGTGGCGGGGGAGGAGCCCGAAAGGGCGGCGAATATGGCACACGCGCCGAGATTGGAGAGCACCAAGCCCCCCGGCACCCGGTTGAGCCAGCGGTCCAGCGCGTCATACAAATCCTTGCCCGCCGGCGAGGAGGACACCGCCGCCCCCATGAGGATGAACATGGGGATCGACAGCAGGCTGAAGGACGCGATGCCGCCGAAAAAGGTTTCGGCGAGGATGGAGAGGCTCCCGGGGCCTTCCGCTATCATTAAGGTGACGATGGAGACAAAGCCGAGCGCGAAGGCGATGGGCGTCCCAATCCCCAGGCAGAACAGCAGTCCCAATACAACGATCAAACCGGCGCCAAGGGGCGTCATGATCGCCCACCGCCGAGCTTGAGTATCTCGGCCACATATTGCAGGCACAACAATCCCACGCCGGCGGGAATGGGCAGCAGCGGAATCCACAGAGGGGGCGCCCACACCGTGTCGGTGGTCCAATTGTTGGCCCAGGCTTCGTAAAAATGGTGCCAGCCGGACCAGGCGAACAACACACAAAATGCAAGACCCACCGCACCAGAGGCGATCTCCAATGCCAGGCGCAACCTCGGCCCCGATAGCTTCTGCAGGATGTCGATATTGACGTGGCCCTTTTCCAAAAGGACGTAGGGAGAACCCAGGAAGGTCGCGGCCACCAGCGCGTAAGTCACGAACTCGGTCTGCCACACCGTCGAGGCGTTGAGCACGTAGCGAATGAAGACCATCTCCGAGACGATCAACGCAGCCGCCGCGATGAGGGTGATCGCGACGAAGCCCCCCACCCGGGAAACGGCAGATACAATGCGCACGAAAGCTTTCATTCAGAATGACCTACTCTGGCCACACCGCCGATTGGGGTTTGCCGGAAGACGTTTCCTCAGGCGACCAAGGGGGCCCCAGGCCATCACCGGCCCGGGACCCCCCTTGACCTCATCGTTATTTGACGGCCAGCGCCTTTTCGATGAGCGCCTTGCCGCCTGGAACCTTGGCAAACACCTTATAGGACGTTTCGTTGGCGATCTTGCGCCATGCTGCGGCTTGGTTGGCGTTCATGGTGACGACCTTGACGCCGGCCTTCTTGTAAACTTCGACAAGCTTGGTATCCAAACCCTTGGCGCTTGCGGTCATATAGACTTCCGCCTTCTTGCCCGCCGCCTTGAGGGCTTTCTGCTGGGCCTTGTTGAGTTTGGCGAACGATTTCTTCGACATCAATATCGGCTCATACATGAACCAAAGCGCAAATTTCCCGGGCGCCGTCAGGCACTTGACCTGCTCGTAAATGCGGTACGAGACGAAGCTGCCCGAACTGGTATTGGCGGCATCCAGCACGCCGGTTTGCAGGGCCTGATAAATCGCCGAGCTCGGCATCGATGAAATCGATGCCCCGGCTCCCTCTAACATCCGCTCAAACGCAGGGCCCGCGGCACGGGTCACCTGACCCTTCATGGTTTCGGGCCCCAGGATGCAGTTCTTCTTGGACGCGAAGCCGCCCGCCAGCCAGGCGTCGGACAAGACCATGATACCGGCCTTGTCGATGATCTTCTTGATGTCGTCCATGAAGGGCGAATTGTTGAGACGCAGGGCATGGTCATGATTCTTGACCAGCCCCGGCATCAAGGTCGCGCTGAACTGCGGATGCCGGCCGCTGGCGTAGTCCAGCGGGAAGGCGGAAATATCCAACTGCCCTTTGACCATGGCGTTCCATTGCGCCTTGGGCTTGAACAGCGACTTTCCGGGGTAGACCTTGATGGTTACCCCGACATTGGCCTTGGCCATTTCCTTGGCGATGATCTGAACCATTTCATCGCGCACGTCGCCCCTCCCCCCCGGCCACTGATGGGAGGCTTTCAGGGTTATGTTCTGAGCGGTTGCCACACCGGAAACGAGGGTCGCCGCCCCGATAACGAGGGCCGCCGCCCCGGTGAGGAGCACAGATTTGAATAGAATTCGATGGATTTTGTGGTCGAAGGTATATGTCATTTCGATACTCTCCCTGGTTTAAATTTGTGGGCGGCAAGGAGCCCTCCCCGTTCCTTGCCGATGCTTCAGATCGCCAAATTCATGGCTGCTTATTGTCCCAATGAAGCAGTGCCCGCGGTCATTAACTCGTCCATCCCCTATGCTCACCGAAAAGGGGCCCTTTTGAAGGGCCGATCCGGACGCAAAGAATGAACAGGCGCAAATAGATCAGTTTTCCCTTTGCCACGCAATGTCCGTTTCCACCCAGAGCACTTGCCGGCGCCACAAATTCCACGGGCTCCCTTGGTCTGGCGGTCACTCCGCGGCCTTTATGATCGCCGCCTCGTCGAAATACTTGCCCATTTGCGACTTCACCCCGTTCTTCGCAAGCTCCTCTAGAAACATCTGGTGAACCCGGGGATCCTGATCCTCGTAATTGATCTGCCGGCCGCCTTCCTTGACGTCCTTGTCGACGTTGATTCTGAGATCCTTCTTCTGCTGCATCAGGGGATAACGGATGGAACCCCAACTGAGGGCAAGGTAGCGCGCCGGCACCGGGGAGGTGCAAAAATGCTGATGGAACATGCGGTCGGGCGGCGCGAATACCACCCCATGATGCCAGGGGTGGCGTACGTAATCCTGGTCGCCTTGGTACCACAGGATTGAGTAGCCGAATCCGGTGATGCAGATGACATGCGCCCCGGGATGATGCCAATGGGCCTTCTTGTACGACCCCACGGGCATTTCCGAGCTATGGGCGTGCATCACGTTGTCGGCGAGGATGAACTTCATGTTGGAGCTTCCCGCCCCGCGCTGCTCCCATTCCTTGAGCTCGAAGGCGGCAAGGTCGGGCACGAAATTGGTTTCCCACATGTGACGGCCCGGCCGCATGGGGATGAAATCGCCGTCGCCGGAAAAATAGTCCGCCTTGCCCTCGCGCTCGGGAAATTTAAAGGGATTTTCGAATAGGAAATCCTCGTTGTGGAAAATGTTCAGGAGAATTGGGAAATCGGTACAGGCGACCAGGCGGGCCCGTTCGCTGCCCGATCCGTTGAACAGCCGGTAGCGGGCATTCAACGGCGGCGAGAACAGGGAATTGGTGCCCCATTCGAAACTGTGCTGGGCACCGTCCTTCGCGTCGATGGATGCGCTGCCGGAACCGGACAGGACGAAAAACACCTCATCGAAGAGATGCGACAGAGGGACGCTGGCACCACCCGGCGGCAGGTCGATCAGAAAGAGGGAGACGAAATCGCCGCGCCCGGCCAGATGGACGATGGCGCCGTCGGTGCCGAACCGCGCCCAAGGCGCGGTCTCTACCTTGTGCAGATCGACCGCGAAATCCTCGATGACGGGGACGCCTTCCCCCGCCGCCCAATCGAGATAGGAGTCGAACAGAAACTTCGGTTCGCTCGATTCGTTCATCCCTGCCCCCTGTTTTTTCCCCGGTTTATACCGCGGTTGGATTCGCATCAACCGCCAAGGCCGCCACGCTTGCCCGCGATTTTGGTAGAAAGTCTAGAGCATTATCCGGCCAAATTGAACCATTTGACCGGGATGATTTTGCGCTGTGGCTCGGCGCGCGCGCCGTCGCGAATGCCGCGGGAAGTGGAATAAATGTCAAGGCCTTGCCGGCTGTCAAATTGTTCTGCCTTATCGGGTGACCAAGCTATAATATGGACCGCAACGCAACCGGCGCGAGAGGCGCTGCCAACTTAGTCCGGCCGCAGGCGTGCGGCGCGGCATTGGCGGCGGCGGAACCGCTTAGGGGAGGAGAAGCAATGGCCAAGCTGAGGCATATCGCGATGTCGGTTCCCGATCCCGACAAGATCGCCGAATTCTATTGTGAGGCGTTCGACATGGAGCGCGTCGGCACCACCGATTCTTCGCTGGCGACGGGGGTCTTCGTGACCGACGGCGTGATCACGGTGGCACTGTTGAAATTCAAGACCGACGAGAGCGCCGGCTACGTGGAAGGGGAGGACGAACGCGGCAAGGATTTTGTCGGGCTTCACCACATCGGTTTCAAGGTCGATGAACTGCGGGAGGCCGAAATAAAGATCGAGGAAGCCGGCGGCAAATACTTCATGGGGCGGCCCACCGGCGACGCGCCGACGTCGTTCTACGAAGAGAAATTCCGCGATCCCAATGGCGTCATTATCGATGTCTCCCACCTCGGCTGGGAACATCGACACAAGATTTGAGACCCCAGGTTTTGTTGGCTTCGATGCACCCGGCGCCGTGGCGCGCCGGTTTGGCGGGAGTTCCACCATGGTGATGTACAAATACAACTCGGCCGATAATCACCTCGATCAGCGCTGGGTGCCGCGCGAGTTGTGGCAAGACCGGGTCGCGGCCAAATTCAAGGATTCCGCGCCCAAAGTCGTCGATGTGGACGGCGCCGAGCTTTGGACCATCGAGGGAAAGATCATCGGCGGGCGCGACGGCGGCACCGCGGACGGCAAGGATAACGCAAGGCTGCTCGACCAATTCTTCGGCCGCTCAGGCGCGCGAATCCCTGAAGGTTCACTGCCGCCGGCGGATCCCGAGCTTCTTCTCGAACACTTGGATTTCGGCAACGTTTACGGATATATCGGTTTCGGCCAGACCCGCAAATGGGACATCGACGATCCGGAATTGCGCCACGTTGTTTACCGCGTTTACAACGACTGGGTGATGGAGCTCAACGCCCATGATCCCGACCGGCTGATGATCCTGCCCAACCTGCCGGTGTTCGACCCCCCTTCGGTGCCCGGGGAAATTCGCCGGCTCGCCGCCATGGGGTGCAAGGCGGCCGAGTTCGTGCCCTTCGACGGGCCCGAGCCCCTGTTCCACGAAATGTGGGAGCCGGCCTGGGAAGCCTTCGCGGAAACCGGGGTGGTGTTCTCGGCCCACATCGGCGGCAACGTGAAATCCACCATCCCGCCCGTGGACCGGGGCGAGCGCATGGCGTATTTCTCCTGCGCGCCGTTCTCCCTGGCCCGCCCCATGGCCGACATCACCTATTGCGGCGCGTTGCAGCGACACCCGGGGCTGAAGGTGCTGTTCGCCGAGTGCCGCGCCGGATGGGTGCCGTTCCTCATCTACTGGATGGATCGTCAGGCGGAGGAACGGCCGGGGCTGTTCAAGGACACCGGTCTCGACATGTTGCCGAGCGAATACCTGAGGCGCCAAGCGATTGTAACTTTCGAGGAAGATGCAATCGCTGCGCAAATGATCAGCCATGAGGACAACATCTTGCGCGATATTTTGGTCTGGGGCGCGGACTATCCTCATCCCCAAGGCACCTGGCCGGACCCGTCGTCGATTTTTTTCAAAATGTTCGAGGGCCAGACGCCGGCGTTCCGCCACGAGGTCGTCTATGAGCGCATGAGCCGATTTTTCGGCCTAAAGGGCCCCGGGGCCGAGAATATCGTGTCGCTGGACGAAATAGCCGGCGAAGGTGCCGGCCGGACGCGTGAGCACGCGAGTTTCGAATAACTTCGCGGCTTTGAAACAGGAATGGCCGTGGCCGAGAGTGCCCCCAAAGCAGCGATATCCAAGGATAAGACGGTTGCCGTTCAACTGGTCGATGCCCTCGGGGCGCTCGGCGTCAGGTACGTCTTCGGGGTGCCTTCCGGCGGCTGGATCGACTACATGGAGGCGCTCCGCAAGGCCGACGGCATGGAGTTCATCCTGACCACCCACGAAGGGGCCGCCGGCATGATGGCCGATGTCTGCGGGCGTTTGGGCGACGCACCGGGGGTCTGCTTCGGCACCTTCGGGCCCGGCGCCACCAACTTGGCCACCGGGGTCGGCGAAGCCCTGCTCGATCGTTCGCCGATGATCGCCTTCACCGATGAAATTCCATCGCCCATGCGCGGGCGCACCACCCAAATGGGCATCGATCACCAGGCGCTGTTCGGACCGCTGACCAAGAAGACCACCCGCCTTGGCGCAGATTCGGTCAAATCGGTGTTGTTCGACGCGGCCCAGGTGGCGCTGGACGGGCGGCCCGGGCCGGTCCACGTGGGCCTCCCGGTGGGAATGTCGGGGGAGACGGCGGCGACCGAAGACCTCGCTTTCGTGCCCCCCCCGCCGCCGCCCGCCGCGGACCCGGTTTTGGTCGAGGAGGCGCGCGATTTGTTCGCCGCCGCGCGCAAGCCGCTTCTTGCCGTCGGCCTCGGCGCCGTCCATGCCCGGGTGCAGAAGGAAATCCAGGCCCTCGCCCAGTTGCACAAGATCCCCGTGGTGCTGACGCCCATGGCGAAGGGAATGCTGGGCGAAGGTGACCCGTCTTACGCCGGTGTCCTGTTCCACGCGCTTAGCGACATGGTGGGCGAGACCCATCGCCAAGCCGACCTTGTCATCGGCGTGGGATACGACCCGGTCGAGTTCAACTACGAATCCTGGCTGCCCCAAGGGGCGGCGCTGGTCAGCTTCGACATCGAGCCGGCCGACATCGACCGGGACGCCTATACCTTAGCCGTGGACGCGGTGGGCGATATCAGGGCATCGCTCCGCTCACTTTTGGCTTTGCCGCCCTCGCCTAATGACTGGGACCTCGGTGCCATGGCGGAGCGTCGATCGGCCATGTTCGCCAAGCTGAGACCGTCAAACCAGGGTTTTGGACCCAAGGGAGCGCTGGCGGTGCTGCGTGAGGTGCTGCCCCGCGACGGGATCATGACCTGCGACGTGGGCGCCCACACCCACCTCATCGGCCAGCTTTGGCCGACGCCGGCGCCGGGGCTCCAGATCATGACCAACGGGTGGTCGACCATGGGCTTCGGCATCCCATCGGCCATCGCCGCCAAGCTGATGTGTCCCGACAAAAGCGTGTGCACGGTGGTGGGGGATGGTGGATTCCTGATGACCGCGGGGGAACTCGCCACCGCGGTCCGCTACAACCTCAACATCGTCATTGTCCTATTGACCGACAACGAACTCGCCTTGATCCGCATCAAGCAAGAAAAGAAGGGCATCCCGATTTACGGCACGCCGGTGCGCCATGGCGGAACCATCGGCGGCGAAAGTATTTTCGGTGCCCCGGTGCGCACCGCTCACAGCGCTGCGGCGTTGCGCACGGAACTGGAGTCTGCCTTGGCCGCCGATGGTCCGGTGGTTGTCGAGGCATGCATCGATGCCCGCGAATACGACTCTGTGGTGCTGAAAAGCGACAGGCCGTGATCGCCCGCGCCTATCCACGGGGTAAAATCATCCCGGTCATTTGGTTCAATTTGGCAGGAATTTGCCCTAATCTTTCACGCTTGAGAAAACGCTTCGCCCCTCATGCCCCGGTCTGAACCACACTCCCAACCCATGGCAAAATGAATATCGCCATCGTCGGCCTCGGAAGTATCGGCACCACCCTCGTCCGAAAGTTCGCTCAGGGCGGAATCCCCGGGGCAAAACTTTGCGCCGTCGTGGTTCGCAACAGGGACAAGGCGTGGGCGGTGCTTAAGGATATCGGTGTCGATGTCCCCTTGCTTGAGCTATCCCAACTGGCCGAAGTCGCCGACCTGGTGGTCGAATGCGCGCCGGCTGAGATGTTGCCGGAAATCGCCCGGCCGGTACTTGGCGCCGGCAAGAAAATCATGGTGCTGAGTTGCGGCGCCCTGCTCGACCATCCGGAATTGATCGACTTGGCCGAGCAAACAGGCGGACAAATCATAATCCCAACGGGCGCGTTGATCGGGCTCGATGCGGTTTCGGCGGCCGCCGAAGGGAAGATCGACTCGGTCCGAATGATCACGCGAAAGCCCATTGAAGGCCTGCTTGGCGCGCCCTACCTGAATGAGAACGGCATCGATATCGAGGGCATTACGGAGCCCATGCGTGTTTTCCAGGGGACGGCACGCCAAGCCGCCAAGGGATTTCCCGCCAATTTGAATGTCGCCGTCGCACTATCGCTTGCCGGGATCGGACCCGATAAAACGGTGCTCGAAATCTGGGCCGATCCCACTGCGAGGCGCAATACCCATAAAATTGTGGTCGAATCGGATGCCGCCAGCTTCGAGATGAGCATCGAGAACATTCCCTCTGAAAACCCGAAGACCGGGCGCATCACGGCACTCAGCGTCATCGCGGCAATCAGAAAACTGACCGCCCCATTGCGTGTCGGGACCTAGAGCACACTCCGGCCAAATGGTTCAATTTGGCCCGGAAATGCTCTAGGGTGTGTCTTCACCGGCACATCGGCGGGTTCCCATGCCGCGACTAAAACCCGAGGAACACCATGACATCCGAACCGAAGACCGTACGGATTGCCCCAAACAATCCCGTATTCGACCTGCCGGTGATCGTCGCTATCGAGGAAGGGCTGTTCGCGGCGGCCGGCCTCAACGTGGAATTCGTCGCCACCTATGACGACCGCGAGAAGGACAGCGCCGACAAGCCCGTGTTATCAAGGCTCAAGGAGAACCTGTTCGAACGCGGTTTGGCCGACAGCTACAACGTCTGCGAATGGGCTTCCATCGACCGGCTCGAACGCGGCTCGAGCGGCGGCAACATCGCGGCGCTCAGGGCATCCGTGGCGGCCCAGGCGATCCTCACCTTCGATGAGACGCTGCAGACCCCCCGCGATATGGCCGACGTTCCGGTCGCCGTCCAGGAATCCACGGGCTCGCATTTCACCACGTTGCAGATGCTGGAAAGCGCGCTCGGCGCCGAGCACGTCAACATCGCCCCGGGCGGCCTGCCGCAGATGCGCTACGCCGGGCTCAAGAGCGGCGAATTCCGCGCGGTGACGGTGATGGAGCCGTTCATCAGCCTCGGCCTCAAGGAAGGCGCGCACATCGTCGCGGCGTCGTTCTATCGCGGCGGCGAGGTGGTGGGTCCCGATCTCACGCAGGAGCAGCGCAAGGCCTATTACGACGCCGAGAACAAGGCGGTCGATATGATCAACGCGGATTTCTACCATTACGCCCATCACGTGACGGTCGCTGCCAAGGGCGCATTGGAACCCCTTGAGCTCAGCCGCGCCTTCGTGCGCTACAAGCACGTCGATTACTACGACGAGACGCTTTTTGCGCGGACCTACGACTGGATGAAAGCGCGCGGCATGACCGAGGGCCAGAGCGCGCACGACACACTGGTGGTCCGCTGAGGCGTGCCCACCGGTTTATCGGCATTGGCACGGTAACAAAAACCCGCGGCCTCCCGCCGGCCATAGCCAGATGATGTCATGAGCACGCCGCCGCCAGGTCCATGGCCGGACACGGTCTCCACCGAACACCGCTATCCCCCTGGTACCCTTGTCCGGGATTACCTGTTGGCGGGCGCGGGCTTGGCGATCGCGGGCGCGCCCTTTATCTTCGCCCGGCCGGGGCCAACGGCGATGGTGGTCTTGGGGATAATTGGGGGGCTGGCGGGAGCTCTCGCCTTGCGCACGGCAAGCCGGCAGGTGGCGCGCTACACCCTTTCGGCCACGGGTCTCGGCCGGGGCGGGCATGGCCTCGCCTGGGGGGATCTCGCCGGCGTTCGGCTCCGGCATTTCTCCACGCGCCGGGCCGAGCCCGGATCGGGGTGGATGGAACTGCGCCTCGCGGGGCCCGGGACCCGCATCACGGTCGATTCCGAGCTCGACGGCTTCCTTGAGGTCGCCCGGGCGGCGCATGGGGCGGCGGTCGCCAAGGGGCTCACCTTTGATCCCGCCACCGAGGCCAATTTCCGCGCGCTCGGGTTGGCTGCCCCTGGATAGTGCTCTAGGCTGCGCCATGATCGAACTCGTGCCCGATCACCGTTTTGCCGGGGGCTACCATCGCGACTGCTACGTCCATCCCGCGGACGAAACGCTGTGCATTAAGATATCTTTGCGGGGAAATTTCAGGGAAACCACGCGCGAGGCGAAGTATTACAGGCATCTCGAAAGACGGCATGTTCCCTGGGACCTGTTGCCCAGGTTTCACGGAATCGTGGAAACCAGTCTCGGCCCAGGCGCCGTGTTCGACCTGGTGCGCGATCACGACGGGAAGGTGTCCGACACCCTCGAACACTATCTGCGGTCGCCGGCCTCGACGGCGGCCAATATCGACGGGCTGACCCAGGCCTTTCGGTCCCTCAGGGCGTATCTGATCGAACACAGAATCATCACCAGGACCTTGAAGGCCAAGAACATCGCCTATCAAAAATCCGGTTCGGGGAACGGCCGATTGGTGATTATCGACAATATCGGGAATACCGAATTTTTCCCCATCGGCAACTATGTCGGGTATTTTGCGCGCAGGAAAATAACCAGAAAATGGGGGCGGTTCGAGGCGGCCATCTTGAAGGAATTCGAAGACAATGATCTCGTCGGTGCGATGATTTCGAAAGGCGCCAGGTGAACGGCCCTCGCGTTGGTTTTCCCAAAAGCCACGGAGCGGGGGAGAGCGGCGCCGCGCGGGCGTGGCGCCGTCCGTTGGGTGGTCGAAGGAGTGTCCTATGAAGGCGATCAGGACCGTGGACTCCCCGTCGAATCCCCTGGAAAGCACCGCCGATGGCGTCATTGGCGGCGGCGCGGCGGCACCGCTTGATCTCGATCACGGGCAATGGATCGGGCGTGGATGGAAACGCGATTGTTATCTTCACCCCGAAGATCCAGGCCTCTGCATCAAGGTCGCCAGCGAGGCCGCCGCCAACGCGCGCAAGTTGCGCGAGCGGATGGTGTCCTGGTTCCGCGCGGAGAGCGCCGGCGATGCCCATAATCGCCTGGAATGGCAGGCGTATCGCGCCTTCGGGACCGTGCTGGCGCCTTTCGTCCCGCGCTATCACGGCTTTATCGCGACCTCTCGCGGTCCGGGCCTGGTGGTCGATCTCGTCCGCGACGAGGACGGCGGCCCGTCCACCCAGTTGGGCGATTGGCTGCACCAGGGTTCCGCGGCGCGCGGCGCCGCACTTTTGGACCGGTTCGACGTTCTTTTTGACCTGCTGGCGGCCCGCGACCTTTGGCTGATGGACCTTAATTTCAAGAATTTCCTGGTCCAGGTGGCCGAAGACGGCACCGAGCGGCTCTGGCTGATCGACTTGAAGCGGCTGGCCGACAATAAGGAAATATTCCAGGTATCGGGTTGGTCCGCCACCCTGAAGCGGCGCAAACTGGCCCGCCGGATCGATCGGTTCCATGCTAAATTCAAGGCCATGTTGGGGCCGAAGTGAGCACCTTGCCGGCCGGCGGCCGCGGCCTTCCCGAATTGGTCGTGACCAATTTCGACCGGGATTTTTCCGGCGTGTCGGCGACCATCGCCAACGTCCTGCCGGTTCAGGCCGAACGGCTTGACGTGGGGTTGGTCGGCCGCGATCTGGGTCTGTCCCAGGTCCGGCGCATGGATTGGCGCGACGTTTTCCGTCGCGGCTGGACCAAACCCGCGAACAAACCGTTCTCGATTTGGCACGTACGCCGAAATCTCGAAATGGAATGGGCGATCACCGCCCGCGATGTGCTCCGCATGCCGATCCGCACGGTGTTTACCTCGGCCTCCCAAAGGCGGCATTCGTGGCGGCCGCGCTGGTTGATAAGCCGCATGGACGCGGTGGTGGCGACCACCAGCGAAGCGGCATCTTTTATCCCCAATACCTGGGCGGTGGTGCCCCATGGCATAGACACGGCCAAGTTCGTTCCCGCCCTCGACCGCAAGGCGGCTTGGCGGGCGCTGGGGTGGCCGGGCGAGATGGGGATCGGAATGTTCGGCCGCGTGCGGCCGGCCAAGGGGACCGACCTGTTCGTCGAGGCCCTCATCCGGGTGCTGCCGGAATATCCCGCCGCTACGGCGTTGATCAACGGCATGGTCAAGCCGCGGCACGCGCTCTTCGTACGCCGACTGCGCCAAAGAATTGCCGCGGCAGGGCTGACCGATCGCGTCGTCTGGTCGGAAACCGGCGACTACGATGAACTTATCGCGCGGTTCCAGGGCGTGTCGCTGATGGTGGCCTGCCCGAGGCGCGAGGAATTCGGTCTGACGCCCATCGAGGCCATGGCCTGCGGCACGCCAACCCTTCTGTCGGATACCGGCGACTTCCGCAACATGACGAAAGAGGGCGAGACCGGCTTCATGGTACCCGCCGGCGACGCAGACGCCTTGGCGGCGCGGTTGCGCGAGATGCTGTCGGATGCCGAGCGGCTCGGCGCCATGGGACGGGCGGCGCGGCTCAAGGCCGAACGTGAACACGACGTCCGCCAAGAGGTGGCCGGCATCGGCGCGGTCTATGATCGGCTATGGGCCGGCGGGGCTTGAATCGCCGGATAATGCTCTAACCATGCAGGTTGGCGCTGACCACCAGGTTTCTCCCGTAGACCGATTGATCGGCGCCGCAGGTCTCCCAATATAGGCGTTCTTCCGGGGATCCGGCGGACCGTGCCTTCCGCCGGCAATAGCGCGATTGCGGGAATCCGAAGATCTTGGCCCACCGATGCTTGGGCTTGGGCTGATCGAGGTCGTGGAGCGTGATCATGGTGAAGCCGGCCAGGCTCAGATAAAGATAAAGCCACGGGAAGGACCAGGGCGTGACGTGCATGTGCGATCCCTTTGCCATGTGTCCGACCAGGCTCGGGAAGCCGGGAAAAAAGCCCCGGGCGAGGAACTTCAGTTTGGCTTCCGGGTACCAAATGTTGGGCGTCGTGACGATGACTAAGCCAGCGGGGTTCAGGTGGGCGGCGGCGGATTTCAAAAACGCGAGCGGATTTCCCACGTGTTCGATCCCTTCGCACGACACGATGGCGTCGTATTTGCCGAGACTGTCCGGAATGCCGTCGTCCAGGTCTGCCGAGACAAAATTTCGATACCCCCGGGGGCTCGGTTGGAAGAGATCGATGCCGTCGAGAGCGGTGCCGGGCGGAACGTGGCCGATCAGCCAACCGCTTCCCGACGGCATGTCCAGGATGGAACCAGGCGCGTGCGCACGAAGGATTTCGCCGACCGGTCCCATGTAGACTTTCAAGCTAGAGCGGTTTCAGTGAACGTGGAATCATTTTAAGGATTCCCTTTCGGCTTGATCTGTGATTCGCTTCTCTCTGGTCCAGAGAGGAGGGTTCGATGTCACGGAGCTACAGTACGGACCTTCGGGTTCGGGTGATTAGGTCGATTTCGGGTGGTCTTTCGAGGCGCCGGGCGGCGGCCCGTTTTGGGGTCGGGGTTTCGACGGCGATAAAGTGGTATCGGCGTTATCGCGAGACGGGTGAGGTTGCGGCGCGCAAGCAAGGTCAACCGGGTGGATCGAAGCTGGATGCCCATGAGGCTTTCATTTTAGCGTTGGTGAGGGAGCGGCCGGACATCAGCCTGGCGGAGATCGCCGAGGGTCTGGCCGAGAAGCGGGCCGTGTCGGCCTGTCCGGCGACGGTGTGGTATTTCTTCGAGCGTCGCGGGATCAGCTTCAAAAAAAACCGCGCACGCCGCCGAGCAAGAGCGGCTTGATGTCGTTGCCCGCCGCCAGGCCTGGTTCGACGCCCAACCCGATCTTGATCCCGAGAAGCTCATCTTCATCGATGAGACCGGCGCCTCGACCAAGATGGCCCGCCTGCGGGGCCGAGCCCAGCGCGGCGAGCGCTGCCGGGCGGCGGTTCCCCACGGCCACTGGAAGACCACGACATTCACCGCCGGCCTGCGCTTGGGAAGCCTGAGCGCCCCCATGCTGCTCGACGGGCCGATGGACGGGGATGCCTTCCGCGCCTAT
>Ga0209980_10000574_pt1 | contig 20086 bp, 16 predicted proteins | sample CR02metaG_FD_183611 | JGI IMG/M metagenome (GOLD analysis project Ga0209980, IMG submission 183611) | Deep subsurface microbial communities from Mariana Trench to uncover new lineages of life (NeLLi) - CR02 metaG (SPAdes) (version 2) | ecosystem: Environmental > Aquatic > Marine > Ocean trench...
AGCGCTATTCGGGACAAAGGGACGGTTGCGCTGTTTCTGATCCGGATCGACGAGTTTGGCGAGTACAGCAGGACCTTTGGCCGCCAGGCGGCCGATGCCTGCCTGCGGCAGATTGGCAGTGCCGTGAAAGCGGTCGCCAGGCGTTCGAGCGACCTGGCCGGCCGCTTCGAGAATGAAATTCTGGTCACCATGACCAGGAACATGGACGAAAGTCAGTGTGAGCAGCTTGGCCAGCGCTTTGTCGATCAGGTCAATCGCTTGTGCATACACCACCCGCATTCTGCGGTTCACCATTATGTCAGTGTCAGTGTCGGGGTGGTCAACGCATCGCCAGCCCCGGGGACTTATCCCTTGCAGGCGATCGAAGAGGCCAGAGACGCGCTCGATGAGGCGATCGCCCGCGGAGGCAGACGCGTATTAACTCGCCTATTTCACCAAGGCGGTGGCCGCAAGTTCAAAAAGTAATGGCCGCCCCGGCATCGATCGGGTTGCCGTCTTCATCGAGTTCCGGCTCGGCTTCTTCGACCCGGGTGATCAGCGCGACGACGCCAAACATCGGGTGATCGAAATAATGGATATCGCCGCGCTGCATCAGGCGGCTTTCCTTGATCGAATACGGGGTCGGTTTTGCGGTCAGGCCGGCAAACCCCGGGTACAGTGGGAAAGCCTCATCCCTTTCCCGCGGCAACCAGTCGATTTCCACCAATAGATGCAGAAACCGGCTCAGGCTCAAAGTCGCTGTGCCCTCGAGCGATCCCTCGTTATCGTCTATGGTTGGCAATACGAAAGGTTCTGTTTCATCGAACAGGACGCCATCTTGCTGCCAGACCTGGTAAATCAATAACTGGAAATCCCTCGAATCGTTGATGCGCTCGACGACATCGGCGAGTTGCCATTGTTCTTCATCTTCGATGATCTGCAGTTCCCTTCGTGGATTCGGTGCTTCGCCTTCTTCGAGGTCCGCCGCAAGCGCGCCGGATTCTCCTGTCGCCGGATCTCCGCCGGTGAACTGTGCGTCGTCTTCGTCGTCGCCGGTCGGGATCACGGGCGAATCCGCGATCGCTGCGGGATCTATCAAGGCGAAGCCATCGGGATCGCCGATATCTGACAACAAGGCGTCGAGTTCAGCCAGCGAAGCGGTGGCAAACGGATCGTATGGCGGAGCGAATTGCTCGTTCCCTGGCGCAGGATAAAGCTGTCTGAAAACAACCAGCTCAACCTGGTACCGAGGTGGATATTCGATGGTTTCCGGCGCCTGCCCATCGCTTTGCTGAGCCTGTCCGAATGCCATGCCGGGAATCGCCAGACCTAAGGCCAGCGCGATTACAGTTGCGGTACGCGACCGATAGGGCTTTGCATGCTGCATGCCGCGTATTATGGCCAAGTCGGCCTCGAATCGATAGGCGAAGCGCGTGCAGCCGCGATCGCGAGCGTGGCGGTCAGGCTGCCAACAAAGACAAAAGGGCTTCGAGCTCCGCGAAGCGGCTTTCCTCGTCGGGCATGTCGACCGTGAAGCGCAGGCGGTCCTGGCCGTCGAGACGATAACGGGATGGTTCCGTTTGGATTAGCCGGATGAGCGTCAGCGGCTCAACCGGCGTTTGGCCGGCAAACCAGAGGCTGCCGCTTTTCGCGGTCGCTTCGAGTCTGCGAATCCCCAATGCCAGGGCGCGCAATTTGACTCTGGCTAGCCGGAACAGCGCTTTGCCTGGCGTCGGCAGCAGGCCGAAACGATCGATCATTTCGACCTGGAGTTCCCGCAAGGCCTCCTCGCTATCCGCGTTGGCGATGCGTTTGTAAAGGATCAGCCGCAAGTGCACGTCGGGCAGGTAATCTTCCGGGATCAGCGCGGCCACGCGCAGTTCGGCTTCGACACCCGGATTGGTATCGCCGTCCGCTGCAAGCGCCTGCCCGGAGCGCATCGCATGGACCGCTTTTTGCAGCATATCCATGTATAGCGAAAAGCCCAGTTCCTGGATTTGTCCGCTTTGTTCCTCGCCGAGCAGTTCCCCGGCGCCCCGGATTTCCAGGTCGTGGGTGGCGAGCGTGAAGCCGGCGCCCAGCTCTTCCAACGACTCGATGGCTTCCAGCCGCCTCGCGGCATCGGCGCTGATCGTCGAGCGGGGCGGGGCGATCAGGTATGCATAGGCGCGATGATGGGAACGGCCCACGCGGCCGCGCAACTGGTGTAACTGGGCCAGGCCGAGCTTGTCCGCGCGATTGATGACGATGGTGTTGGCGGCGGGTAAATCGAGGCCGCTTTCGATGATGGTCGTGCACAGCAACAGGTTGAAACGCTGGTGGTAGAAATCCAGCATGACCTGTTCCAGTTCTATTTCCCGCATCTGCCCGTGGCCGATCCGGATGCTGAGATCGGGCAGCAGTCGGGCAAGCCTTGCCGCCATATTTTCGATCGTCCGGACTTCGTTGTGGACAAAAAAGATCTGCCCGCCGCGGCGTACTTCGCGCATACAAGCTTCCTTGATCAACGCATCATCCCATTGACTGACAAAAGTCTTGATCGCGTGCCGCTCGGCGGGTGGCGTCGCGATCAGCGACATCTCCCGCAGCCCGCCGATGGCCATGTTCAGCGTGCGCGGGATTGGCGTGGCGGTCAGGGTCAGCACATCGACTTCGGCGCGCAGGGCCTTGAGCCGTTCCTTGTGGCGCACGCCAAATCGTTGTTCTTCATCGATAATGACCAGGCCCAGGTTGGCGAAAGCGATCTGTGGCTGGAGCAGGCGATGCGTGCCAATCACGATATCGACGATGCCGCTTTTCAGTTCCGCGATAATTTCCCTGGCCTGCTTGCCTTTCCTGAACCGGGACAGCATTTCGACCTTGACCGGCCAGTCGGCGAAGCGATCGCAGAAAGTCTGGTAGTGCTGTTGTGCAAGCAAGGTCGTCGGGACCAGCAAAGCGACCTGGCTGCCGCCGCTGACCGCTGCAAAAGCGGCGCGCAACGCGACCTCGGTCTTGCCAAAGCCGACATCGCCGCAGACCACCCTGTCCATGGGTTTGCCATCGCGCAGGTCGTGCAGTACCTCGACGATGGCCTGCTCCTGGCCGGCGGTTTCCTCGAACGGGAAGTCGGCCGAAAACGCGCGGTAGTCGCGCTCATCGTATTCGCAGCGATGGCCGCTGCGGGACTCGCGGGTCGCATAAAGTTCGAGCAGCTCGGCGGCGACATCGCGGATGCGCTCGCGCGCCTTCTGGCGGATTCTTTGCCATTGGTTGCCGCCGAGCCGGTGTAGCGGAGCGGAATCCGGTGAGCCGCCGGTATAACGGCTGATCAGTTGCAAGGCATGCACGGGCACATAGAGTTTGTCGCCGCCGGCATATTCGAGGACCAGCATTTCCAGTGGTGTTTCGTCGATCGTTTTTGTCACCAGCCCGAGATAGCGCCCGACACCGTAATCCTGGTGCACCACCGGCGACCCGGTGCGCAGATCGGTCAGCTCGCGGATGATCTGTTCGGGTTCCCGCGCCGCCCGTCGCCGGCGGCGGCTTTGCCGAACCCGTTCGCCGAAAAGCTGGTCTTCGGCTATCAATGCCAGCGCCGGCTGTTCGAGTTGCAGGCCCTGCTGGACCGGCGCCACCGTGACCGCCAGTTTCTGGCTGGAAGCGATGAACGCCTGCCAGTTCTCGCAGGCCGGCAGGCTGATGCCGTGGCCGGCGAGTATCTCGATCAAGGTTTCTCGCCTGCCCGCCGATTCGGCTGCGAACAGGATGCGACCGGCGAAAGATTCGACGTAGCGCTGCAATGCCGCGGCCGGCTCCGTGGCCCTGGGGTCGAGGTTTAACGAGGGTGGTTTTTTGCTCGCATAATGGCGAATGCCCGGGTCTGCGCCGGGCCATTCGAATGGTTGCCAGACGATACGTGGCATCGCCTGCATGAGTTTCTGGAGTTCCTCCGGCGGGCAGCAGATTTCATCGGGTCTGAGGACGGGGCGCGCGGTATCGTGACGCCGTTGTTCGTACCTTTCGACGATTTCGCTCCACGCGGCGTCAAGCGCCGCATCGAGATCCGCGGGAAGAACGGCCAGGGAACCGGCAGGCAGGTAATCCAGCAGGGAGCTCATTCGTTCGTGAAACAATGGCAAATAGTACTCGGTGCCTCCCGGCGCGTTGCCCTTGGAAACTTCCTGATAGACATGGCTGGCGCTGGGGTCGCCTTCGAACCGCTCCCGAAACCGTCGCCGAAAAAACCGTATGCCGTTTTCGTCCAGCGGATATTCGTGCGCCGGCAACAGCCGTACCCGGTTCACGCTTGCCGCGGATCGTTGCGTGTCCGCATCAAAGCAGCGCAAGGTATCGATCTCGTCATCGAGCAGGTCAATCCGTATTGGAGAATGGCCGCCCATCGGAAACAGGTCGACCAGCGAACCGCGTATCGCAAACTCGCCGTGTTCGAATACCTGGGAAACGCGCCGGTAACCGGCCGCAACCAGCTCTTGCTGCAAGCTGCCGAGCTCCAGTCGCTGCCCCTTTTCGAGCAGCAGGGATCGACCGCGCACCCACTCGGGTGTCGCCAGGCGTTGCATCAGCGTGGCGATGGGCACGACGATCACGGCTCGCTCCAGGCGGGGGATTCGCAGAAGCGTCGCGAGGCGTTCCGAAACGATGTCCTGGTGGGGTGAGAACACATCGTATGGCAGGGTTTCCCAGTCGGGAAACTGGCTGACCGGCAAGTCCGGCGGGGCGAAAAACCGGAGTTCGTCGCAGAGTCTTGCCGCTTCGGCTGCGCCATTGCAAACCACGATAATCGGTTTGCGGTGCCTGCAGGCAGCGGCACTGATTGCCAGCGCCGGCGCCGCCCCATACAGACGGCCCCAGCGAATTACCCCGCCAGGCGATTCCGGCAATGGCGGGGAGAAAATATCGCTGTAGGTCTTTCCATCGCTCACGGCAATGCGATCCAAAGCAATGCTGGGGGCCGCGATTATTGCACAGGCCGGGCAGTGGAGTTTGCCGGGTGTCTACTTGTGTTTCCGGCGAGGTTTCGCAAGCTCGCCGTACAAATCGGTTCGCCGGTCGCGGAAAAAGGGCCAGACGCGGCGGAGCTCTTCGTTGCGGCCGAGATCTACGTTGGCAAGCAGCACCTGGTCGGCATTGGCTGCGCGGGCGAGCATCTCGCCCTGCGGACCGCAGGCAAAACTGCAGCCCCAGAATTCGATGTTCGAACCGGAATCGTCTGCCGCCCATTCCGTACCAGGCCGGTTACAGCAAATGACCGGCAGCTGGTTGGCTATCGCGTGGCCGCGTTGAACCGTAATCCATGCCTCCAGTTGACGCTCTTTTTCGTCCGCATCGTCGCCGGCGTCCCAGCCTATCGCCGACGGATAGAGCAGCAGTTGCGCTCCATCCAGCGCCATCAGCCTGGCCGCTTCCGGATACCACTGATCCCAGCACACCAGGACGCCAAGACGGCCCACCGGCGTGTCGATCGCGTGGATACCGAGATCGCCTGGCGTGAAATAGAATTTCTCGGAATACCCCGGGTCGTCCGGGATATGGGTTTTACGGTAAATACCAGCCAGGTTTCCATCGGGGTTCAGGACCACCGCGGTATTGTGAAAAACACCGGCCGCGCCTTTTTCGAATACCGAGCCGACGATGACGATGCCCAGTTCACGGGCGATCTTGCCGAGGAGTTCGCTGGTCGGGCCGGGCACCGGTTCGGCCAGGTCAAAGGTTTTTGTTTCCTCTTTCTGGCAAAAATAAACCGAGCCATGCAGTTCCTGCAATAGCACCAGTTTGGCGCCATCTGCCGCCGCCTGGCGGATACCGGCCACGCTGCGTTCCAGGTTTTCGATTCGATTCTCGGTACAGCTGTGCTGGACCAGGCCGATACGCAAATTCTTGCCGCTATCCATCGCTGGATCTCCGCTCAATTCAAAAGTCCGGCGGGCAACTGCATTGCGGCGCAGTGCAGACCGCCACCCTGGGCAATCAACGGCAGGCAGTCGATGCTGACGGCTCGCCGGTCCGGGAAACAGCGGGATATGATCTCGCGGGCTTCGTCGTCTGCCGCTACGCCGAAGCCGGGGACCAGGACATGCCCTCCACAGAGCAGAAAATTGGCATAGCTGGCGGGCAGGCGGTTGCCGTGCGCATCGCCAATGTTTCCCGGAAACGGCAACGGGTGCAGGGCAAACGATCGCCCGTCCAGCCGGCGCAGTTCACGCAATTCGCTCGCCAGCGCCTGCAAACTTTGAAAATTTGGCTCATCGCGCTCCCCGCAGGACTGGTATAGGAGAGTCCCGGGGTCGGCGAAGCGGACCAGCATATCCACATGGCCAGCCGTATCGTCACCCAATATTTCGCCATTATTGATAGTTATAAAATGTTTAATATCAAATAATTGAGAAATAATATTAATGTTATTTCTTCGTTGTTCCGAGTCCGCACAGCAACGTTGCAGCCAGCGCCGCGTGGTGATCAGGGTGCCGGCCCCATCCGACTCGATCGCGCCACCTTCCAGCACCTGGTCCACGGTCAGCATTTCAGCATTGCCGAAGCCACCGGCCGCATGAACCACCTGGTTGATCGCGTTATCGCGGCTCGCCGGGAATCTGTTTCCCCAGCCGTCGAAACGAAAATTCAACAGCAGCGGCCGGCCCTCTTTGATGATAGCGACCGGTCCGTGATCCCTGGCCCAGATGTCATCCGCGGGCGCCTCGATGAAGTCGATTTTACCCGCAGATCCGCCGGCTTCGTCGATTAGGATGCGCAAGCGGGCTGCCATGGCCTGGTCTTCGACGATCAGCAATACGCGTTGCTGCCGGCTGGCGAGCGCCGCGATTTTTAGCAAAGAGGTCTCCGCGTCGCGCAACGGGTCGATGCCGGCACGGGCAAAATCCCCGTCCTGGCGTGGCCAGGTCAGCATGATGCCGGACTGCGGCTCCCATTCCGCCGGCAGCCGGCCGGACGGGGCCACGCTCATCCTGCCGCGCCCGGCGGCGCAGCATGCAGACCCGAATGGGTGGTATTCCGCGGCTCAGCCGGATTTTTTCTTCGAGACCGAATGGATGACGTAGCGGTACTCAAAATAAACCACAAAGTCTGCGTACTCCCAGCGGGTGATTGGCGGGTCGCCAACGGAGGCGTAGCGGCGGCTCGGTTCACCGTAGCGGGTTTCAACCTGTTCCATGCTCATGCCGCGGCCGGGACCGGTTGCAAACTGGGCGATAGTTTCTGCGGAAACCGCGGCGGCCATAATGAGCGGACCGGCCATGCCAAGTCCAAGTAAAGCGGCGAGCACAATCGTCCTTTTGTTCATGGCATCTCTCCTTGAGTCCCTGCCCGCGAATATAACACTGTGGCCAGAGAAAAAAAATGCGAGAAATATCATCACTTTCCACCAGTTTTGTGGGGTTTGAGCGATATCGGGCGGCGATCGCGGGGTGGCGGTTTCAAAAATTTGTCAGGGTGAGGAGGCGAGTCTGCGCCGGCGTGTCGATGGGCCGCGTTATTCAGGGCTGCGCCATTGTGATTTAATCGCGGCCCATGTTCCAACCATTGGAAATTTTCATCGGTCTGCGCTATTTGCGAACCAGGCAACAAAACAGCTTCGTTTCGTTTATCACGCTGGCATCCCTGATCGGTGTAGCGCTTGGCGTCGCCGCCCTGATCGTCGTGCTGTCGATCATGAACGGATTCGAAAACGAGTTGCGTGGCCGCCTGTTGTCGATGACCTCCCATGCGACGGTGGCGGCGGCGCGCGGCGGTATCAGCGACTGGCGGGAGCTGATCGCCCGCGCGCAGCAGCAGGAAAATGTGGTTGGCGCGGCTCCCTATGTGCAGTTGCAGGGGATGCTGGCGAACGGCTCGAAGCTGAATGGCGCGCTGGTGCGTGGAATAAACCCGCTGCTGGAAAAGACCGTGGACCGGGTTGGCAGCTTTATGGTCGAGGGGACCCTGGACGATCTGAATGCCGCCGGCTACAACATGGTGCTTGGGCGCTTGCTGGCATTGCGCCTAGGCGTCGGTGTCGGCGACCGGGTGAATTTGCTGGTGCCGCGAACCGGTCTCTCCGCCGGCGACATCAGGGCCAGGATACGTCGTTTTACGGTCAGCGGGATTTTTGAAGCCGGCATCCAGGAACACGATGGCTCACTGGCGCTGGTCAATCTTGCCGATGCGGCAACGCTGGCCGGGCTCGGTGATGCGGTCACCGGCATACGATTGCAATTTGACGACGTGTTTGCCGCACCGGCCGGGATAAAAACCTTCGCCGGCGGCCTGGCCGGTGCCGACCGCTACCGGTTCAGCGACTGGACCGTGGAGAACGCCAGTTACTTCCGCGCGATTCGCATCGAAAAAACCATGATGAGCATTATTTTGCTGCTGGTGGTCGCGGTCGCCGTTTTCAACATCGTCGCTACCTTGATGATGGTGGTGACCGACAAGCGGGCGGAGATTGCGATCCTGCGCACGCTGGGGCTGAAACCCGAATCGGTGGTCAGGATTTTCATGATCCAGGGCCTGGTCATCGGTTGGGTCGGGGCGCTTAGCGGGGTCGTGCTAGGCGTATTGCTGGCCCTCAATGTCGGCGTCATCATGCCGAGACTTGAGGCCTGGTTCGGTTTCCAGGTCATGCCCTCGGATGTTTACTACATCAGCGAGTTGCCATCCGACCTGCATGGCGCCGATGTGCTGTTTATTGCCGTGGCCGCCCTCGTGTTGTCTGCGCTGGCCACCATTTTCCCATCCCGTCGCGCGGCCAGGGTCGAGCCAGCAGAGGCGCTGCGCCATGACTAGCCTCCGTGCCGAATTCTTGCGCCGGAGCCGGTATGAGTATTTCATCGGCCTGCGGTATATCCGCTCGCACAGCGGCAACCGCTTTATTTCGTTTATCTCGATGATCTCCATGCTCGGGATCGCGCTGGGAGTCGCGGTGCTGATCGTTGTCCTGTCGGTCATGAACGGCTTTGAGGAGGAGTTGCGCAGCCGCATTCTGTCGATGACGGCGCACGCGACCGTGTCCGGCGGTGAGCAGGGGCTCGATGACTGGGAGAGCGCCATTGGCGTGGTCGAGCAGGACCCGCGCGTGCGCTCGGCGGCGCCGTTCATAGAAGGCGAGGCGATGCTGATCGGCGCGGACCAGGTCAGCGGCGTGCTGGTCAGGGGAGTTGTGCCGGAACTTGAGCGGGAAGTTTCCGCCGTGGCGGGCTTGCTCGTGCAGGGGAGCCTGGCCGACCTGCAGGCGGGCAGTTACCGGATCGTGCTGGGCAGCGATCTCGCGCTACACCTGGCGGTCCAGGTAGGCGACCACGTGATCATGGTCATCCCCCGTGGCCGCGTGACGCCGGCCGGCGTGTTTCCGCCAGTGAGAAGATTCCGGGTCAGCGGAATTTTTCATGCCGGCATGTACGAGTACGATCGCAACCAGGCTTTTATCCACATGGGCGATGCAGCCCGGCTTTATCAAATGGGCGAATCGGTCAGCGGCGTCCGTCTGAGCATCGTCGACCCGCTGATCGCGCCGGAGGTCGTCCGCGATGTGGCGCCGCGGCTCGATGGCGCCATGTACATTTCCGACTGGACCCGCAGCCATGCCAATTTTTTCCGCTCCATCCAGATTACCAAGTCGATGATGTTTGCGATCCTGCTCCTGATCATGGGCGTCGCCGCGTTCAACATCGTATCGACGCTGGTCATGGTGGTCAGGGACAAGCAGGGGGATATATCCATTTTGCGGACCATGGGCGCACGATCGTTCAGTGTGATGAAGGTATTCATGGTGCAGGGCGTCTTGATTGGTGTCCTGGGTACCCTGGGCGGTTTGTTTCTTGGCATCCTGATCGCGGTCAACCTGGAATACCTGATCCAGGGCGTGGAAGCGCTGCTGCAGACCGACCTGCTGGCCGCGGATGTGTATTTCATCGGTGACCTGCCCGCGCGCGTGCATGCCATCGACCTGCTGAAGATTTGTACGACCGCTCTCGGCCTGTCATTTTTATCGACCTTGTACCCGGCCTGGAGAGCGGCCCGGATTCAGCCCGCAGAGGTGTTGCGATATGAGTGAAGGCCGGTCAGAGACCGACATCAATGCCCCGGTACTCGAATGCCGTGGCCTGGTAAAGAACTTCCGCCAGGGCGACAAGACAGTGGAAGTATTGCGCGGCATTGATTTCACGGTGGCGGCGGGGGAGACGGTTGCAATCGTCGGCGCATCGGGGTCCGGCAAGACCACCTTGCTGCAGTTGCTAGGCGGGCTGGATGCGCCGAGTTCCGGAACCGTCAGTATTGCCGGTCGCAATATGACCGAATTGAACGACGCCGAAAAAGGCGATCTGCGTAATGCTGCCGTCGGATTCGTTTACCAGTTTCATCATTTGTTGCCGGAATTCAGTGCACTGGAAAATGTGGCGATGCCCCTGTTGATACGCCGGGAACCTCCGGCCAAGGCTCGCAACACGGCGCGCAAACTCTTGCAGCGGGTAGGTCTCGGCGAGCGGCTGGATCATCGTCCGGGTGCGCTGTCCGGTGGCGAGCGCCAGCGCGCCGCGGTCGCCCGGGCGCTGGTCAGCCGGCCGCAGATTCTGCTGGCCGACGAACCGACCGGGAACCTGGATGGGCGGACCGGCGAGCGGGTATTTTCGCTGCTGCTCGAGCTGAACCAGGAATCGATGACCAGCCTGGTCCTGGTCACCCACGATCTGACCATCGCGCGCCGCATGGGCCGGATCATGACCCTGCGGGACGGCCGCCTGCACGAGGGGCTCAGCGAATAATCAGGCTTTTTTTGCGGCGCCGTTTCAAACGCAAGGCCATCGACCAGCGCCAGAACGCGTTCAGGCCAAAATAGCTCAGCAACGCCAGCAGCGACCCCAGGCACAGCAGGCCGGCCGTCATTGGCCACAGCCCTTCCACGATCAGGACCTGCCAGTCCGTGGTGTCCGGCGGCGACTGGCCGAGCAAAAACGATCCCAGCACATAACCGGAATAATATATCGGCGCGATCGTCAGCGGGTTATTGATCCAGACCGCGACCAGGGCGACCGGCAGGTTGACCCGCATCAAAATGGCGCCGCCCGCCGCGAGCAGGGGGTGTATGGGCAGTGGCATGAACGCCACGAAAATGCCCAGCGCCACCGCCGGGACCACGGCTTTTCTGTGGGTGGCCCAAAGCGCCGGGTCATGGATCAGCGCCTGGAATGGGCGCAGGTACCAAGCTTCCTTGATGTCTTTGTATTTCGGTGAAATTCGATTGAAAAACCGGCGTGGCATAGCAGAAATCGCTCATGCGTAGTCAAAGACGCCTGACTAAGATCAGGGCTTGAGGGAAGCTCTGATTTATTCATGAACTCGTATCTTGCGCCCATGAATAGACCAGAGCTTCCATAGGGATTATCTCCGTTCCAGGATGCCGTTGACAGTGTTGCTTGTCGCATTTTCCTTACTGGCCGGCAACCTGCTCGGCCTGATGGTGCTTTGGCCTGGGTCCACGGTTTTCCCGTTACTGGCCGGCTTGCTCGTTGGCGGCTGCCTTTTGCAGCGCAAGGCCGTTTTCGTTTTCGCCCTGGGGTTCGCGCTGGCAAATGCAGCGGTCGACCAGCGGCTGGACGACCGCCTGGCCCCGTCGACGGACCGCGGGACCACGGTGGTCACCGGCGTGGTCGACAGCATGCCAATGCAGTTGCCCGGCGCATATCGCTTCGAATTTCGGCCTTTGTCCGCGGCCCGGAAGGTACCGGAGCGCCTGGTGGTGTCCTGGTATCGCAGCGAGTTTACGCCGGCGCCGGGCGAGATCTGGCAGTTGGGGTTGCGCCTGCGACCGCCGCGGGGCGGCGTCAACCCGGGCGGGTTCGACTATGAGGGGTGGTTGTTCAGAAAAAATATCGGCGCGACTGCCTATGTCGACAACAAGGCGGACAACCGCAAGCTGGCGATTGACGGCAGCGCGTCCAGCCGCTGGCTGGCGTTCAGGTCCCGGCTCGCGCACAGGTTGAAACAGTACCCGCTGCAAGCGGAATGGCGGGGACTGGTCAATGGGCTTGCGCTCGGGGACCGGCGTGACATCAGTGAACACCAGTGGCAGGTGTTGCGAGCCACCGGCACCGTGCACCTGATGGCGATTTCCGGTCTGCACATCGGTATCGCGGCCGCGGTCGGCGGGTTCGGCGGTGCGGCTTTGTGGATGCTGGTACCGATGCTGAATCGACGGCTTGCACGCCGGGACATGAGCCTGATGGCAGGTTTTACGATTGCCGTGGCTTACGCGTTGTTGGCCGGCTTGAGCCTGCCGACCCAGCGCGCATTGATCATGCTGCTATCGATCGGGCTGTCTTTGTGGTGGCGACGCTCGACGAGCGTGGGGCAGGGTATGGCGCTCGCCCTGATCGTTATTCTGCTGCTCGACCCGCTGGCCGCGATCGAGCCCGGATTCTGGCTTTCTTTTGGCGCTGTTGCCAGTTTGTTGCTGGTGTTGTCGGGCCGTGCGTCAAAAGCGGCCTGGTGGCGCGGCTTGCTGCGTGCCCAGGCCGCGGTCTTTGTCGGGCTGTTGCCGGTGGGCCTCGCGGTTTTCGCTATGTCGGCGCCGGCAGGACTCGTTGCCAACCTGGTTTTCATTCCTTTGTTCACGGTGTGCCTGGTACCGCTGATCCTGCTATCGGTTGCCGCCGTACTCGCCGGTCTCGACGGTGTGGCGGCAGTCGTGCTGAAACTCGTCGGTGAGATTTTTGCGCTGTCCTGGCCCTGGCTGGAATGGCTGGCGGCCAACATTCCACCGCTGACATTTCCCGCCAGCCAGTTCCAGTTTGTGCTGTTGGCGGCGGCGGGAACGGTTTATCTGCTGGCGCCGGGCTGGCCGGGCCGATGGCTGGGTTTGTTCATGGTATTACCGATCCTGCTGCCGATGACAGAAAGGCTGCCGGCGGGCGCTGCCCGGATCGTGTTTCTCGATGTCGGCCAGGGGCTCGCGGTCATCGTCGAGACGGCGAGCCATCTGCTGGTTTACGACCCGGGGCCGCGTTACGGGTCCGGCGCCGATGCCGGGAGCCGGACGGTTATCCCGTACCTGGTCAGCCGGGGGCGGCGCACGGTGGACCTGATCATGGTCAGCCATGGCGATGCCGATCACAGCGGCGGACTCGACTCGCTGCGAGACGCATACCCCGATGCGCGGATCCTGGCCGGTGGCGGCGAGCGGAGACCGGCCGCGACTGAGCCATGCATGCTCGGTCAACGCTGGCAATGGGACGGTGTCGATTTTCAAATCCTCCACCCGGATAGCCTGGCCTGGCAAGGCAACGATTCGTCCTGCGTCCTGCTGATACGCACCGCCGCCCACAGCGCGTTGCTCGCTGGCGACATCCAGGCGCCGGCTGAAAATTACCTGCTGGACACGGTCGGGCAGGCCGATGTGGTGCTGGTTGCCCACCACGGCAGTGCGGGTTCATCCACCGCGGCCTGGGTTTCTGTCCTGTGTGCAAAGCTGGCCGTGGTCTCGAGCGGTTACCGTAACCGTTGGGGGTTTCCGAAAGCGGAAGTAGTCGGCCGCTGGCGAGCCGCAGGGGCCGAGGTGCTGGACACTGGCCATTCGGGTGCGATCAGCCTGGTCCTGCCGGCAGCCGGCAGTATGTTGCGGGTGCGCAGAGCGCGCGCAGACAACCTGCCGGTGTGGCGAATCGCAGAAGAGGAATTGTACCCGGCCGACCGCGGAAACGCGGCTATCGAGGTTTCCGGCTCCGCTTCGGGTGCGGTATCATGCCGCGAATTCGAGCCAAGCTGATACAGCGCGACCAACACGAGGGGCCATGTTTGAAATCGTGAAGTCGGGCGGGTTGCTGATGATCCCGATACTGGGTTGTTCGGTAGTCGCCGCCGCCATCATAATTGAGCGTTTGTGGACGCTGCAGCAGAAAAGAGTGTTGCCGGACAATCTTTCGCGCACGGTCTGGAAATGGGTCGACAAGAAACAGCTCAACGAAAAAAACATCAAGGCGCTTGACGAAAGTTCGCCACTGGGAGCGATATTGGCTGCCGGCTTGATGAACAGGGACCGCGATCGCGTGGTGATGAAGGAGCGTATCGAAGATATCGGACGGCATGTCATCCACGATCTCGAGCGTTTTCTCACTTCGCTGGGAACCATCGCCGCGATCACGCCCTTGCTCGGCTTGCTCGGTACCGTTATCGGTATGATCAAGGTATTCGCCGCGATCACCACGCATGGGGTCGGTGACCCGTCCGTGCTCGCACAGGGAATTTCGGAGGCGCTGATCACGACCGGCGCCGGCCTGTCGGTCGCGATACCCGCGCTGATCGGCTACCGCTACCTGAGCAGTCGGGTCGATAGCCTCGTCATCCAGATGGAAAAAGAAGCAATGCGGCTGGTTGACACGCTGGAAGGTAACGATAAGTGAACCTTCGGCGTCAGCTAAGCAATGAGCCCGAGGTCAACCTGACCTCGCTGATCGATGTGGTGTTGTTGTTGCTGGTATTTTTTATGGTCTCGACGAGTTTCGTGCGCCAGGCACAGTTGAAAGTGCTTTTGCCGGAAGCGAGCAGCGTAGTTGAACCGGCCCAAATGATGCCGTTGCTGGAAATCATTATTACCGTGGATGGCGATTTTTGGGTAAACGACCGGCAACTGATCAACAACGACCCGAAGACGCTACGCATCGCTTTGGCCGATGTCGCCGGCGAAGACCGCGACCTGCCGGTGACGATCAGGGCCGATGCCCGTTCGACCCATCAGGATGTCGTTACCGCGATGGACGTGGTCGCACGATTGGGATTCAGCCAGGTCAACATCGCCACGAGTAACGAGCAGGAACGATAGTTTCCATGCAGCAAAATACCCTGGACAACGGGGGTTGGGCGGTCTACAAGCGGCTGTTTTCCTACGCGGCGGGTTATTGGCCGATGTTTATCCTGGCCGGCATCGGCATGGTGGCGTACGCGCTCTCCGAAGCGGCTTTTGCCGCGCTGATGAAACCCTTGCTCGATGGCGGTTTTGTCGAGCAGGACGCCGCGGTCATCCGCTGGCTGCCGTGGGCCATCGTCGCTATTTTCATGATCCGCGGGTTTGCCGGTTTTGCCTCGGGTTACTGCCTGGGCTGGATAGGTCGCCAGGCGATCAAGAATCTGCGTCAGCAGTTGTTCGTCCATTACCTGAACATGCCCACCGCCTATTACGATCAGAGCGCATCCGGCGTGTTGCTGTCGAAAATAACTTTCAACATCGAGCAGATCGCAAATTCGACGACCGATGTCGTCAAGACGCTGGTCCAGGACACGCTGACCATCCTGGCCCTGCTCGGGCTGATGTTTTATTACAACCCCTTCCTGACCCTGTTCATGGTGGTTATCGCCCCGCTGATCGCCGTCCTGATGCGCTATTTGAGTCACAAGTTCAGGTCCTACAGCAGCCGCATACAAAATTCCATGGGGGAAGTCACCCGGGTCGCGGACGAAGCCGTGGACGGACATCGAGTCATCAAGGTATTCAACGGCCAGGAATACGAGCGCAACAGGTTCGAAGTGGCCAACGAGTACAACCGGCGGATGAACATGAAACTGATCGCCGCCCGCACCGGCAGCATGCCGGTCATCCAGCTTCTCGCTGCATGCGGGATCGCGGGCGTGGTCTATGTGGCGATTTCCGATATCCTGAGCGAACCGATCGAGGTTGGCACCTTTGTCTCGTTTCTGGGCGCTATCCTTTTGTTGATGGCGCCGCTGAAACGGCTGACCAATATCAACGCGCCCCTGCAACAAGGTATTGCGGCCGGGCAGAGCATATTCGAGGTTCTGGATCGGCCTGTGGAGGATCGCGGTGGCGATGTGCCGCTGGAGAAAGCCCGTGGCGAGCTGGAGTTTGTCGAGGTCACGTTCAAGTACCCGTCGAGCCGGGAGAACGTCCTCGATCGCTTGTCGCTGACCATCGGCGCCGGCGAAACGCTGGCTATAGTCGGCAGGTCGGGCAGCGGGAAATCGACACTGGTCAGCCTGTTGCCGCGTTTCTACGATCCCGACCAGGGCAGCGTCAGGCTGGATGGTTGCGATCTTCGCGACTACGCGTTGTCGGACCTGCGCGCCCAGATCAGCCTGGTCAGCCAGGATGTGGTGCTGTTCAACGACACCATCGCCAACAATATTGCCTATGGCGCGCTTGGCGTTGCCAGTGAGGAGCAGATACGCCAGGCGGCCGCAGCTGCGCATGTAATGGAGTTTGTCGACGACATGCCGGCCGGCCTCGACACCATGGTCGGCGACAAAGGCGTTTTGTTATCGGGCGGCCAGCGGCAAAGAATTGCGATCGCGCGCGCTTTGTTGCGCAACGCACCCGTGTTGCTCCTGGATGAGGCGACCTCGGCGCTCGACACCGAGTCGGAGAGAAAAATTCAACAGGCGCTGGACCGGCTCATACAAAACAGGACCACGCTGGTTATCGCACACCGGCTGTCGACGGTTGAAAACGCCGATCGTATCCTGGTGCTCGACAAGGGGCGGATCGTGGAAATCGGCAGTCACCAGGAGTTGCTGGCCCGGGAAGGTCACTATGCCGCGCTATACCAGATGCAGTTCCACGAGGTTTGAGCGCGAGCGCGCGTAGCCATGCACCGATGGCTTAACGGCATCTGGTATTCCGACAGGAACATCGGCTGGCTGTTGTTGCTGCCGTTCAGCGGACTGTACACATTGTTGTCCTGGCTGCATCGCTCCCTCTGGCGCACAGGAATCCTGCGACCGGAGCCCCTGCCGGTTCCGCTCATCGTAGTCGGCAACCTGACAGCCGGCGGGACCGGCAAGACCCCGCTGGTCATGTGGCTGGCCGCTTGCCTGGAGGAAATGGGTATGCGGCCGGGGGTTGTCTGCCGCGGTTATGGCGGACGGGTTGGCAAAGGGCCGGTGCGGGTCGCCCCTGACATGGATCCCGCCTATTGTGGCGACGAGCCGGCGATGATGGTGCGCCGGCTTGGTTGCCCGGTCGTCGCGGGCAGCGACCGGGTTGCCGCGGCGAAAGAGCTGATCGGTCTCGGGTGCGATGTATTGATTGCCGACGATGGCTTGCAACATCATCGCCTGGTCCGTGATTTCGAAATCCTGGTGGTCGATGGCCGGCGCGGATTCGGTAACGGCAGCCGGCTGCCCGCCGGTCCGCTGCGCGAGTCGCCAAAACGCGCCCGTACGGTTGATTGCGTAGTGGTAAACGGGTCCGGCGAAGGGCCTGGCCACGATGGATCGGTTTATCGGATGAAGCTGGTCGGCGACCAATTGCACCGGCTCGATGATGCGGAAAAAATCGACCTGGATGCCTGGTCGGGCCCGCTGCACGCGGTCGCCGGTATCGGTAATCCGATGCGGTTTTTTGAATTACTGGAGCAGGCCGGTTTGACGATCGAGCGCCATGCTTTTGCCGATCACTTCAGCTATCGTCAAAAGGATTTGGAATTTGCCGGGGACTTTGCCATCGTAATGACCGAAAAAGACGCCGTGAAGTGCCGCAGCTTTGAGCTCGACAATGCCTGGTACCTGCCGGTAAGCACGCGATTTTCGGGAGACGGGGCAGAACGAATACGCAAGCAGCTCAACGAAATGCTTTGCTCGCATGAAACACACGCCGGAGAATAATCATGGATAAGAAACTGCTCGATATCATTGCCTGCCCGCTTTGCAAGGGACCGGTCGAATACCGCGCAGACCCCGAAGCGCTGGTTTGCAAGTTCGACCGTCTCGCCTTTCCGATTCGCGACGACATACCGGTAATGCTGGAAGAAGAAGCGCAGCAACTGGAATCGGCAGACCCGTCTGCATGAAGTTTTCCGTCATCGTTCCCGCACGCTTTGCCTCCCGGCGGTTGCCCGGCAAGCCATTGCTCGATATCGGCGGCAAGCCGATGATCTGGCATACCTGGCAACGCGCCATCGAAAGCGGGGCGGACCGGTCGGTGATCGCCACCGACGACCCGCGCATAGAGCAGGCGGCCGCCGATTTCGGCGCGGAGGTCGTCATGACCGGCGAGCAACACCGCTCGGGAACGGATCGGGTTGCGGAAGCTGCGGCGCAGATGGGTCTGGGCGACGACGAGATCATCGTCAATCTGCAAGGCGACGAACCGCTGATGCCACCCGGGCTTATACGCCAGGCGGCAGAAACCCTTATGCACCAGCCGGATGCGCAGCTCGCCACGCTGGCGACCGCGGTGCACTCTGTCAGCGAATTCCTCGATACCAATGTCGTCAAACTGGTCATGGATGAAACGGGACGCGCATTGTATTTTTCCCGTGCGCCGATTCCGTGGCAACGAGACGGCGCCGGCGGCGACCTGCTGTCGCAACAAAGCCACGGGCAGGCGCTGCGCCATCTCGGTATCTACGCCTACCGCGGAGCGGCCCTGCAAACGCTGGCGCAAACTCCGGTCACCCCGATGGAAGACGCGGAACGGCTGGAACAGCTCAGGGCGCTGTGGATCGATATGCGCATCCAGGTAGCGATCGCCGCTGAGCCGATGGGACCCGGTGTGGATAGCGCCGAGGACCTGGACAGGGTGCGGTTGCTGGTCGAGGCCAAATAGTGACGAAGGGTTTTTCACTGGTCCCGGGGCGCAGGAAAACAGCAACCAGGCGCAACCGAAAAATCTATGTATTACATGAGTAAAACAATATATCTAATTGAAATTGAAAGAAATAGTAGCACTATCAATATCGTAAGAAAAAAGCGCATCGCCTGATTGCTTACAGGACTGGTTTTTTGGTCTATATTTTATATATCTGGGTGTCTAGGAAGATTTTGGCTGCGCCACTTAATGGGCCACATGCTGAAAATCCTCCAGACGACAATAACTAATCCCAAGGTTTCGGGAGGAGGCCAAAAATCATGAAGCCCATGCAATCAATTAGTCATTATTCGCGACTACCGATTCTGAACATCCTTTCCACGTTGCTATGTGTGTCATCGCTGTTTCTGATTTCTGCTGTTTCACTGGCGCAAGACGAAGAAGTCATTGAAGAGGTGGTGACCATAGGAACTCGCGTCGAAGGCCGCTCGGCGACCGAGTCACTGGCGCCGGTGGATATCATCACCGAAGAGATGATTCGCAGTACCGGTGCGACCGAAACCGGTAAGGTATTACAACTGCTCGCGCCGTCATTCAATTTCTCGTCGACGACGATCAGTGACGGAACCGATATGATCCGTCCGGCTACATTGCGGGGGCTCGGGCCCGATCAGCTACTGGTTCTGGTGAATGGCAAAAGAAGACATCCCACGGCGCACGTTAATATTCAACAGACTGTCGCACGCGGAGACTCCGGTACCGACATCAACGCCATACCGGCTTCGGCGATCAAGAGAATTGAAGTGCTGCGCGATGGAGCTTCTGCTCAATACGGCTCCGACGCGATCGCAGGCGTCATCAATATCGTTTTGAAAGACGGCATAGGAACCGAGCTGAGCGCGCAATGGGGATCGACGAAGGAAGGCGACGGAGACACCTTGGTGGCCTCAGTCAATTCCGGATTTGAAATCGGCGAAGACGGCTTCGTCCATTTCACGCTTGAATATCGCGATCGTGAGGAAACCAACCGCGCGTCACCCGCGATAACCACACTGTTCGGCTGGTACCCGGCCGGAGTTACCGATACCGATCTGCGCAGCGGCGCGGTGATGCCGGAAGTCAAATTGCGTATTGGTGACTCGGATTCGGAAAACATCGCCTTTTTCTACAATGCCGCACTGCCGACCGCCTCGGGAGAATTCTATTCGTTTGGCGGCTACACGAATCGGAAAGGAGATTCATCAGGCTTTTTCCGCGGTCCGGACGATAACAGAACCGTGCCGGTACTTTATCCAAACGGTTTTCTGCCAAATATCATCACCGAGCTAACTGACTGGTCGATAGCCGCAGGGTTTCGTGGTGATTTCAACGACACTTGGGACTGGGACCTTAGCCTGATTTATGGTTCCAGCAAGTTCGATTTTCAGGAAAGGAATACCGTCAATGTAAGCTGGTGGTTTGAGCCGCTCGATGGAATGGACGCTGCCAACGGAATCTTCGGAGCGTCGCCGCAAAGCGGCGATACTGGAGACTTGTTGTTAGACCAAACGGTGCTGAATTTCGATGTTCGAGGGTTTA
>Ga0209980_10000576_pt1 | contig 20054 bp, 21 predicted proteins | sample CR02metaG_FD_183611 | JGI IMG/M metagenome (GOLD analysis project Ga0209980, IMG submission 183611) | Deep subsurface microbial communities from Mariana Trench to uncover new lineages of life (NeLLi) - CR02 metaG (SPAdes) (version 2) | ecosystem: Environmental > Aquatic > Marine > Ocean trench...
ATCCCTTGCCTCAAATATTACATCACTTGGTAGTGCAAGTGATTTCATAATTTCATTCTCATTATGATTTCGACCAACTACTAGCTTTATTTTTTGATTAAATCTAAAATGTCTCCCAATCTTTAACAAATCAATATCATTTGTTGTTGGGGTTTCTGTATGTTTGAAAAGATCTTTTGCTCTTAATGAAAAAGCTGGATCCGTAAGAAGACAGCCGCCTCCGGCATTTGGAGGATCTTCAATTCCAAATTCTTTTGCTAACTTGAGTTGATCTTTTCTTGAACGACCTCTTATCATCCCAAGTTCTTCTCTTTTTATTAGTCCATTTTTTTCTGGATCAGTTTTTGCTAACAGTGCACCTGAAAGCGGTCTTACAATTTTTCCCTCAAGATTAGATTCTTTTTCAATTATTTTCAATGCAGGACCATGTTGACTCATTGGTCTTTGCCCTAAAACTTCTCCAGAGATGATAAACTCTGCTCCAATTTCCTCCATATGCTTTTTTGCTGCATCAAACATCATAGCTCTACAATCAATACATGGATTCATTCCAGAACCAAAACCATGTTTTGGATGTTTTAACATTTCAATGTATTCATCACCAAGGTAAACAGTTTTTAGATTGACACCAAGTGTATCAGCTCTTTCTCTAATTTCAAATCCACATCCTTTACCACAATCAAAATCACAAAACGGAGTCTTTATTGCTACAGCAGAAACTTCAAAGCCTTGCTTTTGCATCATTTTAACAGCGAGCTGACTATCTAGTCCACCAGAAAGTAAGGCTACAACTTTTTTCTTTTCTGTCATAATCAAACAAACTTAGTCCACTATACAAACTTTGCAGCAAACATAAATTTAGAAAAGTAAAACCCTGCACATTGCAACAACGAAGAAAAAATCTACTAAAATTTTGTAATAAAATTGGTTGTGATACAATTGTTGCTTTTGAGCCTGAAAATCTATTCTATATGACTGGATTTTGGGGTGAAGCAATTGGAATATTAGAAAAAAATGAAAAAACAACTATTGTTTCACCAGAACTAGAGGTAGATAGAGCAAAAGACGAATCAATTGATTGCAAAATAGTAGGAGCCGAAAGAGGAATAGGTTTGATTTCATCACTCATTCCAAAACTCAAAGGAAAGAAGGTTTGTACTGACTCCCAAAATTACAGTATAGTAAATTCATTAAAAAAATCAATTAAAGGAATTAAACAATCAACTGAGCCATTCTACAACGCACGAATAGTCAAAGATACCAATGAAATTTCAATTTTAAAAAAAGCATCAAAAACCATTGATGAAATGTTTGAACTCTGTACAAACAAGATCAAAAAAGGACAAAGAGAATCTGAGCTCCAAGCAATTTTGATGTCTTTTGCTATAGAAAATGAAATGTTTGATACTGGTTACAAATCAACTCTTAATCCATTGATAATAGCTAGTGGCCCAAATGGTGCATTGCCACATGCTCAAGTCACAAAAAGAAAATTTTCAAATGGTGATATGATAGTAGTTGACCTAACACTGCGCTACAAGGGATATGTTAGTGACGCAACAAGGACATTTGGTTTAGGAAAGGTTTCAGAAAAAGCAAAAACTGTGTATGAAATAGTAAAAAATTCCCAAAAATTAGGCCTTATGGCAGTCAAACCTAACTCTTTATGTAAATTAGTCGATGAAGCATGCAGAAAATATATCAAAAGTAAAAAATATGGAAAATACTTTATACATTCTACTGGTCATGGTATTGGTCTTGAGGTTCATGAGCTTCCTAACATTTCAGTAAAAAGCAATACTAAACTCAAAAAAAATATGGCAATTACTATTGAACCTGGCATATACATACCAAAAAAATTTGGCGTTAGAATTGAAGATTCACTTATTGTGCAAGAAAAACCAATGATGTTACATAAATTTTCAAAAGATCTAATTATTATCTAATCTATTCTCAATCTGTTTTCTAATAATTTTTGAAATCTGAATTTTTTTCTTCCAACCTGAACTAATTACTTTACCGTCTTTGAACACTATCTGTACATTGTTGTGTTCAGGATTTTTTTGATATTTTGTTCCAATATCGTTTGCAATTATCATATCTGCCTTTGTTTCTTGCAGTTTTTTTCTTGCTATTTTTATTAGGTTTATTTTAGTTAGGTTTGTTTCAGCTTTGAATCCTACCAAAAAAACATCTTTTTGGATTTTTTTTATTTGATCTATAATCTTTGGTGCTCTTTGTAACTTTACAATCATTTGTTTAGATGTACTTTTTATTTTTGCTTTATTAAATTTAGTTGGAACATAATCAGAAGCAGCTGCAGCCAAAATTACAACGTCAAACTTCTTTTTCATTTCTTTTTTAACAGCTGTAAACATCTCCATTACTGTCTTTACAGGAATGACTTTAGCTCCTTTTGGAGGTTTTTCTTGTCCAGGACCATAAATTAGAGTAACCTTAGCTCCTCCTGAAATTAGACCAGAAGCAAGTAAAACTCCTGTTTTTCCAGTACTATGATTTGTAATTATTCGAATTGGATCAATGTATTCTATGGTAGGACCTGCAGTCATTAGAATTCGTTTGTTTTGTAACTTAGGAGAAATTCCAAATTTTTTTAATACATATTCTAAAATGTCTTCAGGCTCTGCAGCTTTAGCTTTTCCTTCAATCATAAGGGGTGAAATAAAATCAATTTTTTGTTTTAGAAATTTGATATTTCTTAATACTGCAACGTTTTCATGCATTGATTGATGCATTGCTAAGGCCATTAGAATAGGAATCTTTGAACCAAAACCAACGGTAAGAACTGTTGAAACAGGCGTGTCATCAATACCATTTGCTAATTTTCCAAGTGTATTAGCTGTAGCTGGATAAACAATGATAAGATCGGATTGTTTGTAATCTGCAAGTCTAATGTGTTCTAGATTTCCGGTAAGTTTTGATACTACCTCATTTCCAGTTGCCCATTTGAAATAATCTGGCTTAATCAATTTCGTTGCAGCATCACTTACTACACATGTAACATCTGCACCGTGTCTCATTAAAAGTCTGGCAAGCTCAATTGATTTGTATGCAGCAACACTTCCAGCAATGCACAAAACAATTTTTTTTCCAGATAATTCTGTACCGTAAGACTCTACGATATCAAGAGATGGATGTTTTTGTTTTGATTTCTTTTTAGTCAATTTCCTTTCGTAATTTTTCTAATTCTGATTTTTCCATAGAAAACCAATTTTCCTTAGTTGGAAACTTTCCTAATTCTACATCTTTTCTATAGGATTTTACTGCATTTGTGATATCATTAGATAAGGAAAGATAGCGTTTTACGAATTTTGGCTTTAGTTTATCATACATTCCTAGAATATCATGAATTACTAGAACCTGACCATCGCAGTATTTACCTGAACCAATGCCAATTGTAGGAATACTAATGCTTTCAGAGATAATTTTTGCAACCTCATAACTAATCATTTCAAGGGCAATGCTGAAAACCCCAGCCTCCTCAAGTGCTTTTGCATCTTCAATTAAACGCATTGCAGTTTCTACTGTTTTACCTTGAACTCTGTATCCTTGAGATAATATTGTTGTTTGAGGTTGCAATCCAATGTGCCCCATCACAGGTATTCCCATTTCAACAATTGCTTTTATTGTGTCAGTCATTTCTCTTCCTCCTTCAAGTTTTACAGTGTCGGCTCCTGCTTTTATCAAACGACCAGAATTTGCAATTGCATCTGATATGCTTGATTGATATGACATGAAAGGAAGATCACCAACTACTAATGCATTTTGTCGTGCTCTACTAACTGCCTGAGTAAACATTTCCATTTGTTCCATGGTAACAGGAATTGTATTTTCATAACCGAGCATTACCATACCGCCACTATCACCTACCAAGAGAATGTCAACACCAGCCTTATCACAAAGTGATGCTATAGTATAGTCATAAGATGTTACAACAGAAATTTTTTCTCCGGCAGTTTTCTTAGTAATAATATCTTTAACAGATTTATGCATTATGTAATCTCCTTGTAAGATGTTTTTTTATTTCAATTACTGATTGTGATAGATTTTTTTTGTTATCAAACTTATTCATTTGAATATTTTTTTTCTTTGAAAGAGTTTTTGTTAAGTTGATGAGCTCCTTCATTCCACGAATAACATTATCAACAATTGTAATGTTAGCTGTTTGTGAAGTCCTTGACAAGGGATTAAGATCAAATGTAATTACGATTTTCTTAATTTTTCTTAATGCTTGTGTTCTATCACCATCTTCAAGTGGGACTAAAACTACGTCTGCTAGATAAATTCCATCTTTATCTATGAATCGTCTAGCACTATCTAGAGTAGAAATACTTCTAGAGGATTTACGGTTTATACCTAATATCTCCTTTGCACCATGTTTTTTTAGAATTTTTACGATGTTTTTCTTTCGTTTATCATTTGCATAGAAGAGATTAACCTCGATTTTTGCGTGAATTACTCTAGAAAGATGAACAATTTCTTTTGGGCATAAAGCTGTAATGTTTCCATTTACTGAAATAACTGGGTAGCTTGCAGAAAGAAGTGTTACTGCAGCTGCTTTGATAGCTTTTTTAGCAGAGATTGAAGTTCTTTCTCCAAGAAGATAATCAAAAGTTTCTCCTCTACCATGTGCCATCAGACCTTCCTTAGCTACAAGACCTTGATCGAATCCATTTACTAACATTTCACGTATTTGTAATGATTTTGCACGTGGATGACTTTGGGGAATTAGCGTCATACTTTTCATAAATTAATTAAAATTTTATTGATTTAATCTTGCACCAGCATTATCAATTTTTGATCTAATAATAATGCCTTCTTTGTATTTTTGTAAAATTTTCATAACTTTATTTTCCATGTCAGATGATATTAAGCTAAAAATAGTTTCACCAAACAGAGCAACACCACATTTTATTCCATTTTCATGAAGCTCATTGATAACCTCGTTCATTCTAGGAGTAATTACTTCTACATATTTTGCAAACTTTATCGACATATCTTGAAATTCATTACAATCTTTAGATTTTAGAAGTTCTTTTACCATTTTTCCACCTAATCCGTTAATTGAAGATAATCTTTCATTGAGGAATTCTTTTGTTGAAATTGGTGAAAAACAAATTATTATTACATCTGAGGAATTTGTTTTAATCTTTTGTATAGCACCAATGCCAGGAGCACCACTTTTGGTTCTAATTTCAAATCCACCATGATATGATGCTAACACATCACCAAGACCTGTTTGACATTTTATTTCAGCGTTATGTGCAATTTGACCTACTTGTGTCTTAGAAAGTTTTGTACCAAGTGCTTGATTTAATGCAATACCAAGTGATAATGCAACTGCCCCACTGCATCCTAAACCATAACCAACAGGAATCGGAATGTCATGAAAAACCTCAATGAAATATTCATAATTAACTATGTTAAGAAATTCGTTTATCATAAATTCTGAAACTTGAGTGTTATCTGATTTGTATCCATTAATGTTTAGTCGAAAATTTGAATCATCATATTTTGTTTTTAATCTTGCCCTAACAGTGGTAGTTACGCCCTCCTGCATGGAAAAACCTGCCCCTAAAGAGCCAATCAATTCTGGGCTCTCTTTGTTTTCCAACTCTGCAGTGAAGAATCCTGTTACATGTGCTGGGCAAAATGCTTCCCCTCGCATATGATCTGAGTTTAAATTTTACACAAGATATAAGAATTAGGCTTAAATTATTTAAATTAGTATAAATTGACTAAATTCATTCGACGCCTACAAAAGATTGGTAGTAGCATCTTAGTTTGCTTGCCAAAAGAATGGGTAGATGATAACAAGCTTGTCAAAAGTACTCAAGTTGAGCTTGAAACGGGGAAAAATAGTATTTCTATTACTGTAAACAAAGAAAATAAACCATCAAAGGAAGTTGTAATATCCTATCCACTTCCAAAAGAAGAAAACATAACAGCAGATCTTACTGGTGCATACTTACTTGGTTATGATATAATTCGAATTAAAGGAAAAACAACAATACCTGTACTAGACCGTGAAAAGATTCGTGAATCCATGAGAAGATTGGTTGGTGTAGAAATTATTGAAGAAGACTCATCAAATATTGTCATTCAATTTTTGTTGGATGCAACTTCGTTAAAACCTGAAAAAATCTTAAGAAGAATGAGTACCATTGCACTAGGAATGTTTCATGATACATTGAATTCTTTAATCTCTGATGACAAAACAACCCTTCAAACACTATCAGATAGAGATATAGAAATTAACAGACAATACTTTTTGCTTGTTCGATTAATTAGAAGTACTATGATGGACCAAAGACTTGCTAATGTATTTAATATGGAAAATATAGATATATTAGATTTTAGAATTGCAGCAAATATTTTAGAAACCGCGGGTGATACAATTGTAGAGCTAGGAAATTTAATTATAAAAGCTTCTATATCAAAAAGTGATCTAAAGAAAATATATGATGCTGTAAAAGATATTGAAACTATTCATAAAAAATCAATTGATGCATTTATTGCAAATGATAGACTACTAGCAATTGATGCAATAAAGCTTCATAGAAAATATCTAAAAGAAATCACTAATTTTCGCTCTTCATTAGAACATAAGAAACAGATTCCAATTGATTTTCTTGATATAGTATACATGTTTGAAAGAATTACTAGATGTTGGGCAGACATTGCAGATCTTATACAACCAATTTATAAAAAATAAATTATAATAATTTCTTTTTCGCAGCATATGTTAATACTGCACAAATAGTTTTAGAATCAATAATTTTTCCAGACTTTATCATTTGAATTAATTTTTTGAAATCCATTTTTACTACTGAAATAATTTCATCATCATCAAGCTTCAAGCTTCCAGATTTTTTTAATCCGGAAGCAAGAAAACAATGTATTACTTCCTTGTTGTAACCTATAGAGGGATAATATGAGAGTAAAGGAGTCATTTTTTTTGCAGAATATCCAGTTTCTTCCTTAATTTCTCTAAAAGCACAATTCCGTGGATTCTCACCTTTGTCTAAAGTTCCAGCAGGAATTTCTAATACATATCCATGAGGATAACGATGTTGTTTTACTAAAATGACTTTACCTTTCTCATCAAATGCAAGCATTGCTGCAGCTCCTCTATGTTCTATTATTTCTCGTTTAACTTTTCTACCTCTAATTTTAAGATCATACAAACTTAATCCCAAAATCTTTCCATCATAAATTATTGTTTTTTTCATTGAAACAAATTTTAATGAAAAAACTTATTATTTAATGTGTTTGATAGACTAAATGTAATTTTTTAGAAGTTTTTGATTCCTTTATTGTATCTATAACCCATTTTATTGGCATATTGATTTTTTTAGGAATAAAGAGATCTACAAATTTTACTCCAGACACTTCTCTAACTTTTTGAGTATATTCATCTACCTTGAATATATTATCACTATACATGAATAATACAATTTGATTTTTCGCAAGAAATGGTTTTTGTAAGAAGAACTTTTTGAATTCTTTTTCCAAGTTTTTTAATATTTTTTTGAAATCATCTTCAACCCAAACTAAAATTGCATAAGGAATATAACCTATTAATTTTTCAGGATCATAAATCAATGTGAATAAAATTGCTTCATCTTTTTGTAATTTTTCTATACATCTACCAATTGTTTTTGAAGATAGCCCAGTTATTTTGGCTAAATCTTCTATATTGGCACGTGGTTCTTTCATTAATTCATTAATTATTTCAAGATCAGTTCGTGTGAGATCTGATCTAATTCCTGGATTTTCTGCATGAAAAATACTCAAAACTCTAACATCCTTCATCAAATTTTTGATTAGCTCTATTTTTTGTTCAACTTTTTCTTTTACTACAATCCCACATACTGTAATACCACCAACACATGGAACTACAAGGAATGGTTCACCAATTAGCTTTACTTGTTTTAATACATCATCTAGGTTCAGACCTGTTACTACAACATAAAACAAATTGTAACCCAAAACAGGAGGTTCTATTTTTAGAGTAAATTTTTCGATGACTTTGTTATCTATCATTTTTTGAATTCTTGTTTTTACAGCTCCACCTGAAATTCCAATTTTTTTGCCAATTTGTCTATTCGCCTCTCTGCAATTATCGAGCAATACGTTCAAAATTTGCATGTCTAATTTGTCCAATTTCTGATCTCCTTTCTTGATTTTGTATTAATATCAAACCTATTATTAATAAAAATGTCGGTATTATCAGTATTATACACCAAATATATTAAATATCAGACATTTCCTAATAAAATACGTTGGAATACAGGTTCAATTTAGCCAAAAGAATGCTTTTCAATAAAAAAGGTAGCCTGATAGGAGCTGTTCTCGCAGTAACAATTGGTATTTTAGTAATTCATGTAAATTTTGTAATTTTTCAGGGATTGTTTGATGCAATTGTTCGAGATTTAACTGATTATAATTTTGGGGATGTACAAGTTACTGACGAAACGGATTACATAGACAAATCAGATCTTGCATTAGTTAATTGGTTTGAAAGAATTCCATATGTTGAAGCGGCAACATCGCGGATGTCGTCCACAGCTGAAATTAACATGACAAAATTTGGTAAAAAGTATGAAGAAACCCGAGTCCCAGTTGTTGGAGTTGATCCATTAAGAGATATTAGAGCTTCCACAGTACATGAAACAGTAACTGAAGGTCAGTTTGTTTTTTCACGAAATTCTATTGTTTTAGGTTCTAATGTTGCACGAGATCTGGGTGGAGCTCAGGTTGGAGATAATGTAAAACTAAAGATTGTAGATAGATGGGGTGAGGATCAAATCAAGAGATTTATTGTTACAGGAATAGCATCGTCTCCTGGAGGTCAAGGTTTTGATTATACCGTTGTAATTCATATTGATACTTTACGAGATTTAATGAGTAGAGATGGTTATACTGGATCAATTATGGTAAAGCTAAATGATCCCACTAAAGCTTTAGAAGTCAAGGATTTCTTTTTGAGATCTTTTCCAAATGATGACTTTAAAGCTGAAACAATAGAGGAAGTTGCTGAACAACAATTAGCTGGTTTTAGATCTGGTATTGCTATGATAAATATGATTGGTTACTTTGGTATGATGTCTTCAGCTTTTGCAATTGTTACTATTCAAATGATGTTAGTTAATGGAAAAACAAGAGAAATTGGGGTAATGCGTTCTATTGGGGCAAAAAGAAAAGATATTTTACTAATTTTCTTGTTCCAGGGAATCATAATTGGAATCATTGGTGCAAGTGTTGGTACTGCTGCTGGATTAGGATATACAGCTTATGCAAAGGAGACAAAAATGTCATGGAATAACAGTCTTCCATTAGAAGTTAGCTATAATTGGGAAAAAACTATTCAGACAGCACTTACTTCATTTGGATTGGCCGTTATTGCATCAATTTATCCTGCCTATAGGGCAACTAAACTATTACCCGTGGAGGCGATAAGAACTGTCTGATAAGGTTCTAGAAGTCAAAAATTTGACTAAGATTTACGGTGAAGGAGATGTTCAAGTTAGAGCTTTACAAAATGCCTCATTTTCAATCAATAAAGGGGAATTTGTACTAGTTGTAGGTGCATCTGGTTCTGGGAAATCTACTCTACTAAACATGATGGGTCTTTTAGATCGTCCTACAAAGGGCAAGGTCTTCATCGATGGAGTTGATACTTCAACTCTAAATGATAACCAAATTTCGGCTTTTCGGAATCGAAAGTTGGGATTCATTTTTCAACTTGCAAATTTGTTGGCAGATCTTACAGTTTTAGAAAATGTTACACTTCCACGACAAATCCAGGGAAGCAATGGAACAGCAATTGTTGATGCAAAAAAACTGCTAACAACAGTTGGCCTTGAGAACCAGATGTATAAACGGGCAAACAAAATTTCAGGTGGACAAGCTCAAAGAGCAGCAATTGCACGTGGTCTAGTAAATCATCCTTCAATAGTTCTAGCTGATGAGCCAACTGGAAACTTGGATTCTGTTACTGCTGGAACTATTGTTCAGCTGCTAAAATCAATGTCAAGAAAACTTGGTCAAACCTTCATTGTAGTTACTCATGACCGACATCAATTTGGTGACGTAGATAGGGTAATCACCACAAAAGATGGACTTGTATTTGAAGATGAAGAACCAAGAACTTTAGAGGTTACAGCATGAGAAAACCAAGAATTTTTGTCTTAGCTTCACTTGTAATAATCTCTCAGCTGGCATTAGTTAATGCCTATGCTCAAGTTGGAACTGGAGAATCTCCATTTGAAAGGAAATTTGGTGATGTAAAGTTTCTTGATGCATATTTTGGAGTTGCAGATGAAAAATTTGAAGTTAGTCCAGGTGACAGAAATGTTCCATTTACTGTAGTTGCTGCAAACGTTGGTACTCAAGATATTACTGGAATTAAGGGACAATTGTCTTTACCATTAGGATTTTCATCATCTGCCGGTCCAGGATCAATTATTGAAGCTGACGCTGATTCAAACTCACTTGCAGGAGATGTTTTTACTTTGACTTTCTTTGTTAATGTAAATGAACAAATACAAATCGGCCAATTCCCGGGTTCAGCTAAAATTGATTACTCTAGGCTTCGAGAATCAGGATTAAGAAACTCATTTTTTGATTTTAACTTTAAAGTGACTGGTGATAGCATCATTAACATGCGTGCACTTGATCCATTTCTTACATCATTGACGAAAAACCACATCATAATTGAGTTATCAAATGAAGGAACTGCTCCAGTTTCAGGTGTTGACATTGAACTAAAAAATACTCAGGGAACAATTGGATCAACAACTCAGTCGGTAACAAATGTTGAAAATGTCATCATTTTAGATAGTAATTGGGACATTGGACATCTTGCCCCTGGAACATCAAAGTATATTGAAGTTGATGTATATGTTCCTGAATCATTAAAGGGAGAGACACTTCGTGCCCCAATGGAAATTACTTATTTTAATGCACACGGTGATCGACATACAATCACTCGAATTGTTGATTTTTACGTAAAGGGTCTAATTGACACAAGAATATACAATGTAGATGTGATTGATTTGTCTGGAAAACAAACTTTGATTGGTGAAATTATCAACGAAGGAAATGAAGCTGCACTTTTTGGTTTTGTAACACTTCTACCACTTGGTGACTCTAACATAAAGGAGACAACTCAATACATTGATGAAATAGAAACAGATTCTCCAGTGCCATTTAATATCCCAATAGAGTTTGTTGGTGAACCAAGATACGGGGAACATGATGTAAAAATTAGTGTAAGATACAAAGATTCTGTACGTGATGAAAGATTTGAAATTTATGAAACTACAATTTTTCTAGAAGATCTATCAGATAATGATGAATCTGGACCTGACTTTACTTCGTTTATTGCTTTAGCTGCAGTTGCTGGAATCGGTGGAATAGCTTTTACAAAGTTTAGAAAGCGAAAAAGAGCACAAGAAGTATGAACCTTTGATTAATGTTTAATCTAAGGTTTATGAATAGGAATTCCATTAATCTATTACTTGATAACAAATACTTGGCTAGTTCTCGTTTTAATAGTAATAATTTCAATTTGGATAACGCCTGTTTTTTCTCAAGGAACACCATTAGAGCAATTCAAATTTGGAATTACTCTTGATAAAATTACATGTAAAGCTGGCTATGAGCTAATAATTAAAGTAGGAACTTGGTATCCAGCTTGCGTTAAACCATCTACTGTAAACCGCTTAATTGAGATTGGATGGGCACTCAATAAGACTCAACATGAAGAAATAATCAAGTTTGCAAAATCTGAAGATTCTAATGGAGAAAAATGTTCAACTGTAACATTTCCTGTTGATTGGTCTGGCTGTAATTTGTATGGCAAAGTTCTAACAAATATCGACCTTCGATATGCAAATCTTCGTAATACTAATCTATTTGGTACTACACTTAGCAACAAGGACCTTACACGAGCTGACTTTACCTCAGCCAATCTTAAAAAAGGTAATTTAGATGGTGCAATTCTTCACGGTGCAATTTTTAAAAATGCACACCTAATTGACACCAAAGTTAGAGGCGCAGATCTCACTAATACTGATTTTAGATTTGCAAAGCTTTATCGAGCCGATTTTACTGGTTCTACTTTTACCAACGCCGATTTAAGTTACTCTAGTCTCACTCGTGCCATTCTAGCCTTTGCAAACTTGCAAGGAGCAAATTTAGAAGGAGCTGGAACTTGGGAAACAAACCTGAATCATTGTTACAATCATCCTATTTGTGAATAAATAAAAATTTGACATTAAATAGACTAAAATTAGAAAATAAATTCCAATAGTTTGTGTTAACTGCTTTATTTTCAATTGTAATAATTCTAATACCAATGTTTTTTGTAGTGTCAGTGGATAATACTAATGCAAATCTTTTTGTTTCTACTGACGAAACAAAAAAAAATTTAAGATCCATTATAGAACCTGATTTAGAATACAAATTCAAAGAATCTTCAGGTTGTAATAGCTTTGCTCCACAAAATTGGAGTAGAAACAGTAACTATGTATACATCGATCGTTTGAATCCTTCTTTTAAAGTTGCTTTTTTTAGAAACGAAATACCTTTACTTATTGATGATACAAAATTCAAAACATCTGAATTTTCTGAAGGAACTAAAACAGTTACAGCTGAAGTAGGAGAACCAATCAACTTAAAACTTCTTTTATTTGAAAACACAGGACCGCATAATATTCAAAATATTATCTTGTATCCTAATATTCAAGAAAATAATTTTACTAAAATGGAAACTGACACCTATATTGTCTTCGAAAGAGATGATCCAGAATTAACTGGCTATAAACTTCATCAATATCATACACGAGGAATTAGAGAAGATCCATACCGTTCCTATACATATCCCAATATGTTGGGAAATTATTTAATTCAAATCAATGATCCCAATAACTTATTCTCCGAGGTAACTGCAGATGCAAAAAGGGTTAATCATAAAATGGAAGTTGTATTTGAACTTACATTTGCAAAGAATATGGAAAAATCAAACTTCGTAATCACAGCTTCAGATGTAAAAAAAAATACTATGATTTGTAATATTGTTAACGCTTTGGAAGTTACAAACTTCTCTAATCATGAGGAGTAATATTGGCTTTCATAGCAAAGATCATGAATCTTCTGTTCGTCTAAAAGCTCATCTTCTATTACGATTTCATCAATCTGGCCTGAGAAAAATCCCATTTTTTTGAAGGTACCTCTATCAGTAGATTGTTGTGCACCAATAAGGATTTGATCATCTGATGAAATATTCTCAATTGATTGAATTGATACAAATCCATTTGTATTAATTCCAGGAATTCTTTGAATTTGTTTTGTTCCTTCTAGATTACCGTTGATGTATATGCTAATAGATGAACCAGCAAGTGTTACTGCAACATGTGTCCATTCCTCTTGAATTATAGAAGAAGACTCTATCATAGTCCATTTGATCCCATCAAAAACGGAGAATCTTACTATTTGCTTGGGCCAGATGTTGTTGTTTATAGTTAGAGAAAATTCATTTTCTTTGCTTAGTATGGTAAATTGTGAAGAACCTTCACTATAATCAGGTTTAACCCATGCTGATAAAGTAAACGCTGATACCGTATCTAGAGAATCAATTCCATTAGTTTCATAATAATTTCTATTCAAATTAATAACCGTCTGTGATTGAGGTTCATCATTATTTTGTTTTTTAACATTTGAAAACCCTACATATTCTTCATCTACAACTAAAGGACTTGTAAAGGATACAAGCTCTACTGATGACATGGAATCAGTTGGAAGCTTGGCTTCTGATGATTTAATTATAAAAGAAGATGTTGGTTGATTAAAAGCAATATACTTTGAATATGCTCTTTGAGTTTCTGGTGGTAGAGCTTTAAAATCATCTACGCTTGACAATTTATTGAGTAATCCATATTTTACATTCAATTCATTTACAAGCTGTAATCTTTCTGCTTTAGGTATTTTTGCTAGGGTTACGAATACATTTTGTGCTTGTTGACGACTTCCACCGTTTTCAAGGATTTGATCCCTAGCTTGTCTTGCAACAATTACTTTTTGTTGCATATATTCAAAAAGTTCCCAATAGAAATCATGATACATTGCTGGTTTTTTTTCTACATATTTTGCAAATGCAGCTCGTGGTGTAAAATCTTCATATCTCTTATACATCCGATCTAGCTCTTCTTGCAGTTTTGCATTGACAATCTGTCTTTGTTGTTCAATGAACTTTTGTTGTTCTGTCAATTGAACTTGAGGATTTTGTAGCTCTGCAATTCTTTTCTTTGAAATCTCAATATTTTCTAAAATTTTAGCAGTCATTGGATCATTTAGTAAATCCTCACCAGCTAAAATAGTCCATTCATAGACATCAAGTTCTGCTTGCAAATCTTCTGTTGAGGTAGCATCTGCAGGTTGCGTAAGACTAGAAATTGTTATCATTAGAAGAATTGAAAGTGTAAAACCTAGGATTAATCTCATATATCCTTTCAAAAATAGTCATTTTCAACATTATAAAAGGATAGATCCAATTTTAATAGTACAACTTATTTGGCACTAGCAAACACTCCTATTTTTTTAATTTCATACTTGAAAGATTATATTCAATGCAAGAATTTTTGGATCATGGATTCCGAAATTGAAATCCCAAAGGGAATTCGACATTTTATGTTAGAAAGAGCAGAAGAAACTACACTGGGAAATAAAAATGGAGCAAAAAAACAGTTTCGCTATGGCAATTTACACATTCGTGAATATGAAGACAAATTCCTTGTTCACATGGACAAATTTGATCCTAGAAAAAACCCTTTAGGTCATTTGGTTTTTGATGCACCAGAAGTTTTGATTGGTTTAGCTAGTGCAGCTCTTGGTGGTAGTAAAGTTGCATCTTACATTTACAAAAAACAAAACAATTCAATATTTTCAAAACGGAATTCAACAGTTTTAGGTTTGCTTTCTTCATTAGTTTTTGGTTATCTAGGTTTCGCTTTAACTAAAAAAATAAAAAATCTTCAATAAGATAGCCTTATGACTACTCTACGAACTATCAAGGTACTCTTCAAACTCTTTCCTTCAGTTATAGCATTAAGAAAAGATAGAAGAAATTGGGTTAAGAGTGAAGGAAAAAATGTTGATGTTGAAAAATATAGAAAAAATGCAAGAAGAGTTCTAAACACTTTCATATCATTAGGACCCGTTTACATTAAGCTTGGTCAATGGCTTTCATCACGAGCCGATATTTTACCTAAACCATACATGGAAGAGCTTGCAAAACTACAGGATGATGTTCCTCCTGCACCATTTGAAAAAGTTAAACCAATAATTGAAAATGAATTAGGACCAATTACTGAAAAATTTGATTCACTTGATCAAAATGCTATTTCAGGTGCATCTTTAGGCCAAGTTTATCGTGCAAAAATTCGTAATCAAGAAGTTGTTATAAAAGTTAAACGACCAGGAATTGAGAAAGCAGTTGAACAAGATCTAATGGTTCTCAAAAAGATTCTTCCTCTTGCTCTGAAATTTGTGGATCCAAATCTTCGATTTTCTGCTCGTGGCATGCTTACACAATTCATTGAAACAATTCATGAAGAAATGGATTATACTCAAGAATCTTCAAACCTAAAAAAAATAAAAAAGAATATCGCCCATCATAAAAATGTCATAGTGCCTTCGGTTTATGATGATTATTCCACAAAAAGCGTTCTTACTATGGAATATGTACCAGGCATAAAAATTACAAATATTGAAGCACTAGATGCGAAGGGAATTGATAGAAAAAAACTAGTGATTGACGTTCACAAGGTCTTTTTTACAATGTTGCTTCGAAATTCTATCTTTCATGCTGATCCCCATCCAGGAAATATTTCAGTTACAGATGATGGTTCACTAATTCTATATGACTATGGGATGGTTGGTAGGATAAATGAATCAACAAGATTACAACTCGTTCGATTATATCTAGCCCTCATTGAAAAAGATCCTTCAAGAACAGTAAATGCAATGGATGATCTTGGAATGCTAACACCTGATTACAACCGTAAAGTCATTGAAAAAGCAATAGAGCTCTCAATTCGAGCAATGCATGGACAAAAACCTGATGAAATGGAAGTAGATGCTTTACTAGAATTTGCAAATAAAACAATGAGTAAATTTCCGTTTATGCTACCAAAACATCTTGCATTATACATGAGAATGACTTCTATAATAGAAGGAATTTACAAAACTCATAACGTTGATTTCAAATTTGTTAAAGTTTTGAAACAAATTTTGGAAGAAGAACAAATTATCAAAGAAGCATATGTTGAAGAATTAAAATATTCATTTAATAAATTTGCAAAATCAATTAATGCTGCGTTTTCTCTAGGAACAGACATAGAAAAATTCCTTGATGATATTAAAACTAAAGTAGAAAAAAGAAGTCCAATTGTTCTGATATCAGGAAGTGTTTTTGCTAGTGCAGTATTCATTGGTTCAGTCTTACTATATTCAACAAATGAGATTGGTGGAATAATTGGAATAATTAGTTCTGCAATAATTATGGGTGTTGCGGGATTTTTCAGAAAGTTATGATTAGTCTATTGGAATTTTCTTACCACTTGTTTCCACTGGAATTTTAATCGTTAAAACTCCATCAGCATATTTAGCAGAATCTACTTTTTCTTCGCCTGCTTTTATTTTGAGTGGCAATCTAATTTTTTTATCAATGATGTTTGGTCTTTGTTTACAAATTATTTCATTAACGTTTCCATTATCTTTTTTTTCAGCATTAATGGACAAAACATTTCCGTGAATTGACAACTTTATGTCATCTTTTTTAAATCCTGGAATATCAACTGTCACAATCAAGTTTCCATTTTCAATTTGCATATCAACTGGTGGAAGTACAAATTCATAGAATTCTCTTGATTTATTACCAATTTCACGCATAGCTTCCTTTGCCATATGCCTTACTAAACCCATTTTTTTTATAGAGCTAATTTTAGTTATAAATTTTGATAGCTTTTTAATTGCACAAATTCAACTCGAATTCAATATGATTATCGTAATAGAAGGTGGAGATCAAGCTGGAAAAAAAACACAATCAGAGCTTTTAGCAAAAGCATTAAGATCTAGAAAACTAAAGACGCGAGTTTTCAGTTTTCCAGATTATTCAACTCATATAGGTAAAGAAATTAAAAATTATCTAAGTGGAAAAAGAAAATTTCCTCCGCAAGTAATCCATTGTCTGTTAGCCGCAAATAGATGGGAAAAATTAGATGATATCAAAAAAGCTGAGTCAAAAAACTCGATTTTGATAATGAATAGATACTATCAATCCAATTTGGTGTATGGATTAGCAAATGATATGAAGATTGATTGGTTAGAAAATCTTGATGTGGGCCTTCCAAAAGCTGATCTTGTAATTGTATTAGATGTACAACAAAAAGAATCATTTCGTAGAAAAAAATCAATGAGAGATAAATTTGAGAAGAACCAAAAATTTTCTAAAAAAATTTCTAGAACATATAGAATCTTAGCAAAAAAGAAACATTGGAGAATTGTAAATGGTTCTGGTAAAAAAGAAGAAGTTCATCAATCTATTATGAAAATATTTTCAAAAAAATTTGGACGATGAAAAAAAGATTTCTTGACATTATTGATCCAATACATGATTATGTTAGAGCTCGTGGAGCTGAAATTAAAGTAATTGATAATCCCATCTTTCAACGATTACGTAGAATTAGACAGCTTTCTGGTGCTCATTTAGTCTATCCAGGTGCACAACATACAAGATTCGAGCATTCACTTGGTGTAATGCACATTGCAGGGCAAGCAGCCCAAACATTAAAAGAAAAAGGACTTATCAATAACGATGATATTGACAATCTTCGTCTAGCAGGACTTTTACACGATATTGGCCATGGACCTTTTTCTCATCTTTTTGAAGAAGTTTTACAAAGGAAAAAGAAAATTTCTCATGAAGATATTAGTAAAGACTTGATATTAAGAACAGAAATAGGTGATCTAATATCAAAATCTGGTTTTAATAAAAAATTTATTACAAATTTAGCTTTTGGAGATTCAAAATATCAATTCATGAATGAAATTATTTCTGGAGCATTAAGCGCAGATATGATGGATTATCTTCTTCGTGATGGTTACTTTACAGGAGCAGAACATGCAAAAATTGATCATAAACGAATTACTCAGTCACTTGACGTACATCAGAAAAAACTAGCATTGGATAAATCTGCACTTTATTCATTTGAATCTATGATGCATTCACGTTATCAAATGTTCAAAGCTGTTTATTTCCACAAAACTGTTCGTGCAGCAGAAGTAATGCTCATAGAATCGCTTGAGTTAGCATATGATGAATTGAACCTTTCTTCTCAAAATCTAGAGGATTATGTTCGCCTTACAGATGACTTCGTTTTAGAAAAACTAGTGTCACTTCCTACATACACACCTGAACTAGAAAGAGCCAAAAAATATGCTTTAGATTATCAAAACCGTGAATTATTCAAATGTGTCTTTGAAAGAGTTCTTACTAGTACAAACCGACTCGATAAAATTCATCCGGGTAAAATTCGACAAGAATTATCTAAAAAATCAAAAGTTACTGAAAATGAAATCTTTGTGGATACCTCAGTTACTCCATCTATTCCATTAACTCCCTCCAAAAAAGAATCTCAATCAATAATTCTGATATCAAGAGGAGGAAACCGAATTAAAGCAGAACTAATTCCAATATCAAAAATACCTTTAGTTTCAACCATGTCAGGTTTTATGAATATTCTTAGAGTTTACACCCCACGAAAAAACAGAAAAAAAGTTGAAATTGCTGCAAAATTAATCCTTGGTGGTTTGAAATAATGAAAAAGAGAATTGTAATCAAATTATCGGGAAAAGTTTTCGGTATTGAAGACACAAAGATGTTAAAAGATTATGCTACCTTTCTTGTAAAAATTAGTAAAGTTTGTCAGCCTATAATTGTGGCAGGAGGGGGAAATATTGCTAGACATTACATTTCTAATGCAAGATCATCTGGAGCTGATGAATCAACACTTGACGAATTAGGAATTGAAGTATCACGTCTTAATGCCAAACTATTGATTTATGCACTAAAAAACAAAGCCTATCCACATCCCCCAATAACTCTTCCAGAAGTACGTCGAGCAGTAGATAGTGGTTTAATTGTAGTTGCTGGAGGCCTTCATCCTGGTCAAAGCACAAATGGTACTGCAGCATTAATTGCTGAAAAAACTAAAGCCTCTGAATTTTTGAACGCAACTGATGTAGATGGAATTTATGACTCTGATCCTAATAAAAATAAAAAAGCAAAAAAATTTAGAAGAATTGAATTAAAGAAACTAAGAAACTTACTTGTTAAGAAGGATTCAATTGCAGGAAGTTACGATCTAATGGATATTGTTGCTTTGAAAATAATTGAACGCTCAAAAATCAAGACTAGGATTTTGAAAGCAGATCTTAAAACATTAGAAAAAGCAATCAAAGGATATTCCGTGGGAACTGAAATAATAATTCCCTAACAAATTCTTTTTAATTATTCATTTTGAACAGTTGGATAACTTTCTGTCCAAATTGATACCTGTTTTTCTGCATATTCTGCTATTCCTGAATCAATAGCTTTTTTGTATATGGCTATAGCTTCTGCTTTTTCTAATGGTTTTGACTGTGCTTTAGTATATCCATCTTCATCAACTATAATCGTAACATATCCATCTACTGTATGAATTACTGCCACAAATTCCTTTTCTCCTACTGGTAAAAATTTTCCATCCACTTTTTTTGTAGTTAGTGTTAACATTCCAAATCCACAGAGATTGAAAAGAGCCATTTGAGATTTGTTTGCTCTTTCCTTACCAATTTTGACTGCTTGGAAATATTGCATTGACTCAATTAGTAAAAATCAGTATAAGCATTTTTTGTCTCAACATTTAAGATAGTCATAGATGTAACGAAATTGTTGAATTCTAAGATTGTGGTAGGGGGAATTGTTG
>Ga0209980_10000578_pt1 | contig 20040 bp, 21 predicted proteins | sample CR02metaG_FD_183611 | JGI IMG/M metagenome (GOLD analysis project Ga0209980, IMG submission 183611) | Deep subsurface microbial communities from Mariana Trench to uncover new lineages of life (NeLLi) - CR02 metaG (SPAdes) (version 2) | ecosystem: Environmental > Aquatic > Marine > Ocean trench...
TGTATCAGGTATCCAGTTTTTAAAAGAATAGATTCCGTCTGGAACCATGACGGAATGACAGAAAAGTGGTCGTCACTCCTGAGTGTTCCCCGATTTAATCGTTCGAGGACAGGCTTAATCAGGTATCCATAATATTTCCTCTCCCGTTGGGAGAGGATTAAGGAGAGGGTCCATTTTGTATTATTAACCCCATCTTAATCCTCCCTGCCCCTTGTTAAGGGGAGGAAAATAAAGCAGGAATATATGCTAAAATTAAACGCTTGCCGAAATGCGAAATAACAATGTATTAAAATTATTAACCAATCTTCTTCCACTCGTAGAAATAATCCGAAACTTTGTCTCTTATATACAACCTGGCTCTGTGAATTCTCGACTTTGCTGCGGGCACTGAAATCTCCAGCACCTGGGAAACCTCTTCATTTGAAAGTCCCTCGATATCGCGCAGATAAAATACTACTCTGTAAGCCTCTGGAAGTTCATCTACCGCTTTTTCCAATATTTCGAGCGCTTCCTTAATATATATAACAATATCGGGTCTACTGCTCCAATCCTTATGATGTATTCTCCCCATAAGTGTTCCCTTGCTGTCATATGGAACATAATCTTCTAAACTCAGGTCATGCTCATATTTTTTTTCAGCCCTAAGCAGCATATAGCTAGCATTTGCTGTTATTCTATAAAGCCAGCTGGAAAACTTTGATTCTCCCCTAAAAGTATGAAGCTTCTTTATAAGTGTTATATAGACTTCTTGCAGGACGTCTTCGGATTGATAATGGTCTCTGGTAATTCTGTAAGCGAGATTATATATTTTTTCCATATACCTGCTTACAATCAGTTCAAAGGCCTGATCGTCATTATCGTTAACAAACTTATTAATGAGTTCCTGATCAGACAACTCATCTGGATTGTGGTTGTTTTTATTAACGTTTTGCAGCTTATCTAAAATCTTGTTTAGTAGCCCTGTTTCTTTCATACCAATACAAATTATTTTGAATATATTTGTTGAATACAGCTACAATATTTTTTACAAAATTCCCCTGGTTTTTACGAAAATTTCCTGATTTATGGGAAAACACGTAAGTTTAGATGAAAAAATGATGTATTGGTTTCTAAATATTTGAACAAATACTAAAAAAAATCAAAGATCTAGTAATACACCTGGAACAAAAGCTGATTTTTGTCAGTATTGAAGTAAATATCGAGAATCAAAATCAACATAAATAAAAGCATATAGAGAATAGAAACCCCAAATGCTTTTCCATAGTTGCTTTTTGATAGAACACTGCTAAGCATTACATACTGGAAGTATATTCCTACTATAAGAACTAAAATAGCGAAATATTCAGAGCATATCCCAAAAAACCATAAAGAAAGTGACAAGGGAATGAGGGATATAGAGTATAGAAGAATAAAAATGTTTGTATAGTTTTGACCAAACACAACAGGCATCACCGGGATATTAGCTTTTTTATAATCATCTTTATATTTTTGTGCAAGCGCCCAAAAGTGCGGCGGCTGCCAAAGAATCATAAATACAAATAGTATCCATGCTCCAATACCAAGGCTGGGTTGTATTGCAGAATATCCAATAAGTACAGGTAGAGCACCCGGAATACCTCCTATTATTGTTCCATACGGAGAACTTCTTTTTAGATAGAGTGTATAAAGAACCGTATAACTTAATATTGCAAGTATTATTAATAAAGCATTTACTATATTTATGAAATAAACAGATATGAAAAGTGCTATAACCATTAAAACAATAGAGATAACAAGCGCCTGCTTATTACCTACGGTCTTCATTGCTTCGACTCTTTTACCAAGGCGGTCCATAAGGACATCAAGCTCTTTATCAAGTACATTGTTCAGAATTGCAGCCCCGCCGGCGCTAAGAAACAGAGAGATTAAGGTATAAAATATTAAGTCACCCTCAGGTATTCCCCTATTAGCTAACACCATCCCGGCAAACCCTGTAAATACAACGCTTATAATAATCCGTGGTTTTAGAAGAATTATTGTAGAAGTTACAAATTTGGCAGTGGAAATTTTATCGTTACTGATTTTAGTACCGTCCTAAATTATAGTTGAATTTATTATACAGTGCTTTGCCTATTTTCCGAATACCAGGTGTTAATAAGAATATAAATGATAAGTAGGGCTACAAAAACGTGCGTTGCTGTAACTACGAAAAACAGTTTTGTATGAATTATCCCTACACCAAGAAGAATCTGAATAACAATAAGACCAAATACCATTCCAATCTTCTTTTTATATTTTTGTAACTGATCACTTATATTTGAATATATTAATAGAAAAATGAAAACTGCAAAAATTATATAAGCTAAACTTCTGTGAAGAAAATGAGTCAGGACAATTCCGGAAAGCTCAGGTGGTACCCAAAATCCAAGACATTTTGGAAAATCAGGACAAGCAAGCCCGGCACCACTATGTCTTACATAAGCGCCTAAACCGGCCTGTACTAATACTAAAAGGGATAGAAAGAAAAATAAACCAAAGAAGGTATCACTGCTGAATTTTGGTTTCCGTGACTCATCAAAATAAGCTAGAAATAAAACAAGTGAAAATATTATTAGAGCAGTTGAAAAATGTATTGTCGTTAGGTTCATCGGAAGCTTTAACATGACTACAAATCCTCCCATCAGAACCTGAATAGCTAGTAATGTTATTGCTATAATAGGAACTTTTTTATAAGCGGGACTATATATTTTTCTCCTTTTAAACGCCAGAATCACAAGAAATATTCCGGCTATTGCACCAAGGACTCTGTGGGAAAATTCCACATAGATATCCCACCGGAAAGGCGGAACTACTTTACCATGGCAAAGTGGCCAGTCAGGACAGGCAAGCCCGGCTTCAAGCCCCGTAACTACACTACCCAAGATTAATAGAAGAAAAAAAAGTCCAACCGTACTTTTTGATAGCATTTATTAATTTTAAGGAACTATCCTATTGAATACATCTATTGAGGTAAGTCCTATTAGTAGACTGAGAAGAAAGAGAGGATAAAGTGCAAAAACCCAGGTAATACTGTCTTCATATTTTAGGTGCATAAAGAACAGAGCAACTATAGTAGCTTTTATTGAAGCAATTATCATAGCAACAAACAAATTAATTGAACCTAAATCAATCTCCCTTGCAACATAAACAGTAATTACAGTAAGTGCCATTAATATTAGCCAAATAATAATATAGGTTTTATAAGGCGTTATGTGTTCATCATGATTTTCAGACATTTTTGCATTTCCTCCTGTTCAGCCTATCAAATAAAGTAAAGGGAATAAATAGATCCAGATCAGATCGATAAGGTGCCAGTACAAACCACCCACTTCAACATGGGTGTTGTAAGACGCTGAATACCTTCCCTTAATAGCTAAAATCATTATTATTAGAAGCACTATCAGGCCTATAAATACATGAAGCATATGAAGTCCTGTCATCATAAAATAGAGTGAGAAAAATATACTTGTATCAGGGTAGATGTGGTGTGCAAATTTAGCTGTATATTCTAGATATTTATTAAAACCGAATACTAAACCACAGATGATAGTTATAGCCAGCATAATAATAAGCAATTTATTATTGCCTTTTTTACTAGCAGTGACACCAATTGCCATTGTCATACTACTACCAATCAGGATTATCGTATTTAAAGCCCCAAGCTCCCAGTCTAGTTTCAGATGATCAAGGTGGAACATCTCGGGATACTTGGCTCTGAATATTGCATAGGTAGCAAACAGTCCTCCGAACAAAAGGATTTCAGTGCCCAGAAAAAGCCACATTCCAAACTTTGACTGCTCATACTCTTCTACAGGGTCTATATGATGAACATGAACGTGATCAGCTGTTAATTGTTCCATACTAAAATAAATCCTCCTGTTTAACCTTTCTTCCCATATCCATAGCTCCAGTCAGTAACAACTGGTATTTCTTTAAAATTTTCGAGTATTGGTGGAGAGGAAGTCTGCCACTCAAGTGATAACGAATTATACGGATTATCGGGTGCTTTTTCCCCAGAATAAAGTGACTTAATAAGATTATAAGCCATTATAATCATACCAATTGCTAAAATCCATGAACCTATTGTAGAGAGCTTCATAAGAGGCTCAAACTCAGGAAGGTATGTAGCATATCTTCTAGGCATCCCTTGGACTCCAAGGAAAAACTGCGGGAAAAAAGTCACGTTAAACCCAATAAACACGAAGAACCACGCAATTTTACCTAGCGTATCATCTAGCATTTTTCCAAACCATTTTGGATACCAGAAGTGAAGCGCTCCAAAAAATCCCATTACAGTACCACCAATCATTACGTAATGCATATGTGCAACCACAAAGTATGTATCGTGTAAATGAATGTCAGCAGCAAGTGCGCCTACGTGAAGTCCCGTTAACCCGCCCACTGTGAAAAGAAATAAAAAAGAAAGGGCATACAGCATTGCCGAATGAAACTGAATAGATCCTTTATACAGCGTGGCAAGCCAGTTGAAAACCTTTATAGCAGTAGGGACCGCAACCAGAAATGTGAGGAAAGAAAATATTATAGCCGCTGTTTCTGATATGCCGGCTACAAACAAATGATGTGCCCAGACAAAAAAGCTAATAATGGCAATAGCCACACTCGAATACGCTATAGCTTTGTAACCAAATATAGGCTTTCTGGAAAAAACCGGAAGAATTTCAGATATTACTCCCATAGCAGGAATGATCATAATATAGACCGCCGGATGAGAGTAAAACCAGAAAAAGTTTTGAAATAATACAGGGTCTCCACCCTTATCAGGATCAAAGAAACCTATACCCAAAGTCCTTTCAGCAATCAGGAGAAGCAGAGTTATGCCTACAACCGGTGTGGCAAGTAGCTGCAGAATTGCAGTTGAATACAATGCCCAGATAAAAAGCGGCAGTCTGTGCCATGTCATCCCCGGGGCTCTCATCTTATGAATAGTAACAATGAAGTTAAGTCCAGTAAGAATAGAAGAAAACCCAAGCACAAATATACCAAGAGTAAGCAATATCACATTGGTATTAGTCTTTGCACTGTAAGGAGTATAAAAAGTCCAGCCTGTATCCGCTGGTTCCAAAAGTGCAAAAAGCAGTATTGCCGCCCCAATTAAATAAAGCCAATAGCTGCCTAAATTTAGTTTTGGGAAAGCTACATCACGGGCTCCAATCATAAGCGGTATAAGAAAATTACCTAAACTTGCAGAAATGCCCGGAACAATAAAGAAAAAGACCATTAAAGAACCATGTAGAGTGAATAGCACATTGTATGTATGCGGAGAAACTATGTCTGACTCAGGGGTGAAAAGCTCAGCTCTCATTACTATTGCAATTGAACCTGCTATGATAAAAAATATAGAAATTGAGACGAGATATAATATTCCTATTCTTTTATGATCAGTAGTGTAAAACCATGAACGAAATCCCGATTTATATTCTAAAAATGACGGCTCACTTATTGTAGCGGCAGTTCCGTTTGCCATAAAAACCCCTCCTGAAAATATTTAAATAATTATTTTAATGATTTAATATAAACGATTAGTGCATCGACTTCTTCATCCGTTAATATACCCTTAAATGCAGGCATGACAGGGGCAAAGCCCGAAACTACTTTTGCTTGTGGAATTAGAATCGACTCTCTTAAATAATTTTCATCAACCTCTAAGGTTGTCCCATCCTGAAGTGACTCGTTTTTGCCAAAAAGAGCTTTTAAACTCGGGCCCACTCCTACAGAGCCGTCAATACTGTGACAGGCAATACAGCCCTTATTTTTATAAAGATCTTTACCGAGTTCCTCAGACGCTTTTGTAACGGCAGTTCCAATTGTTCCTTCCTCTTCGTCCCCTTTCTCCCATCTGCTAAAAGCCTCGGGACTCATAACATAAACTTTAGCCAACATTTGAGAATGCCCAGTACCACAATACTCTGCACAGAATAGATCATACGTGCCTACTTTAGTTGGATTAAACCAAAGCTGTGTATACATTCCAGGAACAAGATCCTGCTTTACTCTAAAAGCAGGAACAAAAAAGCTGTGTAGTACATCGTCAGCTCTCATAACCATCTTTACTGGTCTGTTATGCTGAACAAATAATTCGTTAATAGTACTCTTTCCATTTTGATACTTAAAAATCCAAATCCACTGTTTCGCAGTAACATTGACCTCAACGGCATCCCCCGGCGGAGTCCTCATCTCTTTGTATACTATTAATCCATAAGCAAATATCACGAATAACAATATAGAAGGTATAACAGTCCAGATTATCTCTAGAGTTTGATTGCCAGTAATGTAGGGAGTTTCATCATTTTCAGTTTTTCTTTTATATTTAAAGGAAAAGTAAATAAGTAAAACAGTGATTAATATGAAAAATACGATTGATAAAACAGTAACAAACCACAAGACACCATCCACTTTGCCCGCGAAACTAGATGCTACTTCAGGAACCCAATTCATTTAGTGTCGTTTAAACCTCCATCCTTTCTAGAAATCTTTTTTTCTCTCCTCCAAAAATAGGTTAAGAATATACCAAGTGACAAAAGCGTCACAACCCCACCGGCTTTCATTACATTTAATGCCTGTAGCGCGTATTTTTTACCTAGTGGATCAAATTGATAACAAAACAAAAGCGCTTTGTTAATAATCCTTGAAGTACCAATTTCTCCATCCGTTGCTTCTAAAAGAGCCATTCTTAGATCCCTTGGTTCATGCTGAATACCATAGAGATACCTGGATATTATTCCGTCGGGCGATATTATAATTAAAGAAGATGGATGTGCAAATTCTTCACCTTCCTTCTTGAATTTAAAGCCGACAGATTCAGTAAGTTTTGTGATAGCTTGCGAATCGCTGGTTAGAAAATGCCAGTTTCCTTTAGGGAAATGCCTATCATCTAACAACTTATAATATTTCGCGATTTTGGAGCTGGACTGCTTAAAATCATCTTCTGGATTAAAACTTACTGTTAAAATCTTAAAATCGCTTCCAAGATTTAAAGAAGACATTTTGTTTACAACATCCACAACACCATCTGTTGCATAGTTGCACACCCTGGGGCAACTGAAATAGACAAGGTTTAGAACTACGGGTTTTTTTTCCTGAAAAAAATCATTAAGCACTACTTTTTGATTCTGTGCATCATAAAACTCAAGATCTAAAGGAATCATATCTCCCAAATGCTCGTCGATTCCTATGTTGTCTAAATCGTTTACATCATTTATTGCAAGGCAATCCTTTGCACTGCTTGTAAATGCAAGCAAAAACATTAATAAAATGAATATATTACACAGCTTCTTTAACATAATATACAACTTTAATAGAGAATTAGCATCAAAAAGGACTTGATTCTATGTGGATTATTAATGCCTGTCAAGTATCATATTCAATTATAAACCCCCTTGAAAATTTATAGAATATACAGCTTAAACAGATAAGATATTTTTTACTTTAAATGGGACTTATTACAGATATAAACGGCATTAAGGTTGGCCATTTTTCAGATTACAAAAGCATAACCGGATGCTCTGTAATTCTATTTAGTAACAAAACAACCGGATCCATTGATATTAGAGGAGGCGGTACAAGCACAAGACAAATAGACGGGCTATTGCCTCATCATAACTTTGGAAATATAAACGCTATATTACTAACAGGCGGCAGCGCTTATGGGCTGGAAGCCTCTTGCGGAGTTATGAAATACCTTGAAGAAAAACGAATTGGACTTAAAGTTGGAAATGGCTGCATTGTGCCAAGCGTACCAACTGCCGTAATTTTTGACTTAGGTATTGGTAGCAGCTCAGTCAGGCCGACAGCCGATTTTGGTTATAAGGCATGTGAAAATGCTAAAAAGGTGTTTGAGCAGGGAAGTGTGGGTGTGGGAACCGGGGCAACAATTGGTAAGTACCTTGGTATAAAATATGCCACAAAAGGCGGACTTGCTTCCGACAGTAGCACACTACCCGGCGGAATCAGGGTTGGTGTATTAGTTGTAGTAAATGCATTTGGTAATGTATATGACTATTATAATGGCAATAAAAACATAGCCGGAGTAAGAAATTCAAAGAACGGACAACTTATAAATACTACTGATCTAATAAGAAATGGGGTAAAACAAACTACCACCACCTTTCAAAATACCACTCTAGCTATTGTTGCAACAAATGCAAAATGTTCTAAAGAACAGCTGCAAAGAATTGCTAGCATTGGAAATACGGGAATTTCCAGGGTTGTTAACCCATGCAACACAACTTTAGACGGTGACATAGTATTTGCAGTTTCTTGTGGAGATGAAAAAGCGAAAATTAATGATATAGGTGTAGTAGCTTCAGAACTTATTTCACGCTCAATTATAAAAGCCGTTAAATCTGCAAAAGGCCTTGGAGAAGTCCCCTCCTGCTCTGATATTAATAACTTACTATCACCCTAATACTTATTAAACGATAAATCACTTTCAGAAAGTCTGAATTTTCTCATCCTAATTCCCATAACTATTCCAATTGCTATTAGAGAGGTTAGAGTTGCCGAGCCTCCATAACTTATAAAAAGCAGAGGCAAACCCATAACTGGAAATATACCTATTACCATGCCCACATTTATAACAGTATGCCAGAAAAACATCGATGCTATTCCAAAGCATACAAACATAGAAAATTTATCTTTCGATCGGCTGGATGTGTCTAAAATCCAAAGAATCAATATAAAGAAAAGCAGAATAGTAAAAAAAGCTCCGAGAAAACCCCATTCCTCGGCTATGACAGAAAAAGCAAAATCGGTATGCTGTTCGGGAAGAAACCTCAGCTGAGTTTGTGTGCCCTGCATAAAACCTTTACCGCTTAATTTGCCAGAACCAATTGCAATTTTTGATTGGATAGCATGGTATCCACTCCCAAGTGGATCCTGAGATGGATCCATAAAAGACATAATTCTAACCTTCTGATAATCCTTCAAAAAATGGCCCCAGAGTGGCACAAACAATACGCAACTGGCTATGACTAAAAAAATCAGGTGTTTGGTTTTCACTCCTGCAAAAAGTATAATACTTATTGAAATCAGACCAACTATAAAAGCAGTCCCCAAATCGGGCTGAATAACTATAAGTAATATAGGAATGAAAATTAGTGCAAATGGTTTAACCAAATCAAATACACCAAACGGCCCTGCAGAAAAATCATCGTGGTAAAATTTTGCCAAAATTAGTATGACAGAAATTTTTACAAGTTCTGAAGGCTGAACGTATATAATACCACCCAGTGACAACCAGCTTTTTGCTCCTGAAATTTCTCTGCCAACAATTAGTACTACAACTAATAAAAGAATGTTGATTATATAAAAATGGCTTGCATAACGAAGGAGTAATCTATAGTTAATTAATGATAATAAAATAGTTATAAATAGCCCTATTGATACCCATAATATCTGTTTTTTGAAAACTTCTGTTCCTATGTTGATTGTTGCACTATATAGATTAATTATACCAATTACACAAATAATGAGGGTTATGAAAAAAAGCCCCACATCAAAATTTCTTAACAGTCTAATGTTTATCATTGCAAAGAGTATTGTGAATCAAGCTTAAAGTAAGATTCTAAAACCCGCTTTGCTATAGGTGAAGCAACTGCTCCTCCCTTGCCACCATGCTCAACTAGAACCGTAACTGCTATTTCTGGGCTGTTTGCGGGAGCAAAAGAGGTAAACCAGGCATGATGCTCATATTTTTTATTTTTAATTTTAATCGAATCAAGCGCAACAACCTGCGCTGTGCCGGTTTTTCCGGCCACTTCTATATTTTCCAACCTGGCTCGTTTCGCAGTTCCATTTTGCTGATTAACAACACCTACCATAGCCCCACTTATAACCGATATGTATTCATCCCCTATTTCAATTCTTTTTTTATTGTTCTTGTATTTATAAAGCTGCTGCCCTTTACTTGAAATCACTTCTTTTACGAAGTGGGGCGTTATCTTGTACCCACCATTAGCTATAGATGAAGTCATAACCGCAACCTGCAAAGGCGTAACGCTCAAATAACCCTGACCAATAGCAACATTAACTGTATCACCCTTATACCAGGGTTTATTTAACCTTTTTTTCTTCCAGCTCTTATTAGGAGAGATCCCATATTTTTCTGCAATATCTATTCCTGTGGCAGCTCCATAGCCCATAAGTTTAGAGTATTTATAAAGCTTCTCAATTCCAATTATTTGTGATACTTCATAGAAGAATACATCACATGACTCTACTATTGCCTTATGAATATTTACCCACCCGTGCCCAGATGATTTCCAGCACCTGAAAATCTTATTCCCAAGCCTGTAATGTCCGGGGCAATAAAACCGGGTATTTGTGTCAATTGCTCTTTCTTCCAGTGCAGCGGCTCCGGTAACAATTTTATATACCGAACCTGGAGGGTAGAGCCCACGGGTAACTCTGTTCATAAGTGGATAATTTTTGTCAGAAATAAGCTTCTTCCAATCACCGCTCTCAACTCCTTTAACAAAGATAGATGGATCGTAAGAAGGGCTACTGACCATAGAAAGTATCTCTCCGTTGTGAACATTCATTACCACTACTGCACCTGTATATTCACTTAGAATTTTCTCTACAGCTAATTGCAAATCCAGATCTATAGTGAGTATTAAATCAGAACCCGGATCGCTTTGTTTAAGTCTAATATCAGTTTTATAAACGCTGGATTTTATTTCACGACCAAATGCATCAGTTACTTTTTGTAAATACCCGGGGCTACCTTGTAAATAATTTTGATAGCTCTTTTCCAACCCACTTTTACCAATAAGATCAAAGCCTGTTAAATCTCTATATTCTTTTAGGTCACTTTTTGTTGTTTTACCAACATAGCCAACAAAGTTTGCTCCAAGCTTTCCATAAGGATATTCTCTAATCTTGCTTACTTCTACGAAAACCCATGGAAAACTGTCCCGCCTTGATTCCAGAATTGCCAATTGATCTCTTGTTATGTCCCTTGCAATTAAAACCTGGTTAAACTTCTGGCTGTCGTACGAAGAATAAATTCTTCTTTTTAACTCTTGTTCATCTATCAATAGTAATCGCGACAAAAAACTTAACAAATTGTCCAGATTTTTAATATCACTGGGCACTACATATAAATCAAATGACGAACGATTTATGACTATCCCTTTACCATTTCTATCAAGAATTCTTCCCCTTGGAGGTGCAATCCTGATATTCCTAATCCTGTTATTTCTGGAGAATTTTTCAAATTCATCTCCTTTAAGTATCTGGAGATACCAAATTCTTATGCCTAAGATCGAAAAGAAAAGAAATAATATAAAAACAGAAACTAAGAATTTACGAGTATAATTTTCCATGAAGCTCTTTTATAATAATAAAGCAAATATAACCAATTAATGTGTTCATCAATACATTTATTATAATAAAACTAGGTGTTAATACTGCATTAAAATCAGAATTTATACTAAATAAGCTATACAAAAATAGCCATTCATAAATTATACTAAAAAAAATAATTAGTATATGTACAATAAATCTATCTGAATATATTTTAGTTACTATAAATCTTATAATCACAAACAGGCTCAGTCTACTTATAACGTACAGGCCTAAGCTTGCTCCAGAAAAAAGGTCAATCATATAACCACTCAAAAAAGCAAAAAATACTCCTCCCCTGATCTCAGTGTTAAGTGAAAGATATATTATTAATATTAATGTTAAATCAATATAGAATCTGCCAAGACGGCCTGGATTAAAAAGTGTAGTTTGAAAAATTACAAAGATAAAGAGTATGATAACAAAAAACAGATAAGTGTAGATTTTATTCATTAACTACTACTTCTTGCTCAGATATAACAAACTCCTCAGGCTCTTTATTAATTACCAGTACTTCTTCTACGGAGTTTATATCTACATTTGGTCTAATTTTAGCTTTTATATTGCCGCCTGTAGAAAATATTTCTACAACAGTGCCCAGCAATATACCTTTTGGGAAAAAGCCATCCTTACCTGATGTTACTATTTTATCTCCAACAATAATGTCTGAAGCCTTTTCAAGATACTCCATAACACACCACTTACTACCATCCCCTTTTATTATTCCTCTTTCTCTGCTACGCTGAACATAGGAATCCACAGCGCTCAGTGAATCTGTGATAAGCAAAACTTCAGAACTACTCTTGCCCACAATATAGACTTTTCCAACCACCCCTTCGTGAGTTTTTACCGGCATTCCTTTTATAAGTCCATGCCTTGAGCCTTTATCAATTATTATAACCTGAGACTTTATCGCTGAAGGGCTAACCGCTATAGAGTTTGCCGCTATAACTTCATATTCATCTTCACTTCTAAAGTTAAGCAACTTCCTTAACCTTTTGTTTTGAAGCTCTGTTTCTGATAACCGAAAATTTTCTTCTCTTAGTTTTGCTATGTTGCTTTTTAATACTTTATTTTCTTCATAATGACCAACATTATCAATATACTTTTCCCACTTGCGTACAATAAATCTGCTTAAAACACTAACCCCTCTTTGAGGATAATAGGTTAGAGTAAGGATAACTTTTGAGAACTTTGACTTGCTTAACTTATCTTGATTATTAAGCGGTACTAACTGCACTAAAAAAAATATCATTAGTAGAACTGCAAAAAGAGGGTAACGTCTAAAAAATCCCATACATCAATATATAAAACAGAATTTAGAGTTTGGAAAGGAAAAGACTATATGGATTGCCTTACTTTTTAACTTAAACTTACTTCTTTTAATAAATCCAGCTCATCCAAGGCTTTACCTGACCCATAAACCACACAACTGAGAGGATCTTCTGCAACAGACACAGGAAGCCCAGTTTCTTGCATTAACAATTTGTCGAGCCCTCCTAAAAGAGCACCACCACCAGTTAACATAATTCCATTATCAACAATATCTGCAGCAAGCTCCGGCGGAGTTCTTTCGAGTGTCTGCTTGATAGCTTCAACTATAACTCCAACTGGCTCACTCATGGCCTCTCTCACTTCGTCTGAAGTAATATCAATTGTTTTTGGTACCCCGGCTCTTAAATCTCTTCCTTTTACCTGCATTGTTTTTATTTCACCATTTCCATAAAGCTGTGCAAGTTTTATCTTGACTTCTTCTGCAGTCCGCTCCCCTATGAGCATATTATAATTTCGCTTTACATACTGCATGATTGCCTCATCAAGCTTATCACCGCCCACTCTTACAGACTTACTAACGACTATCCCCGCAAGCGAAATAACAGCTACTCCCGTAGTCCCGCCTCCTATATCTACAACCATATTGCCTGTAGGTTCCGTAATAGGCATACCAGCTCCGAGCGCAGCGGACATAGTTTCTTCCATCAGATATACTTCTCTGGCACCGGCGGCTTCTGCCGATTCTTTAACAGCTCTTTTCTCAACTTCTGTTACACCAATTGGAACAGATACGATAATTCTAGGCCTTACAAAACTCTTTCTGTTATTGTGAGTTTTTCTTATGAAATATTCAAGCATTTTCTGCGCTACATCAAAATCAGCTATCACGCCATCCTTTAGAGGCCTGATAGCCCTTATAGAGCCTGGGGTTCTTCCAACCATATCTTTAGCTTCTTTACCTACAGCAAGAATTTTTTTTTGTCCTCTCAACCCTTCCTGAACAGCTACAACAGATGGTTCGTTACCAACAATTCCCTTTCCTTTTACATAAACCAGAGTGTTGGCAGTCCCCAGATCAACGGCAAGATCATTGGAAAACAAACCCATTATAGAATCAAAAAGCATTTGTTAATAAACCCCTCTTAAACTAGTACTACAATTTTATTTACACCTATATTTACACCCCGTCACTCTAACTTATTATAAATCATATATTAAGAATTAATAGTATATATCTGCAGATATTTAATTTTTTTCAGCTTAGTTATTGTAATTAAATACTTTGCCATCGATTTTTTGATTATCAACCAACACTTTAACGCCTGTTCCTGGGTCTTTAAACTCTCTTCTTAAATAAGCCATACAAATAATTTTATTACTCTTGTACGAATATACCGAGCTTGTAACAAATCCTATCTCTTTTTCATCTATTAAAATTTTATCCTGCGGATCTGCTGTAGTTTCACCCTCTAATTCAATTCCTACAAGATGTCTGTTAACACGGCCCCTCCATTTAATTCTTGCTATTACTTCCTGACCAATATAACAACCCTTTTCAAAATTAAGCGCGTCCCATAGTCCTGCCTCTATTGGAATAGTACTGTCGTTCATATCGACCCCGTACTTGGCAATACCAGCTTCAACCCTTAAAACCTCATAGGTATCCAGCCCTATAAATTTTGGCTTTAGTCCACCTGATTCTTTTATAAGAAATTTTTCAACTGACTCTTGGCAATCTATTGGAAAATATAAATCAAACCCCTGCTGAGACGACCTTTTTACTTTTACTATAAACACTTCAAAATCATCAACGTTTTTCTTAATAAAACTGGGATCGCCTAATTTAGATAAATCCTCATTTAATAATTCACTCAAGTACTGGGTAGATTTGGGGCCTATGTAGCAAAGCTGAATAAACTTATCGGTTACATCTTCTATTTTAGCCTTGTATGAAAGCCTGTATTTAAGCAAAAGATCAGAGATAGTTTTGTTTAACCCCTGTTCTAAGTCTAAAAACGCTTGCTCACCGTCTTTATACAGATACAGATCCGCTATCATCTTTCCTTTAACATTTAAGAGTGTTGCATAAACCCCTTTACCGCTCTGCAGCTTTATAACATCATTTGATAACATTCCCTGCATGAACTTAAAACATTCTTTGCCGCTGAGCCTTATCTTTCCCCTGCTTGAAAAATCAATCACTGCTATCCCGTTTTTTGCACTCTTATACTCTAGTTTTACAGAATCATATTTCTTAGGAAGTAACCAACCGCTACTTTCTATAAATTCAGCACCTTTTTCCAAATGAAAATTATGTAAAGGCAGCTTTTTCATTTAATTCTCCTTATAAATCATCTTTAATATGTTATTAGTATATTCTATTTTAATTTGAATCTAATCAGCACTAAAATATTCCAAATATAAACATTAATATAGATAGATTGAAAATAATAGCTACATATGTAGTATAAATTTTATTTAATTAGGATAAATGATGAACGAGAAAAACGATTTAAAAAAAAGATATAAAGTGGTAATTATGGGTTCAGGTCCTGCAGGGCTCACAGCAGCATTATATACGGCAAGGGCTAACCTGGAGCCTCTTGTTTTTGAAGGTTTTGAAGCAGGTGGACAGCTTACTCTAACAACCGATGTAGAAAACTATCCAGGATTTGAAAACGGCATAATGGGACCTGATTTAATAAATACAATGAGAAACCAGGCTGAGCGTTTTGGAGCAAAGTGTCTGTTATCTGATATTGACTCAGTCGATCTTTCTAAACGCCCTTTCAGGATTAAATCCGGTGAAACTGAAGTACAAGCAGATAGTTTTATAATTGCATCAGGCGCATCTGCAAGAATGCTTGGTATTCCCTCTGAAAAAGACCTCATTGGGCACGGCGTATCAACATGTGCTACATGTGATGGATTTTTCTTTAAAGATAAAGAGATTATCGTTGTAGGCGGTGGCGACAGCGCTATGGAAGAAGCAACATTTCTTACTAAATTTGCCTCTAAAGTATCAGTTATTCACAGACGGGACAGCTTGAGAGCATCAAAAATCATGCAGGATAGAGCATTTAAGAACGAAAGAATCAAATTTATCTGGAATAGCGTTGTGGAAGAAGTACTCGGTGAGAAGGGAAAAGGAGTAACCGGGGTTAAGCTAAAGAATATTGAGACAGAAAGAATAACAGAAATGAAGATCGACGGAGTTTTTATAGCAATAGGACACAACCCCAATACCAAGATATTTAACGGTCTATTAGAAACCGATGAAAACGGATATATTATCACAAGTGAGGGTACCAGTGAAACGAATATCCCCGGAGTATTTGCAGCAGGAGATGTTCAGGACACAAGGTACAAACAGGCAATTACTGCAGCAGGGTCGGGTTGTATGGCTGCAATCGATGCTGAGAAGTTCTTAGAAGATAGTGAAGATTGATATTTTGATATTTGCAGACTGGTTTTTTTGCCTCACTAAAATTATTATAAATAATTCGCCTTAATCGCTTAAGATTTATATTTTCATATAGGTTTGTAATTTTTTTTAAAACCCGGTTCTGATCCTGGAGCTTGGTTTTCATCATTTTACAATAAATTCAAAACTTAAGAAGATAGATTTATAGCTAAACACTATGGCACTACGTCTTATAGAACTTTACCTGCCGACAAAAGAGAATATTGACTGGCTAAAAGAAAAGCTAAGTGAATATCCTATTCACGGACTGTGGAGTGAAAGGGTTTCTGGGCATCAAAACCATATCCAGATTCTCATTTCATCGGAAAACTCGGGGACCATTTTAGACCTTTTAGAAAATACATTTTCAAATGTTGAGGGATTTAGAATAATTCTTTTACCTGTTGAGGCAACCGTCCCTAAGATTGAGGAGAAGAAGCAGGAATCTGAAAACAGATCCGAACAAAATAAAAATGAAGACAAAATAATAGGAAGAGGAATTAGCAGACAGGAACTGTATACAAGGATCTCGACAAATTCTAAATTATCAGGATTTTTTGTATTTCTTATTATAATTTCATCAATAGTTGCATCAATTGGAATACTAAAAGATAACGTCGCAGTAATAATAGGCGCTATGGTTATAGCCCCCCTTTTAGGCCCTAACGTAGCTTTGGCTCTGGCAACCACGCTTGGAGATCTCGATCTACTAAAAAATTCAATTAAATCTAATATTGCAGGAAGTTTAATAGCTCTTATATTTTCAATAATAGTTGGAATATTATTCAACATTAACCCCAAAATTCCAGAACTGTTTTCAAGAACCCAGGTAGGTATGGGAGATGTGGTGCTGGCTCTTGCATCAGGAAGCGCAGGGGCGCTCTCTTTTACTATGGGGCTTCCAAGTGCGCTTATTGGAGTTATGGTCGCAGTAGCCCTTCTACCACCACTTGTAACTTTTGGTATGCTGCTGGGCTCAGGCTTTCACGAACTTGCACTGGGGGCGTTATTGTTGTTATCAGTTAATATTATATGTGTAAATCTTGCAGGGGTAGCAACTTTTTTGTTTCAGGGTGTAAGACCTCGCACCTGGTGGGAAGAAAACAGAGCAAAAAAATCTACAAGAATAGCAATCTTTATCTGGACTCTACTTTTATTAATTCTTATTGTTATAATCTCACATTTGCAAAATAATTTTTTTTAATCTGAATTATCATGTAATATTTTCATAAAATCTTTATACTTTTTGTTGGAGGATTTATGCTTGTAAAAGAATTAATGGTCTCGCCAGTAATAACCGTAAAGAGTAACAATACTCTAGAACATGTTGCTAAGATAATGATCAAAAACAGAATAGGATGTTTACCTGTTGTAGATAACGAAGGGAAAATGTTAGGAATTATTACGGAAGCTGAATTCACTGCAGAAAAGAGCACCTTTCCATTCTCAAGGGTCAATGCGCCAAAATTATTCGGCAAATGGATGTTAAAAGAAAATATTGAAGATATGTATAAATCTGCTAAGACAATGAAAGCGGAAGAAATAATGAATACTTCATATGTTTATGTAGATAAAGATGACAGCGTTTTTGATTTGTTAAATACAATGATTGACAACAATGTTTTTAGGATGCCTGTATTAAAAGATGGTAAGCCAGTTGGTATCATTACCCGCCACGACTTACTCAAGCTTATAATAGACAGCGGTCATCAGACTTAAGGCTAGTTTTATTACATTTAACCCTATATGGGTTGAATTTATAACCTGAAAGTAATAAAATACAGTATATATTGTCAAAGTATTCTTTTAACTATGGAAAACAAGAGAAATAGTAAAAGAATAAATTTCAAAGAAAGGGTTAAATACGGCAATACAGATAGGCCTAACACAGAAGGCTATTCGTATAATATTTCAAAAAGCGGTATTGCAATAAAATCTTATAAAGCCCTCACACCAGGTTCAAAGGTCTCAGTTGTGCTCTATTCAGGTAAAAATCCCATACGACTCGAAGGGGAAGTTATGTGGAACTCTCCTTCAAATCAAGGTGCTCAGGCTCAAATGGGAGTTAGAATTCTAAGCCGAACCAATGAACTAGAAAAGGTTTATAATCAAATTTCACAGCCCTAAAATATTTTTTTCTTATACTTTAACTTTTTACTATCCTTAAAATTCAATTTATACTGTATAAGTATATAATAAGTTTATAGGACAGGTGATTTGTACTCCTTGTCCAACAGGAGAATATATAATGGGTAATATAGGCGCTTGGGAATTAATAATAATACTGGTAATACTTCTATTAATATTTGGGCCAAGCAGGCTGGGCGATTTAGGCTCGGCTCTGGGAAAAGGAATTAAGGGATTTAAAAAATCAATGAGAGAACCAGATGAAATAGACGTAACTCCAAATAAAGAAGACTCAGATCAAATAAAGGGTACAGACCTTGATGAAGCGCCTAAAAACACTGAGAAGAAAACAGAAGTTAAGTGATAAAAATCAGACTTCAAGTTTTTTCCTTTGGAATTTCGGCAAGCTCAACTAAAACTCCGTTCATAGATTTAGGGTGTATAAACGCAACCTTTGCCCCGTAAGCGCCTATTCTGGGACTTCCATCTATCAGTTCAAAATCTAAGAGTTTCATATGCTCTAAATAATTTTCTATATTTTCAACTTCAAAACATATATGGTGAATTCCCTCACCACGTTTTAGCAGAAACTCTGAAATAGGTGAGCTGCCGTCCAGAGGCTCCAACAGTTCAATAGAAGTTTCACCCTGCCTAGACAGTAGCATCGATGTTTTAACTCCCTGATCTTCAATTACTTCACGATGCTTAACTTCAAATCCAAGCACATTTACATATAAATTCTCGGCCTCTGACAAACTATTTACGGCAAGTGCAATATGATTTATTTTTTTTATTTTACTTTCCGACATTACTACTCCTAAAATATAGTTTCAATTTCTTATTATTTCAGTGATCCATAAAATATTATATTTAAACTCATATTCAATAAATTTAAGTTTTGCAGCCTAGTATCCTGTCAGCTCTACATAACCCTCTCCACTAATATTACCCCCTGAAACTCTCACAGCTCCTTCCCAATAGGTAAAGGAATGACTAAACTCCTGGTTATTTAAAACTGGTTCAACGTCTAAAGTCAAACTGTGCTTAGGAATTGTTATATTCCATTTTGAAGGATATTTAATATTGGTTTTGGGGCTTTTCCAATAGTCTTTTATATTTACATAAAAGTCCGAACTTGATAAATGCTCTGCATTTCCTAAATTATCAACAAAAGTTCCCGAAGAAAACGGATCAACACTGCCATCTTTAAGCCTAAGAACATAAATCATAATATCTGTGTTATCACCGAGCTGAATTGAAAACCAATCCCACCCGGTTTGATTAGGTGCTAGTACACTTGTGCTCCATTCATGATCAAACCAGCTCAGCCCCTCTACTACATACTCACTGCCATCTATTATTATTTTCCCGGTTGTATTCAATCTTGTAATAGAATAGTAGTAAGATGCATTGCCTGGTTCCATGCTTTTTTGACTTAAGCCCTTATTGCCATTTAACACCTCTTTTTTAGCCTGTTTTAGAATAAGTGAGATAGATTTATTCTCACTATTTGATTCCAACAGGTAGCCTTTGTCCAGATAAGCGGTAACCCTCCAGTCATCAATCCAAACACCTAGATTTCCTGAGTCAGATCCGGCTAGTTTTGGTACTGCTCTGCTCCATTTTTCAAAAGAATAGTATTTTTCATTTTTAACGTCAGTTATCGCAAAATGTGCAAAATATACCTCGTTTGACCTCCAGGCAGAATTATCATTAGAGATTTTATTAGCCAGTGCTCGCCTGAAAAAAGTTAGCTGGTATCCAAAACGATTATTATCCGTATCTCTTAAATT
>Ga0209980_10000579_pt1 | contig 20034 bp, 20 predicted proteins | sample CR02metaG_FD_183611 | JGI IMG/M metagenome (GOLD analysis project Ga0209980, IMG submission 183611) | Deep subsurface microbial communities from Mariana Trench to uncover new lineages of life (NeLLi) - CR02 metaG (SPAdes) (version 2) | ecosystem: Environmental > Aquatic > Marine > Ocean trench...
CGGTAAGCAACTAAGGTTAAGCCCGTTTCCCCTTTTTTGGAAAGCTCTCGGGGTCAAAACTAGCCCCGTTCAGGGCACATGTTCGCTCCACCGGCGTCGGTTGGAGGATCGTTTGCATCACATAGCAACCCTTCTCCGAATTTCGGACCACTGCGGCAACCCGCTCCGGGGCCTCTTGGGAATCCAACTCCAAGTGGGTTTCAAAACCGATACCGCTCGCCTGCACCGTCTCCGCCAGCACAGACCCCTCACTCTTGAACCTGGCCTTCACGGAGACACGGGCCTTGTCAATCTTTGTCTTCATCATTTCCCCGTACCGGGAAATTTGGGTGAGTAGTCAGAAGGCCAGCGCTAGTCCAAAATAGGCGAGGGGGGGAGGAGCCGTGTTTTCACCGCCTACCCGTTCACCCTCATCGCAATAAACTGTAAACCCCCTCGCGTGACCCTCCTTGCGCATTTTCTCAAGGGTCTCCGCGTCTGCCTCCAATAGAATCTCTCGCTTGATGATTATGTCCTCTGCCATTCTTTGTTCCCTCCTTTGGTAAAAACGCTCTCGATTGGAAGACTAGCGCAAAGGTCAAACGGGGTCAATTGCGCGGTGTCACTCTAAGTGTTATAAATCGCGGGACTTTCTAGGGAACAGCAAAGCGCTAAGCGCAGAGCGCTAAGCGTTTCACCAGTGACGAGTAACGAGTACTGAGGACTGAGCGAGCAGCGTAAAGAGACAACAGACTATGGACTACAGACTGCTGGTCGTCAATCCCTGGATCCGGGTCAAAGGTCAGTAGTCGGTAGTCAGTGGTCCCGAATCCGCAAGGACGCTATGCGCTCTGCGCTTAGCGCTTTGCCTTCTGCGTTAATCTGCGGTCAAGTATTAGAGTCCATGGCCAAACGCCACGCAAGTCTAATCCTCCTTTCCCAAGACCACCATCACGCGCTTGCGTTGGCCATTCGCTGCCGCAAGCAGGGCCTGGGACAGCTAAACCCCGGAAATCCAAAGGCCATGAAGGGGCTTGCCGAAGAAGTCAAGAAATTCTTTCAGCAAAATCTCAAGCCTCATTTCGAAGCAGAAGAAAAAGTCCTTTTCCCGCTCATTCACTTACACTCCAGTGACACCGAGACTTTGATTTCAGCACTCCTGAGCGAACACGACCGGATACGTAAAACTGTAACCGCACTGGAAAACGAATTCGAACTATCCAAGACCCTCTTCGATCTGGGAGATCTCCTCGATCGTCACATCCGTCAGGAAGAGCGAACCCTTTTCCCTATCTTCGAGCAGGCCGTTCCTCCCCTAGCCGCTGAACAAGCTGGCCGAGAGATCAAGGGGATTCTAGGCTAAATAATTTGAGCTAAACTTGCCTAAGCCTTCACATATTCCTTCATGTAAAGGTCCAGAAGGGCCACCAGGAGGGCAACGATCATAGGGCCCAGGATCAGCCCTATGATACCGAACAGCCTGAGACCACCCAATATGCTAAAGAACAGAAAAAGTACGGGCAGTCGAAGGCGGTTGCCTATCAAGAGGGGTTTGAGGACGTTATCAATGGATCCTACGATGAGCGCACCCCACAGAAAGAGGGTGATCCCCTTCCACAACGGCCCCTGAACAAACCCCAAGTAGAGAGAGGTAGGAAACCAAACGAGAAAAGAACCGCCGATGGGGAAAAGGGCCGTAAAGGCAGTGGTCGCTGCCAGGACGATGGCAAAGGGTACGTCCAACAGCCAATAACCCAGGCCTGCAAGCAGTCCCTGAACGATAGCGGTGATCAATGCACCATGGACTACCGCAAAGAGGGCATTGACGATATTCTGAAAGAGATGGTCCTTATGCACCTGATCCATGGGCAGGAGAGAACGGAGCTTATCAGACAGGGCCTTACCGTCCCGCAACATAAAAAAGAGAGTGAACAGAGCTATGATAAAGTTAATGGCAAACAAAAAGACGTTCTGGGCAACGGCTTTAATCTGAGAGGCGAGGAATCCGGAGGCGACCTGTGCCCCTTGGGCAGCGGATTGTTTGAGATCAATCTCGAAAAACTCCAGTTCGGCGGCGACCGACTCCCACGCGTTGATCACTCTCTGGACCCAAGGTTTTCCTTTCCAGACTTCAATTTCGGCACTCTCAACAGAGGAGCGCATGGTCTTGGCTAGCTCCACCGTCTCCTGAGTTAAGAATACGGAAACCCTCATGGCAGGGAAAACAATGAGGAAAATGATCAGAACGGTGAGGATGAGGGCAGCTAAAGTGGCCCTCCCTTTCAGGACCTTTAGTAGCCATTCGTAAACAGGGTACACGATCATGGCGAGTATCACTGCCCAGGCAACGGCTTGGAGGAAGGGGCTAAAGATCAGATAGGCTAGGTAGAGGATCACCAGCAACAAGACAAAGAAAAAGATAGTAACGAGCCAATTCTGATTCATGCTCTGATTCTCCTCGCCTTTGGTTCATTGTTTATTGCAAAGACACGGCGTATTTGCCACAACTGAGATGAGTAGTCTCCACCGATATATTACTCCACTGGGGGAGTCCGGAAAATTCACCCCGTGCCAATTGTTCTGGACAGCCGTCGAATCGTTGGCTAAGGACATCATTGGAACGGGGTTCATCCCTGCGTTCCCCCCGAGCCGTGACCCTGACCCGCAGGCTTCCATCTCATAGACCAAGGATGGTAAAAAGGTGTAGTCTTCACCGCATTGTCCTGAAGGTATTTTTCGGATCGGGGCTCACGCGCGGGGCCTCTGGGGGTACAGGGTGAAAACGAAGACTGCCATTATTTCCATTAATGAGTTAGATTCTGGGTCTGCTCCGAAGTTGACCGCATTGCTTAAGGGCGTTACGGGAGTCGTAACCGTCGATTTCAGCTTGGAGCGAAAAGTGGCGGTCGTCGAATTTGACCCAGAGCAAACACAGTTGGATGACCTGCTGCGGGCCGTGCTGAAAGAAGGATATCACGTATCGTGAGTTGCTTCACTGAAGAATTAGTTCCCTGCCACGGTGAGGTGGGAAATCTTGACAGTAGGCGATGAGACCCTGTACCTCATATCCAGGTCATTACCCACCATCTCGATATTCAAAAGCATCTCTTTGAGGTTCCCCGCAATGGTCAACTCCTCCACCGGATAGGCCAGTTGACCCCGCTCAATCCATAGACCCGCCGCCCCACGAGAATAGTCACCTGACACAAGATTGACCCCAAAGCCGATCAACTCGGTGACATAAATTCCCTCTTCCACCGATCCGATAATCTCTTCCGGGCTGTGGTCCCCTGGGGACAGGTAAAAATTAGTAGGCGCCACGCCAGGAGGCTCTCCCACCGATCGGGAGGCATTTCCCGTGGACGGATAGCCAAGCTTTTTCCCACTATAGGTGTCGAGAAGATAGCTCTGCAGCACACCTTTTTCCACAACTCTCTTTTCCTTAACGGGAAGACCCTCACCGTCAAAGGGCTTGGAGCCGAGGGCCGCGGGGATGGTCCCATCATCGACCACCGTCACAAGGTTTGATGCAATTTGACTCCCTACCTTTCCCATTAAGAAGGAAGCGCCCTTATAGAGAGAGTCGCCGCAGAGTCCCCGAGAAAGGTGACGCATGAGAGACCCTGCGGTTTCAGGATCAAATATCACTGGAACCTCTCGGGTTTTGATCTTTCGCGCTCCCAAACGCCTCAGAACGCGCTCGGCTGCCTTCTGCCCCACGGCCTGAGGTGATTCAAGACGAGAAAACTTGCGCTGTGACGAATACCAAAAATCGCGTTGCATGGTCCCATTGGACTTCGCCACGGGCGCAGCCGAAAGACTGAATGCTGATCCCTCGTATTCGCCGGAAAAGCCAGCGCTGTTGGCATAGATGAGACGATTGAATTGATTTGAAAATTCACCTCCCTCGGAGTTGGTAATGCGCGGATCATAACCCAGCGCCCGTTCCTCTGCCTCTCGGGCAAGGCGGATTTTTTCCTCCACCGAAAGAGCACGGGCTTGATCATCGAGTAGGTCTAAGTTACCTACCTCTCTCGCCAATTCCTCGGGGAGAGGCAGGCCGCTGAACTCGTCGGGCACCGTGGCGCGGGCCATCACGCAGGTGTCGTTAACGAGGTTCTCTATGGAGTTCTTGGAGATGTCGGAAGTCGAGCCCGTGGCTGAACTATGACCGAAGAAAAGCCTGACACCCAGCCTTTTCTCCTGGGACTGGCTGATCTTTTCGACCTCTCCCAGACGCACAGTCACGAAGAAAGAATCACTTTCCACCATCACCACATCCCCCTGGGTGGCCCCCTTCTGTTTTGCCTGAGCTAAAATATCCCGGGCCAATTCCTGACTCAATTCTAAACGATCCATAACCTCACCTTGTTTCGTCTATCGCGTCGATTTCGTCTATTCTGTCCGTTCCGTCTATTTAGTTTATTCAGTCTATTTCGTCGTTCTCGTTTTTTTTGTTGGTCTCATTTATTCCTGCTACTTCCTCAAACCAAAACAACCAAACAAACTAAACAAACTAAACAAACCAAAATAAACCTGACAACCAGCTAGACTAGATAGACCAAATGGACCAAAAAAACGGGTTAATGAGAGGCTTTCGTTCCTCCAACGGTAATCCTATCGATTCTGATGGTGGGGAGTCCCACTCCCACTGGCACCGATTGTCCATCCTTGCCACAGGTTCCAACGCCTTCGTCCAGACTCAAGTCTGTCCCTACCATGGAAACGCGTTTGAGAACCTCTGGTCCGCTACCAATCAGGGTAGCCCCTCTGATGGGGCGAGTCACCTTGCCGTCTTCAATGAGATAGGCCTCGCTGGCAGAAAAAACAAACTTTCCGTTCGTAATATCCACCTGCCCCCCGCCGAAGTTAACCGCATAAATGCCCTTCTTGACAGAGCGAATGATATCCTCAGGCAAAGACTCCCCGGCCAACATGAAGGTATTCGTCATTCGGGGCATAGGAATATGGGCATAACTCTCACGGCGTCCATTCCCAGTCAGTGGCATTCCCATCAGGGAGGCGTTCAGGCGATCCTGAAGATAACCCTTTAACACACCCTTCTCAATCAACACGGTGCGATGGGTGGGGGTCCCCTCGTCATCATGATTCAAGGAACCCCTGCGGCAGGGGAGGGTTCCATCGTCAACAACGGTACAGTGCTCGGAAGCGACTTTTTCACCAATACGATCCGAAAATGCGGAGATTTTTTTGCGGTTAAAGTCCCCCTCCAGACCATGTCCAATGGCCTCATGGAGAAGAATCCCGGGCCACCCTGGACCCAGCACCACATCCATCTCACCAGCCGGGGCATCCTCGGCCTCAAGATTGAGTAGCGCTTGTCGCACCGCTTCGCGTGTGTACCGCTCATAATCCTTCTTCTCAGTGAGAAACGAAAAACCCACCCTTCCTCCCCCACCAAAACTCCCTATTTGCCGATTTCCCCCATCCTCTGCGATACAGGTCACGTTGAGTCGGATGAGCGGTTGTATATCGCCCACAACCCAACCTTCTGATGATGCTACGAGCACAATCTTGCGTTGGGTCACGAGGCTCACAAAGACATTCTTAACCCGTTGATCAATGCTCCGGGCCAGACGGTCCATTTCATGAAGCAGTGCAATCCTTTCCTCTAGTTTCACTTCGGCAGTCGGATTCTCCACAGGATAGAGATTGTGTGGCGACCCCTGTGCCCCCCCCACCGGGACGGGCACAGGAGCCCCCTTGTTTTGGGCTATATAGCGGGCCGTGCGAGCGGCCAATTCAAGATTTTCAATGGTAATATCGTCCGTGAAGGCATACCCGGTTTTGGCCTCTGCCAAAACCCGAACCCCCACTCCGTTGGCTGTGGAACTCGAGGCGTTTTTGACCATCCCCTCTTCCAAGCTAATGGCCTCATTGGACCGGTATTCGAAATAGAGGTCCGCATAGTCGGCCTTGCTTTCCAAGGCCCGGGAAAGGATTTTATCCAAATCACGTGACGTGACCCCAAATCGCTGGTCGAAAAACGATGTGGCGGGTATTAGTTCTTGCGCCATGGGTTGTTCTCCTCTCTCGTGACCCCAAGGGCAGCATGCCTGCCCCCTTGAAATTGAGTATAGTATATGATTAGGGTGATGGACAGTCCATTGAGCTATGCTATTGAGCTATGCTATTGAGCTATGCTATTGAGCTATGCTATTGAGCTATGCTATTGAGCTATGCCATTGAGCTGAATGAAGAGGCCATATGGGTAAAACCGTTGTTCATGTAGTGGGTACAGGGACCATTGGGGAGCCGTTGATTGGCATCCTTTCCACCTTTGCCAAAGATTTTGGCGTGGATGAAGTCACCTTCCATAAGCGGACCCCGCGCGAAAACGACCGTTCAAAGGTCAACGCCCTGGGCCAGAAAGGTGCCCGTCTCTGTGTGGACAAGGACCGCTGGAGCAGTTTCAAGAAAATGGGAATGGAGCCCCGGTATGAGGCCGAAGAGGCCATCGAGAGGGCCAATGTGATCATTGACTGCACGCCGGTGGGAAACAAAAACAAAGAAAAATATTACCAGCGCTATGCCAATAACGGCCGAGGATTTATTGCCCAGGGAAGTGAGCTTGGTTTTGGCAAAATGTATGCCCGGGGGATTAACGACAAGGCCCTGAACAGGGGAACGGACCAATTCATCCAAGTGGTGAGTTGTAACACTCACAACCTGGCAGCCATCATCGACACCATCGCCTTAGGACCGGAAAAGGAAAATAACCTCGACGAGAGTCGATTTGTTTGCATGCGGCGCGCCAATGACCTGAGTGAGGAGGGTGGGTACATACCCTCTCCCGAAATTGGCGAGCACGACGACTCCCAGTATGGCACCCACCAGGGGAGGGACGCACACCACCTCTTTAAAACTCTGGACTTCGACCTGAGCATCTTCTCTTCAGTCCTCAAGTTGAATACCCAATACATGCACACCATCCACTTCGACTTGAAGCTCCTTCGGCGTGTAACCATGGAGGAGGTGATGCGCCGGATCACGAGTAACGGCAGAGTTGCCATGACGAACAAAACCTCCATGGCTTCAGTTTTTTCCTTCGGGCGGGATCATGGCCTTTTCGGTCGAATCCTCAACCAAACCGTTATTCCCACCAAGTGTATGGCCCTCAGGGGAGACCGAGAGGTGGTGGGTATGTGCTTCACTCCTCAGGATGGGAATTCCCTTCTGAGCAGCATTGCCGCCACGTTGTGGTTCCTCTATCCCGACTCCTACGAGGAGCGCATTGAACCCTTAAGGCCTTATTTTTTCAGGGAAATCTAACCGTAAATATTTAAATTTTTCCTTTAATTTTGCATTTGGGGAATCGGCTAAACGACACCCCGCCCCGTGGAGTAACAGCTCGACCGAGTTGGCTTGTCTCGACCAGGGCTAATACTCCACAGGGCGCGGCGCAAAGGACGCCAAGTTCGGAGAAAGTATATAGATTTTCTCTTTGCGAGCTTTGCGTCTTGGCGCGAAAATCTTTGTTGAAGTCGTACTGTTGAACAATCTAACGGTAAGAATCCAACCCTGTGGAGTATAATCCACAGCTGACACGAGCGGCCTCGACCGAGAGGTTACTCCACGGGGCTAAGCTCAATCCCCTCAAAGCGGACCGTATCGCCTACCTTTATATGGTGTTGGCGGGCAACACCTCCTTTGATCTCCAGAACAAACTGGCTGGGAGATGACACTGATAGGGTTGCTGTAGAGAAGGGGACCGCCCTGTGGACAATCCCAACAATTGTTTTCCGAGCGTTAATGAAGATGAGATCTAGCGAGATAGGTGTGTTTTTCATCCAAAAGGTTTGGACTCTCTCCGCCGCAAAGAGAAAGAGCATCCCTTGGTCCTCCGCCAAATCCTGACGGTATTGTAAACCCAACGTTCTCTTGGCGTGCGTATCGGCGATCTCTACCTTTACGGGGATTGCCTTATCCCCGCCATTCAAGATGACGCGAGGACCGGAGCGACAGGCAAACAGGCTACCCAAGAGACACAGACTGAGAACAATCTTGGCATTGAGTCTCATACCCTGCCACACAACAACCCCTACGACTTTGATGAACCATCGGCACTAAGACTCTCGCGTTTCCTGCGCAGATCCATCGCCACGAGCTCTGCGATATCCAGGACCTCCGGAGTTGGGTCTGTCTCTTCCTTCGCTCCCTCATCGGAGAACATACGCAGGCAAAATGGACACCCAGTTACGATGGTTTTTGCCCCCGTATCCTTCAGCTCCCGGAAGCGGTTCGTGCTGACCCGCTCAACCCCTTGCTCCTCTTCCTTGAAGAACTGCGCCCCTCCCGCACCACAGCAAAAACTGTTGCTGCGGTTTCGCGGGGGCTCGCTCAGTTCGAAGCCCATGGAGCGGATTACTTCGCGGGGCTGGTCATAAACTCCGTTGTGGCGTCCTAGATAGCAAGGATCATGGTAGGTAATGGAACCTTTCGATGTTGTGGGGACATCCAGTTTCCCCGCCTTGATCAGTTCGTCAATGAACTCAGTGTGATGCTTGACCACATAGTTCCCGCCAAACTGAGGGTATTCGTTCCCAATGGTGTGAAAGCAGTGAGCACACGTGGTCACGATGACCTTGGGTCCAACGGCATTCAAGGTTTCCACGTTCTCGGTCGCCATCTCGGCGAAAAGATACTCGTTACCGGCGCGGCGCGCGGCATCTCCCGTGCACTTCTCCTGAGTGCCCAGTACCGCCCAGTTGACGCTGGCCGCGTTCAGAATCTCGGCCATACTCACTGCTATCTTCTGGGCCCGAGGGTCGTAGGAAGGGACACAGCCTACCCAGTAAAGAATATCTGGATTGGGGTTCTGCTCCACCGTAGGCACGGGGAACGGCAATTTTTGAGCCCAGTCCAGCCGCTGATCCGGTGGGAGGGCCCAGGGGTTTCTCGAGCTTTCCATCCCATTGAAGGCCTGCTTCAACTGATTGGGAAAGTCAGCTTCCATCAAGACCCGCTCACGGCGCATGTCCAAAATATGAAGCATCGGCTCGTTACCGACAGGGCAGACCTCAACGCACGCGTTGCATGTGGTGCAGGCCCAGAGAGCTTCCTTGTTGAGGGCAAAGTCTAACAGGGGGCGAGGGTCTGTATCCTCCTTGCCAAAGGAACCCAGGGTCCGATTTATTTCGTAACGCTCGTTGATCAGGATGGCTGCGGGACTCAAGGACTTGCCAGTGACATAGGCTGGGCAAACCTCCTGGCAACGGTTACACATAATGCAACTATAGGCATCCAGCAGTCGTGGCCAGGTAAAGTCCTTGAGCGTCGCCACTCCGAAGGACTCTTCGTTTTCGAAATCCATCGGTTCCAACACGCCTGGTTTGTCCTTCTTTAGAGCGAGGTTCAATGGAGCCAGCATGATGTGAATATGTTTGGACCTGGGAAAGTAAGGGAAGAACAGCAGGATCGAGCCGAGGGCCCCCCACCAGAAAAAGTGCTGCAGGCCCTCCAGTAAAGCAGGACCCTGCCCGGCCAAGAAGCTTGCGAGATACCCGGCTACCGGCTGAAAGGGATCCGGTCCTTCATGAGCAAGCTGGGTCGCCTTGGAAAGAAGACGGCTCCCCACGTGAAAGACGATGAAGCCTCCCACAATGGCGGAATCCCGCGGGATCCCATTTTTGACATTTTCATGGAGGGGCACGTTTGAGGCAAATTTAAAATCGGCTGGCTTTACCAAAAAGCGCCGAACCATCAACCCCAGAATGCCAATCAGCACGCTCGCCGTCAGGAGATCGGCGAGCAGGTTGAAGGGATTCCAGATCCCTCCACGGGCAACCCAGGGGAAGAATCCCTCCACGATATCCACCACGTTAACTAAAAAGTAATAAACAAACCCATAGAAGACCATGGCATGAAGAAGCGAAACCAAGGGTCGGTTTTTGAATAGAGTCTGCTGGGTCAAGACAAGCCACAATGCATGAAAGATGCGCTGGAGGGGGCGTTCAAAGCGAGAGGCGGGCTTTCCTGACACGATGGTTCGGTAAACACGATAAAAACCCATACCCGCATAGGACAGACACAGTATGGCGAGGAGCAGGAACGCTATCTTTTCCACAGTTGTGAGCATAAGGCTCTCTCTAAACGACGTTGTTTCCCTTCATCGAATGAATGCTCATGACGGAGAACAATTGCGAGCCAAGGAACATGATAGAAAAGGTTCTGTGCAGGTCCGCTCACCCGATAGAGTAAGCGAAGAATTTATGAGCAGTAGATCAATGGACCGCATTGCCCCCCCCACTGATCCACTTCTCCAATTTCCAATGCTCCAAGGCGCAAAGCGCCTTCGGGCTCGTGGGCCCGCCCGTCACAGATCGCTTGGCGATTAGCTATCGGCTCTCAGCCTTCAGCTATCAGCCCCAGTGGCATAGCGCAGGGCGCTAAGCGCATAGCGTCCGCCCGAAGCTGGGACCAAAGACTACCGACAACGGACTACCGACCCGAGATCGAAGCTGGTAGATCGGTCTACGCTTTGCGCTCTGCTTCCCGCGATCCTACAAATGATAGCCGAGACGCTGGGAGAGTTCATTACCGCCTTTGAGGATTAGGGGAATAATATCTTTCTCCATCTTTTCCCGACTCAAGCGATGCCCTGGTCCTGCGACCGAGAGACTTCCCACCAAACCTCGGGTATGATCACGCACAGGCACTGCCACGCATCGTACATCTTCAATAAATTCACCAAGATCGGTTGCAAATCCTCCTTCGCTGATCTCCTGGATCTGTTTGAGAAGAAGCTGGCGGTCTACGATCGTCTTGTCAGTGTAGCGCACCAGGGATTCCGGAATGCCATTGCGAAGCTCATCATCAAGCCCAAAGGCGAGGTGAACCTTACCTGGAGCGGTACAGTACAATGGGAGGGTTTCCCCTACAAAGGATACCACCCTCACAGGACTCTTGGACTCCACAAAGTCCAATGGCACAATTTCCGTCCCCTTTCTCAATGCAACAAAGGTGCTCTCGCCAGACTCCTCTGCCAATGCGGTAAGTGTCGCTTGTGCCTGGTGCAAGAATCCTATTTGACGGACATAGGCCTGACCCAACTGATGGCACTTTAACCCTAGGCGGTAGTTCTCCGTTGCCTTATTCTGCTCAATGTATCCCCGCGCCTCGAGGGTTGCGAGCAGGCGAAAAACATTGTTTTTATGAAGTTTCAATCTCTTACTCAATTCAGTAACACCAATTTCATCTCCGGCCCCAGGAAACTGCTCCAGCACATCGAGAGCATGAGACACAGAGTGAATTACGTAATTGGACTTTTCTCTCCGAATCATATTTCCTCCATGCAAAAAAAACTCTTGCCAAAATGCCCAAAGGACAGAATCGACGATAACAAAAAGGTGTTTTAATCTATACTAGGGCAGTACGAGTTGTCAAACGGTGGGAGGGGGGGCCGAGCAACGCAACCCGGGCGCTAAAACTTGCCTGGCACCTTTTCCCAGTCTTTTAGGAATCTCTCTATCCCAATAGCGGTTAGAGGATGCTGCGTCAATTGTTTGAGCACAGCGAACGGTAGGGTGGCGACATGTGCTCCGATTAGAGCAGCCGACAATACATGGACTGGATTGCGGATACTGGCAACTAGAACTTCCGTGGTCATCTGATAGTTTTTAAAGATCTTAACAATCTGCTCGATGATATCCATACCGGTTTGTGAAATGTCATCCAGGCGACCGATAAATGGGCTGATATAAGCGGCCCCTGCCTTGGCTGCCAAGAGTGCCTGGACCGGGGTAAAGCAGAGGGTTACGTTGCATTTGATCCCCTTTTCCTTAAGGACCCTCACTGCCTTGAGTCCCTCTGTGGTCATGGGTACCTTAACCACCACGTTTTTTCCGTAGCGTATGAGCTTCTCCCCTTCCTGAATCATTCCCTCTGCGTCCCGGCTAACCGTTTCGAGACTCACGGGTCCAGTCATCAGTGAACAGATCTCTCTCACAACCTCATCGAATCCCCGACCAGTCTTGGAAATCAGTGTGGGATTCGTGGTAACTCCATCAATGAGGCCCATGCTGTGTGCTTCGGAGATTTCATGAATGTCTGCCGTATCGAGAAAAAACTTCATAATTCCTCCTGTTTTCTATCTAGCACTCTTGTTATGGAATGCCAATAATATTTGATTTTTCCGCCCCGCGATTCGGGGAATAGTTGTCCCCAAGGGCTATTTTCGGCTAGAATGAATCGATTTTTCGGTGAGTTCCATGAAGATGGGCACAAAAGGATTATACGGTCTCCTTGCCATGGCGGAATTGGTTCAAAACTATAAGACCAATCGCCCAATGCAGGTGAAGGATATCGCCCAACGACAGAAGATCCCCGAAGAATATTTGGGGCAAATCATGGTTCTACTCAAACGAGCGAATCTCGTCCGCGGGACAAGGGGACCTGGAGGCGGCTATCAATTGGCCCTTTCACCCGAATCCATCACAGTGGGCCAGGTGGTGAAATGCCTGGAAGGACGCCCGATGGCCTTCGACTTGAAAGGCCAGAAAAACCTTTCTGCCGCATCCGTTATCGAGCGTAGACTCATGGAGACCTGGGAGAAGGCCATCGAGGCCTCAGAAAAAGTCCTTGAAGAGGTATCTCTCGCTGATCTCTGTAAGCCAGAAGAGCGAAGCCAGATGTACTACATTTGAACGACCCGTTACCTTTGCCAGGGAGGAGCAGAATCGGTTCCCTCTGGCACCTCGATTTACTAAGACAAATGTTTCAACCCTCGTTTCAAGAATTTACCCGCCTTTCCAGGCAGGGGAATCTAGTTCCCGTATACCAGGAACTACTCATGGATCTGGAAACGCCACTCTCCTTTTTTAAAAGACTGAAGAGGGACCGCTATTCCTTTCTCCTCGAAAGCGTTGAAGGGAGTGAACGTTGGGCACGGCATTCGTTTTTAGGGACCAACCCCTACCTCGTCTTTAAGGCGAGCGGAGAGCAGATCGAGATCATTGAACACGGCAAACGGAAGACCTTCATGGCGGATAGCCCGCTTCAGGTATTGGAGAGACTGTTAGGAACGTATCGTCCCGTTCCTGTGGAGGGGATGCCCCCGTTTTTCGGCGGGGCACTTGGTTACGTATCCTATGATGCGGTAGAGCAACTCCACGACATCTCCAATGTTAAAAAAGACCATCTCGAGATGCCGGCCATCTACTTCATCTTTGTCCAAACTCTGGTCGCCTTTGACAACCTCAAGCACACCATCAAGGTGATCGACAATGTGATGCTGGACGGGAAGGGGAGCCTACGGGATGCCTACAGAGAGGGCACGACTCGGATCCAACGACTGGTCTCCTCATTGCGGAAAAAGACCAGCAGATTGGAGGCTAGAGACATCGAAGAAGGGGCAGAGAAAAAAAAGCCAAGCCCCAATGTTACTCCAGCGACGTTCCGCAAAATGGTCCAAAAGGCCAAGGATTACATCCGGGCAGGCGATATCATCCAGGTGGTGCTTTCCCAGAGACTCGAGACCGAGACACGCGCCGATCCCTTCGAAGTTTACCGAGCGCTGAGATTTATCAACCCCTCCCCGTATATGTTCTACCTGGAACTGGACAAGCTAAGGGTCATCGGCTCATCCCCTGAGACCATGGTGCGTCTCAACGAGGATTCCATCGAGCTGCGACCCATTGCGGGGACACGGCCAAGGGGCAAAAATCCGGCGGAGGAAAAGGAGCTGGAAGCTGACCTGCTGTCCGACCCAAAGGAGAGGGCGGAACATATCATGCTGGTTGATCTAGGACGAAACGATGTGGGTCGAGTGGCCAAAGTGGGGTCCGTTCACGTCAACGAGCTCATGGTCATCGAGAGATACTCCCACGTGATTCACCTCGTGTCCAACATCCGTGGAAAGATGTTGGCTGGGAAACGCCCCTCGGACCTTTTTGTCTCCTGTTTTCCAGCTGGAACCGTCTCGGGGGCACCCAAGATCAGGGCCATGCAAATCATTAGCGAACTGGAACCCGAAAAAAGAGGATTGTACGCAGGTGCCATAGGCTACTTCGGCTTCAACGGCAACATGGACACCTGTATTGTCATCCGAACCATCCTCATGCACGGAAGAAAGGTGTGCATCCATGCCGGGGCTGGGATTGTAGCGGACTCCGACCCCCACAAGGAATACCAGGAGACCTTGAACAAGGCAGCGGCAATGCTCAAGGCCGTTAACTTGGCAGAAACGTGGAGCAGGGGAACTGGGAGAAGATGATCCTCCTCATCGATAATTACGACTCCTTTACCTATAACCTCTATCACTACCTAGGAGAATTGGGGGCACAGGTTCAGGTCTTTCGAAACGACAAAATATCCCTCCAAGAGATCGAGGAACTCGCCCCGCAGAAGATCGTTATTTCCCCTGGCCCCTGTACCCCAAAGGAGGCCGGCATATCATGTGACGTGGTTCGCCACTTTGGCCCGAGGACCCCGATTCTCGGCGTGTGCCTGGGACACCAATGTATCGGGGCGACCTTCGGGGGCAGGATCATTCAGGCCCCACAGATCATGCACGGGAAGTTGTCGGACATCTTCCACGACTCTCAAACCATTTACCGATCCGTGAAGAGCCCCATGCTTGGCATGCGCTACCATTCCTTGGTCATAGACCCTCACCAATTGCCGTCAGAGCTCAGCATCAGCGCACAGACCTCCGACGAAATCATTATGGGCGTGAGGCATCGAACCTACCCCGTGGAAGGAGTTCAATTCCACCCGGAGTCTATTCTCACCGAGGCAGGGAAGGCGGTGCTCAAGAATTTTTTAGACTACTACTGAACTGCGACACAAGCTGGCAGTGAGCAGTTGGCAGCAAGAGTAGGGACTACTGACCACTGACTACAGGACTATGTACAAACAAGAAGCAAGGAGCAGAGGGCATAGAGCAAAGCGCGACCAGTACTGAGTAACGAGGACTGAGCAATGGGAGTAGGCAGTAGGACAGGGGGCAGGAAGCAGGCAGACATCCGACCACGGCTTTGCTGCGTACTGCCAACTTCAGCCTGAGGCTGATCCGCCTCCGGCGGAGCTTTTAACCACTGCTCACTTCTCTGAGTGCTATGCGCCATGCGCTTTGCCTTCTTGGCATCTGCGTTAATCGGCGTGAATCTGCGGTTAAGTGATTAGAAAGTGCTTCGACCGCGACTTTACTCCACCCCGTGGAGTATGAGCCCTGGTCGAGACAATCCAACTCGGTCGAGCTGTTACTCCACGGGACTAGTAACTACGAATTTCAATCTCATTGCCATCTGGATCCAAAAAATAAATCGAGGTGGCTCTGCCCCTGGCGCCCCAACGGGATATGGGTCCGGTGCGGATCTGCACCCCATGATTCTTCATGTAATCCACAATCCCGGAAAAATCACCTTGATCCACAACGAGGCAGAAGTGGTTTAGATTCCCATTGGCCTTTCCCCCATCGGAGCTGTTTTCTTCCACTGGACTAAAGTCAATAAGGGTGTGCTCATTTATCCTCACAGACGGGAACCCGATCTTACCTTCCTTGAACTCCTGCACTCGCTCCCCCTTAAGACCTAAAACACCCGTATAAAACTCCAGGGTCTTGTCAATGTCCCTTACATTCAAAACAATGTGATCGAGCTCGGTGACCATGATTGGCTTCATATTCTCCCCTTTCTGGAACCCATTCTAATGGCCTACTGGTGCCAAAGCAATCCCCTCGAGCGTTTAAACGCCCCGGGGGTTAGCTAACCGTCAGCGTTATCCGGAAAGAAAGGCATGAGCACACTCTTCACTACAGAAATAATGACCCTGCCGCTGGAGGGCGTCAGCCTTAGGGATATAGCTTTGACACTGAGGGTCTAATACCATCTCTTCCCCAGCCCCCGAGGGACCCTGCTGGGAAGTCCGTCGTTTGCTGCCTCCGAATACAATGTAATTGATTAGGAGTATAACGAGAAAGATAAGGAGAATAAATAAAAATAGCCGGAAGACCAAATCTTCGCCCTTTCAGGCCCTTGCCCCGGCAACTACAGTCTCAACAGGCTCACCCTCTTGTTATCCTTGACGTTCACCAGGAGCTGCGAAATGGTCTTGCTCAGTACCGGGTGAATTATCTGAGGGGCAATCTCGCTCAAAGGAACGAGAACAAATTTCCTATTTTGCATTTCGGGATGGGGGATAGTGAATCCCCTACGATCCAATTTAAGATTATTATAAAGAAGTATGTCCAAGTCAATGATGCGAGCACCCCATCGTTTACGTACTTTCTTGCGCCCCATGGCCCGCTCGATATTCTTACACTTGGTAAGCAGCTCCTCGGGTCCCAACTCGGTGTCTACCTCAATAACCGCATTGACATACCACTCCTTAGAATTTCCTAAGGGCTCACTCTCATAGAAAGAGGAGGCTTTGGTGATACGGGTTGTCGGTATCTTACCAATTCGGTCAAGGGCTTCAAGGTAGTTTTCCTTTTTCTTACCCTGATTGGAGCCAATCCCTATGTAAACCCGATGAGCCACAATTCTCCAAGGAACCAAGGGGTGCCCCGTCCGAGGTTACTCCATCAAAGAAATCCTCCTTGATGAGTTTCAGTTGGCAGTGAAGAAATGCGGATAGCATGTACTAGCAACTCACCAGGAGTGGGTTACAGACCTGCAATGAATGCGGCAGCAACTGCTCCCAGATAGTGTCTTAAATGGCGTATTGCTAAAAGTTTTTCGGACCGGTCTTAAAATTTCACCTGCTGGATCCTGTTCACAACCTCCTTTAGACGTTCTTTGTCGACACACAGCGTGAAACGGATGTAGCCTTCCCCCGCTGCACCGAAACCATTGCCTGGTGTACAAACGATACCTGCCTCCTCGAGCAGCCGGGTAGCGAGTTGGGCCGATGTGAATCCCTTCGGGACTGCGACCCAAACATAAAAGGTGGCACGGGGAGTTTCACATTGAAGACCCGCCTTTTGCAGGGCAGACACCAGGACGTCGCGCCTCTCCTGATAGAGCCGCCTCAACGGTTCTACCAACTCCTCTGAACGGCGCAGGGCCTCGATGGCCGCCTCCTGCACTGCCTGGAATGCGCCAGAGTCAACATTGGACTTGACCTGTGCCAACCCAGCCACCAGATCCGTGTTCCCAACCGCCATCCCGATACGCCAGCCAGTCATGTTAAAGGTCTTGGATAGGGAGTGAAATTCGATCCCCACTTCCTTGGCCCCATCAACCTGAAATAGGCTTAACGGTCGGTAACCGTTGAAACAAACTTCCGTGTAGGCGGCGTCATGGCAGAGAATAATCTGGTGGCGGTGGGCAAACTCTACAATCTCCTGGAAAAATTCCTTTTCCGCCACAGCAGCAGTGGGATTATTGGGATAGCTAAACCATAGCATTTTGGCCTGCCGAGCAACTTCCGCAGGGATCGCCTTCAAGTCGGGGAGGAAACGGTTCTTTTGCCGAAGAGGGAGGTGATAAATCTTTCCGCCGTTAAATTGGGTCCCGATCTGATACACAGGGTAGGCAGGGTCTGTGGCCAGGACGAGATCTCCTGGATCAACGAAGGCCACCGCCATATTAGCGATTCCCTCCTTGGACCCTATAAGGGAGGTGACTTCCTTTGCCGCATCGAGTCTTACCCCAAAGCGGCCCTGGTACCAATCTGCCACGGCCTGGCGGAAACTCAGCAGGCCAGAACTGCTAGGATAACGGTGATTTTCCGGATTTCCGGCAGCCTGCTTGAGTTTTTCGATGATCGGGGCAGGCGTCGGTGTATCCGGGTCGCCGACCCCCAGGTCGATAAGATCGACCCCTTTGGCCTTTGCTGCATTTTTCTTGCGATCTATCTCAGCAAATAAGTAAGGTGGTAACTCCTTGATTCTTTTAGCTTTTTCAAACTTAATAGCCAACCGTGCATCCCCTATGGAGTGAAATGGCACCCTTCTTACCTGTTTTTTACCTTTTTGACAACCACTTCGATTACCTTTATTTTGGTTGTTAGGAATTCTACCATGGCCATGCAAATTGTCGTGGACGGTTATAACCTGATTGGAAGTGAGCGGGGCTTGAGGGGGGACCTCGAGGGAAAAAGAAACAGGCTCATCCAAAGGCTCCAGCAATACCGGGGGAAAAAGGGATTTGGGGTGATTGCGGTCTTTGATGGCTGGCGCTCAGGGTGGCCCACCGAGGTTCAACAGCAATCGGGCGGAATTACCGTCATCTTTTCTCAGCAAGGGGAGAAGGCGGACGACGTCATCATAAAACTGGCTAAACAATTTGGCAGTGGTTGCGTTGTTGTGACATCAGATCGGGAGGTCCGCCGGGCCGCAGAGGGAAGCAGTGCGGTTGCCGTCTATGCGGGAGAGTTCAACACCATACTTAGGAATCTTGACAACGATGCAATTGACGGCGAAAACGACTTGCCTTCTGAGGATGCACGTGATGAATTTCGCCATCCCGATAAGAAGGGAAACCCACGCAAGCTCTCAAAAGTTGAGCGAAAGAGAAGAGAGATCCTCAAAAAACTATAGGGAACGACGGCACGCCACGGCCCATTGCCCTCCCCCTAAGGGCAGGCCCCCGCGCCCTTTCCTCCACTCCAAAGCGGGTTTAAACCCCTTGCCCGAGTGCACTATTTGGCTGTAATAACAACACTTTTTTCAATCGACCCCTAAGGTGCTTGACAAAGCCCTCTGCTAGCAATAAGGGAAGGGGAATATCCCGCCCAGTGAGATTATGAGGGAAAAGAAAGGAGGAGATGATTTAATTCCATCTGGGGAGGGGTAAAAACTTTAATGGAGGTGAAAGTATGATTAGGTGCCATAAACACCCCATAAAATGGGGACTCATTCTGGGATTGATACCGGGCTTCTTTTTCTCCTCGTTTATTCAGGGCAAGGGCCTGGCATGGGAGCCCAAAAAGCCCGTTGACTTCATTATCATGGCTGGTAAGGGAGGTGGTGCGGACAGGATGTCCCGCCTGATGCAAACCGTCATCGAGAAGCACAAGTTCTCCCGAAAGCCGTTTATCCCCCTCAACAAGCCGGGCGGCTCCGGTGCAGAGGCACTCATCCATCTCAAGCAGAAAAAGGGCGACAATCACACCATCATGGTCACCCTCAACAGCTTTTACACGACCCCGTTGCGCCAGCCCGACCTGCAGGTTGATATCTTCACGTTTACCCCCATAGGGCGCATGGCCGAGGACACCTTCCTCCTGTGGGTGCACAAAGACAGCGGCATTAAAAACATAACCGAGTTCGTCGCAGCGGCAAAGGCAAAAGGCTCCGACTGGATCATGGCCGGTACCGGCAAGGGTCAGGAGGATCAGCTGCTGACGAGTTTCCTCAACAAAGCTTACGGTCTAAAGATGAAGTACGTCCCCTACAAGGGCGGCGGCAGGGTTGCCAAGGAGCTGGCCGGAAAGCACGCCAATTCCACCGTAAACAACCCGTCGGAACAGCTTGGCTTCTACCAAGCAGGCAAGACCATTCCGCTCGCCGCGTTTACGCCAACTCGCCTCCCGCTATTCAAGGACGCGCCGACTTTCAAAGAGCTCGGCAAGGATTTCGTTTACTTTATGCAGCGGAGTGTCGTCGGGGCGCCTGGGATGAGCAAGGAAGCCGAGGCATTTTACCGGAATGTCTTCGCTCAGGTCTATGCCTCTGATGAGTGGCAGAACTACATGGAGAAAAAGAGCCTCCGGGGAGGTTTTCTGACCGGCAAGGCGCTAAAGAGTTACTGGGCCAAAGAGAAGGCAATCCACAAGGTGATGCTGAAGGACATCGGAGAGATTAAGTAATCAGACTCCACAGTTCAGGCATCGACGGAGACGGGAGGAGATCGCCAGCATGCGATGGGCAGAGCTTGTTATGGCCGGCGTCATGGCGGTCTTCTCCCTTTATCTGATGTGGAAGAGTGCCGAACTCCCCATCGGTTGGCTTCCTGGTGAAGGTCCAGGCGGTGGGGCGTTCCCGTTCTGGTTATCCGTGGGCATGCTCATCTGCTCGGTCTGGGTGATGGTGCGCTGGTTCAGGCGAACCAGCCTACAGTCGCGATCCACCGAACCTTACATGGACAGGCG
>Ga0209980_10000581_pt1 | contig 20005 bp, 18 predicted proteins | sample CR02metaG_FD_183611 | JGI IMG/M metagenome (GOLD analysis project Ga0209980, IMG submission 183611) | Deep subsurface microbial communities from Mariana Trench to uncover new lineages of life (NeLLi) - CR02 metaG (SPAdes) (version 2) | ecosystem: Environmental > Aquatic > Marine > Ocean trench...
ACCGGTAAAATTTATCATTGCCGGGACACGGGCTGCGTACTGAACTGCAAGAAAAGTCACCGAAGTACCTATTACATTTGGCATCATGATTCCGACATGCTCGTCCGTTTCAGTGTTCTTGCGAATGACTCTGCCAAGTATCATTGCCTTTGTTATTAGTTGTTTGTATGAAATAGGTTCACGCTTGATGTCTTCAAGGATCAGTCTGTCTTCCCCATAACGTTCTGCAGCATTTAACATCGCAGCAAAGATGGTAGTGCGATGATTAAAAGAACTGTAAGTCAGCAAATACATGATGTCCTGCATGATGGTTGCTGCATGTTTTCTACGTTCGTGTCCCCGAATGTTCTCGTCTATCTCAATCGTTACAGGGGGGAGGATGGTCAGTTTGATGCGTGGAAACCAGACGATGTGTCCCTGCTTTTCCAAGTATGAAAATGGTGTAAACTTCGCGCCATCTATTGCAATAGGCAGTACCGCTGCACCGGATTTTTCTGCAATGAGTCCCGGACCTTCATAAATCTTCATTAAAGAACCGGTAGTCGTGATTCTTCCTTCAGGAAAAATGACGGCTTTTTTATCCTGAGAAAGAAATTTGACCATGGACCTTACCGATAAAGGATTTGCCGGATCCATGATGAATAAATCAACAAACATCTGGCTAAACCTGGAAGTAATTTTGCTGGCGATACGCGTATTAATGGCAAAAGTTGGTGTCTCTGGTAACCAGGCATAAAGTAATATGCAATCAAGCAGTGATGTATGATTTGCAACTATCAAAACGCGATCACCCGCTTCCTGATAATGTTCCATGCCGGTTACTTCAACACGATATAAAAGTTTGAGCAGGCAACGAAGCAGAAACTTGAGAAGTTTAATCATAGGACGTTAACTTACACTATACCCAAATTATTTGGAAATACAGGAATCAGAGTTCAGGGTGGCAGTCAGAGCAAGGCGCAACTCGCAGTGAATGACTAGTCCTTCATAAGAGTTGCAACGCGGCACTGGCGGCCACCCTGAGCTCCCGCAGGGCAAGACGATAAGCCACCATCTTCTTCGTTATAAATCCTTGGACTAGGCAGAAAATTGCTCCTGCATTTTCTGCATACCATCCATCCATGGATATAAATAACTAGTCCTGCGGGCTGAAGCCTTGAATATGGTGGCTTCTCGTCTTGCTGAAACCCGCATTTCCAAATAGTTTGGGTATGACATCCTGGTATTGAAAACCTTATACGTCCTTGGGGGGTGTCCCTAGATAGATATCCAATACCTGCCCTGGTTTGATGTAGCGATTTTTCGCAAGACCGTTCCATTTTTTGATTTGTTTGATAGAGACACCAAAGCGTAGTGATATTAGCCAGAGTGAATCACCATCGAGTACGGTGTAACTAACATGCTGTGGATTACCATCGGACGTTTTATTTGAAACAACAGGCACAATCTTTGCGATCTTGTCAGTTTCTTCTTCAACCCAGATTTCAAGCTTTTTCCCAGGCCGTAAGATTGATCTACTCGAGAGTCCGTTCCAGGCACAGAGTTGTTTCACGCTGATGCCGTAATGCCGACCAATGTCCCATAAATTGTCACCACGCTTGATCGTATAGACATATCGTTGACCATCGCCACTGCGTTTCAGCCCTTTATAGCGACGTGAGTCGAGACTCAGGCTGTAATGCTTTAAAGGTTTCTGCGCCGTGGGAATCAAAAGCGAGCGGCCGGTGAGAATGGTATTGCTCCGCAGACGATTGACCTGTTTCAGTGTTGAAACATCAGTTCTATATTGTGTTGCGATAAGCCCGAGGGACTCACCTTTTTTAATTTTATGTTGCTGCCATTTAATGCGCTCATCAGATGAGAGTGTGGCAAGTTTATTTTCGAAAGCAGTCACCTTATCGACCGGAATTAACAATCGGTGTGGACCTTCCGGATCGGTGGCCCATCGATTGAAACCTGGGTTCAATGTATATAGTTCTTCAATAGATAACTCAGAAAGGTCACCTGCGGTTGCAAGATCAATCTGACTGTCAATATCTACTTGCTTGAAATAGCGGGTATTTGCGATTGCTTTAAGCGTAATATTATATTTACTCGGATTGGATACGATTTCAGCAACTGCAAGCAGACTCGGAACGTAACCACGTGTTTCTCTTGGTAGCCTTAGTGAGAAGAAATCAGTGGGTTTGCCCACTTTTTTATTGCGTCTAATGGCCTTGTTGACATTGCCTTCACCTGAGTTATAGGCAGCCAGGGCTAGCAACCAGTCCCCATCAAATTCCTGGTGAAGTTTTTGTAGGTAATTCAGGGCAGCACCGGTTGCAGCAACAATATCTCTACGACCGTCATACCACCAGTTTTGTTTCAGGCCATAAATTCTGCCAGTGCTGGGCATAAACTGCCATATCCCGGAGGCACGGCTGCGAGAATAGGCAAAAGGGTTGTATGCGCTTTCAACAATGGGCAAAAGTGCAAGATCCAGTGGCATATTCCGCTTTTCAAGTTCTTCAACAATATAATACAAGTAAGGTTCGGCACGTCCTGATACACGATCAAGATATGCCTGATTTCTGGTAAACCATGCCAGTTTACTGGCGGTTGTCTTCTCTGAAATATTTCTTGTCAGTGTTAGTCCTGACCCAATTCGTTTCCATAGGTCTGTTTCTTGTGTTGTTAATGGTTCACCTGATTCTGAGATGACAGAATTTGGATCCGACTTTTCTGAACTTTCGGCAACATTTAAATCTTGAGCCTCTGACTCTTCTGCAGTGGAAATTTGACGGGGAATACCGATATCATCACGTGGCGAAGTGAAGTTACATGCGCTCAGGAAAAAAAAATAAACGAATAAGAATACAACAGGCAATTTTTGCATTGCGCAATGCTAGGGGCAGGTAACTGATTGGTCAAGTAAAAACAACCCTGTCAGAGGTGTTTTTCATTGTGTTAAGCTCAACAAAGTGACTGCCCGGGGATTGCAGAACAGAAAACTCCATGTCAGGGTTTGGCCACAACGTTATGTTCCATGCCAAAACAAAAAGGTAATCACGGTATGTTCCAGAGGTTATGTTTGCGAGATGCACGATGAAGAACTCTTGATATGGGTGATGAAGTAACAAATAAGAAGAACCTCTCTGTCAGAAAACAGTTGCAGGACTGGTTTTCTGGCGAGCATGGCGCCTTGCTACTAAAGGAAGAGAGAAAAAAATTAGCACTTAGACTTTATGCCCTGTTTGGCTATCACATTTTGCAAATTGGAAATATTGGTAGCACTGATTTTCTTGATGACAGTAAAATTTCCCACAAGCTGATCGCCAGGCTTGTGCTTGGTGAACAGGCTGGGCAACGGTCTGGTTTCTGTTGCGACTGTAGCAACCTTCCAGTCGCATCAGACAGCATTGATGTTGTTGTATTGCCACATGTGCTCGAGTTTGAAACTAACCCTCATCAGGTTCTGAGGGAATCAGAAAGAGTGCTGATTGGAGAGGGGCATGTTGTGATATTGGGTTTCAATCCATGGAGTTTTTGGGGTTTATGGCGGCTGCTTTTGGCCTGGCGTGAAAAACCACCCTGGCACGGCCATTATATTGAATTAACGAGGATTAAGGACTGGTTGAAATTGCTGGATTTTGAAGTCATCAAGATAGAGCGCTTTTATTTCAGGCCACCAATTCGAAGTTTGAATCTGCTGAAAAAGCTTGAGTTTATTGAGAAGCTGGGGCATTTTTGTTGGCCATGGTTTGGAGGGGTATACCTATTGGTTGCTAAAAAACGTGTCGTGCCTTTAACACCGATAAAACTACAATGGCGGGCCAGGCGGCAGATGATTGCTACCGGGGTTGCCGGAACAACCACCGGGATGGCCCCTCCAGAAAATCAACAGACAAGTGATTAACAGACAGGAAACTAATATATAGAGAACGTGCATAATGAAAGACCAAATTGAAATTTTTACCGATGGTGCCTGTCGTGGCAACCCCGGTCCCGGAGGCTGGGGTGTGTTATTGCGTTATCAGGGAAAGGAAAGAACATTACACGGTGGTGAAGTGGAAACAACGAATAACAGAATGGAATTAATGGCGGCAATTATTGGTCTGGAATCACTCAATGAACCTTGCAGTGTTACCTTGACGACTGACTCGAAATATGTGACGAACGGCATTACAGACTGGATTGATAATTGGAAAAAAAAGGCCTGGAAAACGGCAGCTAAAAAACCTGTCAGGAATGAGGATTTGTGGCGACGGTTGGATGAAGTCAGTCAGCAACATGAGATAAATTGGCAATGGGTAAAAGGCCATAGTGGGCATCGTGAGAATGAATTGGTGGATGCCCTTGCCAATCAAGGGATTGATGAATTGTAAAGGCCAGATGAATTATTACTTCAGGATAATGAAGAGATGATTTTAATATGATCCCTACCAAACAAAAAAAGTAATCGCGGTATGCGTCAGATAGTGCTTGATACAGAAACAACGGGTTTGGAACCGAAGCAGGGGCATCGGATCATAGAGATTGGCTGTGTCGAATTGTATCATCGACGCAAAACTAACAATCAATATCAACAATATCTGAATCCCGAGCGCGAAATTGAAGATGGTGCTTATGATGTGCACGGAATCAGTAATGAGTTCCTTGCAGACAAGCCGGTTTTTGCCGATGCAGCACAAGAATTTATTAATTTCATCAGAGACAGTGAACTTATCATTCATAATGCGCCTTTTGATGTGGGCTTTATTAATGCCGAGCTAAAAAAACTGGGCCCACAATGGGGGAAAATTGAAGATTATTGTACAATCGTCGATACATTAGTCATGGCCAGGGAAATGTATCCGGGGCAAAAAAACAGTCTCGATGCACTTTGTAAAAGATATGAAATAGATAATTCACAACGCGACCTTCATGGTGCTTTACTGGATGCGCAAATCCTTCTGGATGTGTATCTGGTGATGACAGGCGGGCAAGTGGATCTACTGCTGCATGAAGAACAGACAGAAAATGGTAGGAATATAGGAGAATTTAGAAAGCTTGATCCGAACAGGCCTCGTTTACGGGTGATTGAGCCGACCAGTGAAGAAATAGAAGCCCATGTCAGCAAACTTGAAACTGTGGACAGGGAAAGTAATGGAAATTGTCTTTGGAAAAAAATGGAGGAATTATCTTAAGTTCCCAGATTCTGAAGAACCTTGGGGTCTGAAAAATGCGGAATCATAGTCTTGCTTTTAAGCATTCCACATTTTAACAATCATTTGATATCAATCAGCCCTCACAGTCAATTTTCGGAAGCTTCATCAATCAATGTTTGTAATTCGCCTTTTTGGAACAAATCCATGACGATATCGCAGCCACCGATGAGTTCTCCTTTAATAAAAACTTGAGGAAAGGTAGGCCAGTTAGAAAATTGTGGCAGGCCAGAACGTACTTCTGGTTCGGCAAGTATGTCAACATACGCAAATTCTGCGTTACATGCTTTTAATGCTTCTGTCGTGCGCATGGAGAATCCACACTGCGGTGCCTCAGGTGAACCCTTCATGAAAATAACGATATCGTTTTCTTCGACAACGGATTTGATTCTTTCTTGTACATCCATCTTTACAGCCTCTTTCAAAATAAGAATTATTACCAGACATTATACATGGTAAATGCGCGGACTTTGTTAATGGTCCAGATTTTACTCATTACCTGGATTTCCCAATGTTGGATATCCCCACGCACCCCCCCCAGCGGTGCAAATAGTAAGCCTGTCGCCTTTTTGCAAGGTGTTGGTGGATTTTGCGGGTATTGCAATGTCATTAATAAGGTTCATGCCTGTTTGGCCCTGACCGCCGCCAGAAAGTCCCCAGGGGGCATGAGTACGACGCTCAGTCAATAGGGTAACAGATGTTGTTTGCAAAAACTCGTACTCACGAATCAGGCCATTGCCACCATCATGTCTTCCTTTGCCGCCTGAATTTTGCCGGATCGCGTAACGAGTGATTCTAATCGGGTAATGTTTTTCCAGAACTTCTATCGGTGTATTGAGTGTATTCGTCATATGGGTTTGCACGGCACTTAAACCTGCACCATTCGCGCCAGCGCCCATCCCACCGGCCAATGTTTCATAGTAATCCCACTGTAGAGAAGTGGTATTAGCACCCATAGCATGATGACCCATGGCAATATTATTCATGCTGCCATGACTGGCTGCAGGGATCTTCTCAGGCAGGGCTTTGGCAAGTGCGCCAAGTACAACATCGACTAATCGGGTGCTGGTCTCAACATTTCCGGCTGCCACCGCAGCAGGATAGTTGGCATTAATTAAACATCCTTTAGGTGCCTTAAGTTTGATCGATCTGAAACTGCCAGCGCAAGCGGGAGTTTGTGGTGGCATTAAACAATAAAAGCAATAATAAACTGCAGCTGCGGCCACGGAGAGTGGACAGTTGATGTTGCCTTTGACCTGTGAGGCCGTGCCCGTAAAGTCTGCGTGAATATTTCCATCATTCACATCTAAGGTGACTTTTATCAAGATATCTTGATTTCCCTGGCCATCGTCATCCATGACATCAGTAAAGGTATATTGGCCATCGGGTATCTCTTTCAGGCTAGAACGGGCCAGTATTTCTGCATAATGATTCAGGCCTTCCAGTGCAATATGGAATTGTTTTATTGTCATGTTATTGATGAGTTCAAACAATCTACGTTTCCCGCAAAAATTGGCACTCATTTGTGATTTAAAATCCGCAGCTGCATTTTCTGGCTGATTTATGTTTTCAAGAATTCCATCGAAGGTATCGTGAATGATTTCATTGTTTTGCATGAACAAGGTTGGCGGGATGATCAGCCCTTCTTCCTGTAAAGTATTTGCCAGCGGCATGGAACCTGGGGTGCTGGCACCAATATCTGCATGATGTGCCCGACTGGCAACGAAAGCGCAGAGTATTTTGTCAAAAAATATTGGTGCGATGAGTGTGATATCGGGAAGGTGTGTACCGCCAAGATAGGGATCATTTATGATCAGCATATCGCCATCTTGCCATTCAACTTTTTGGACAATATCAGCCATCGCATAGGCCATACTGCCCAAATGTACGGGAATATGTGCTGCCTGAGCACATAATTGGCCATGGATATCAAAGATTGCGCAGGAAAAGTCCAGTCTGTCCTTTATGTTAGGTGAAAAGGCCGTGCGTTGTAATACGGCCCCCATTTCATCACACACAGCCTGACATCGGCGATTAAACAGCGTTAACTCAATGGCATCCATGGTGTGAGATTATAATACCCAAATTACCTGGAAATGTAGGTTTCAGAGTTCAGGTGGGGAGTCAGGGCAAGACGCAACTCGCAGTGAATGACTAGTCCTTCATAAGAGTTGTAACGCGGCACTGGCTTTCTAGCTGAACTCCCGCAGGGCAATACTGGAAACAACCATCTTCTTCGTTATAACACCTTGAACTAGACAGAAAATTGCTCCTGCATTTTCTGCATACAATCCATCCATGGATATAAATGACTGGTGCATCGGCTTTATGCCTTGAATATGGTTGCTTCCCGTCTTGCTGAATCCTGTATTTCCAGGTAGTTTGGGTATATAGGGTTATTTTGCTGAATAAGGGTGAAAGCGCCCGCTTCTCCAAGTATAATTCGCGTCTTATTGGGCATCAGATTAAATTCGTTGGCCACAAGACTTTCTATATACCGTTTTCGATATACATGGGGAAATTAAATGAATCCACTCAAGTCAGTTAATGGCACGATAATCCTTGGTTTTGTTACTGCGGCCGTGATTATATTCCTGGTCGGGGGCACTGGTCTAAATGTATTGTCTCTTGTTGTCTGGTTACATGTCTTTTTTGGAATCATCTGGATCGGATTGCTTTATTATTTCAATTTCGTTCAGGTACCAGCTGTGGGTGAAGCACTTGCTGATGAAGGTGGGCCTGGACCTGCTGCGATTAATAAATATGTGGCGCCACGCGCACTGTGGTGGTTCAGGTGGGGCGCATTACTGACATGGTTGAGCGGTGCAGCTGCGTTGGAGGTGATGGGGATTGGTTTAAAAAATGCCTTTAGTCTGTCCGGCGACGGTCAAATTATTGGTATAGGCGCATGGTTGGGTACCATCATGTTGTTTAATGTCTGGGTTTTAATCTGGCCAAACCAGAAGAAGATATTAGGCATGGTCGAGGCCAGTGCGGATGAAATTGCAAAAGGTAAGATGGTCGCGTTGATGGCGTCAAGAACCAATACGTTTTTATCCATACCCATGATTATGTGTATGGTAGGTCAGGGTCATGGGCTGCCTTTCTAACAAGCAGGAAGCTTAAGTTTTTTGCAAAGCCCGGCCCGATTGGCCGGGCTTGTCATTTAAGGCTTCGTCAGTTTTTCTAACGAGTAAATTAAAACAGTCATTTTCAAATAGCTTTTATTGATAAATAAAATTAAGTAACAAACCCTGAGAAATAAATTTTGAGTAATTATTTAATGTCCAGTTATCAACAATTACCTGTTGCATTCGAACGAGGTTCTGGCGTCTGGTTGACGGACCAAAACGGGCAGCAATACCTGGATGCTTTAAGTGGTATTGGCGTGTGTGTGCTCGGTCACGCACACCCGGAAATTGAGAAGGCGATTGCAGATCAAGCTGGCAAGTTATTGCATACCTCAAATCTTTACCATATCCCTTTACAGGAAGCGCTTGCTGAACGACTAACATCACTTGCCGGGATGGAAAAAGTGTTTTTCGCAAATTCTGGTGCAGAGGCAAACGAAGTGGCCATTAAAATCGCCAGGCTTTTTGGCCATCAACAGGGTATCGATCATCCAGTTGTCATTACGGCAACAGGAAGTTTTCATGGTCGGACGATGGCAACACTGAGTGCAACAGGAAATTCAAAAGTGCAACAGGGTTTCGAACCGCTTGTCGAAAAATTTGTGCATGTCCCTTATAACGATATGGAGGTGCTAAGTAGACTCACAGACGCGAATATTGTCGCAGTCATGTTGGAGCCGATACAGGGGGAAGGGGGTGTGGTGATTCCCGATGAAGGCTATCTGAAGACAGTTCGGGATATCTGCGATCAAAATAACTGGCTACTTATCCTGGATGAAATTCAAACAGGTATGTGTCGTACGGGAGAATGGTTCGCCTTTCAACATGAAAAAATAACACCGGATGTGATGACATTAGCCAAGGCGTTGGGGAATGGGGTACCTATTGGTGCCTGCCTTGCGAAAGGAACGGCTGCTGATTTGATTCAGCCGGGGAGTCATGGCTCCACCTTCGGTGGAAACCCTTTGGCATCACGGGCAGCTTTGGCGGTAATAGATGTACTATCAAAACAGAAGCTCCACATGAAAGCAGCAAAGCTTGGTGCTGAAATGCTGGCTCGTTTTAAAAGTGAACTCAGTGAAATTGAAGGCGTTATATCCGTCAGAGGTAAAGGATTGATGTTAGCTATTGAATTAGACAGAGAGTGCGCTCAATTGGTCAAAATGGCTCTGCAAGAGCACCTTTTGATTAATGTCGCTTCGGAGAATGTTATTCGCATATTACCACCGTTGATTATTGATGATGATACCGCACAACAGGTTGTTGAAAAGGTCGTGCGCATCGTGAAAGCATTTTTAAAAGAGGAGTAGCGTATGGGGTGTCGACATTTTCTCACACTGTCAGATCTGAACACGAATGAATTACGTGCTCTGATTGAAAGAGGCATTGAAATCAAGGCCGGATTGCAGAAGGGAGAACTCTATCAGCCTTTTAAAGGCAAGGTGCTGGCGATGATATTTGAGAAATCGTCTACGCGGACTCGCGTGTCTTTCGAAGCAGGCATGGCGCAATTTGGTGGACATGCAATTTTTATGTCTCCTAACGATACCCAACTGGGACGTGGTGAGCCCATTGAAGATACCGTACGTGTATTGTCGGAAATGGTTGATGCCATCATGATTCGTACTTTCGAACAAGAAAAAATTGAAAATTTAGCTCAATATGCAAGTGTGCCGATCATTAATGGTTTGTCTGATACTTTTCATCCCTGTCAATTATTAGCTGATATGCAAACCTATTTCGAACATAGAGGATCAATCGAAGGTAAAACGGTTACCTGGTTGGGGGATGGTAACAATATGTGCCATTCTTACATCAACGCCGCACGTTTATATCAGTTTCATTTACGCATTGCTTGCCCCGAAGATTATTTGCCTGATGAAAGTATTGTTAACACAGCATCTGATTTTGTTGAAACTATTTCTGATGCCAAAGCCGCAGTGAAGGATACTGATCTTGTGGTGACGGATGTGTGGGCGAGCATGGGACAGGAGCAGGAAGCCGATGAACGCGCCAGGGTTTTTGCACCGTATCAGGTAAATACCGAGGTGATGTCATTAGCGAATGATGATGCCTTATTTATGCATTGTTTGCCCGCACACAGAGATGAAGAAGTCACAGCAGATGTTATCGATGGCAAGCAAAGTGTTGTTTGGGATGAAGCTGGGAATCGATTACATGCTCAACTGGCATTACTGGAATTCTTACTCACAAAGTAATTTCTGATAATGCGCTATTTACTTAGTAATGATGATGGTTATCAGGCAACTGGAATACGGCTGCTCGCAGAAGCACTTGAACAATCAGGCGAGGTGACCGTCGTTGCGCCAGATCGCGATCGAAGTGCTGCCAGTAACTCACTCACATTGGATGCACCTATCTATATACATACGGCTGATAACGGCTTTATTTACATCAATGGCACGCCAACAGACTGTATACATCTGGCAATCACAGGTTTACTAGATAAAGAGCCTGATATGGTACTGAGTGGGATTAATGCGGGCGCAAACCTTGGAGATGATGTGTTGTACTCGGGGACTGTTGCAGCCGCGATGGAAGCCCGGTTTTTAGGTTGCCCTGCAATTGCAGTCTCATTGGCAAGCCAGGAACCCGTTCACTTCGATACGGCCGTCAGCGTCGTATTGAAGCTGATTGAATCACTACCTTCGATGTCTCATGAATCAGAATTATTGCTTAATGTGAATGTGCCGGATATTCCCTTTGAGGAAATTGGTGAATTTGAAGTGACTCGCCTTGGTAACAGACATAAATCGGAACCTGCAATCAAATCAAAAGATCCCAGGGGGCGTTCCATTTATTGGGTAGGTCCTGTTGGACCAGAACAGGATGCCGGTCCAGGAACAGATTTTTATGCAATTAACCATAACAATGTGTCAATCACGCCATTACAGGCAGATTTAACGAAATATAGTGTCATTGAGGATATTACTCAGTGGGTTGGTAAAACATTCGGTCAAAAGCCAGGGAATGTGAGATGAATATTGAACTGCAAGGCATTGGAATGACATCCCAAAGAACGCGCGCCAGATTAATCGCCAGACTGAGTGAGATGGGAATTGTTTCTGAAGATGTGTTATCCATAATTATGAATACGCCAAGACACATATTTGTCGATGAAGCACTGGCTAGCAGGGCTTATGAGAATACGGCACTGCCGATAGGTTATAACCAGACTATTTCACAACCCTATATTGTTGCGAGAATGGTTGAAGTCCTGTTAGCAGGAGGGCACCTGAGAAATGTCCTGGAGATAGGCACGGGATGCGGATACCAGACAGCTATTCTGGCGCAACTGGCAGATCATGTTTACAGCATCGAACGTATTGATGCCTTACTAAAAAAGGCGCGTCAAAAATTACGTTTACTAAAATGCAAGAACGTCCGCGTAAAATATAGTGATGGTAATATGGGCTGGTCACAATATGCACCCTTTGATGGCATTATTGTCTGTGCGGCACCTGTGGGTGTACCAGAAATTTTGTTGAACCAATTAGCCATCAATGGTCGTTTGGTAATTCCTGTCGGCATGGTCGGACAGCAGCAATTGTTATTGATTACTCGAACAGAAGATGGTTTTGAGGAAGAACAGCTCGACATGGTAAGTTTCGTCCCTATGTTGGAGGGTATTGTTGGTTGAGGAAGTATGATGAACAATAAAAAACAATTGTATTTCATTTTATGGTTGTTTATTTGCTTGTTAATTTCATCATGCAGTTCAAATAGTGTGGCACCTGTATCGTCTCGTAATAGTGACCAAACAAAACAGACGAAGGGGGCAAAACAAACAAAATCTATCACCTCAAACTCGGGTGTAACATCCACTGAATCGGACAATAAAAAAAGCTCACATCATATTGTTGTGAGTGGTGATACGCTTTATTCCATTTCCTGGAATTACAACCTCGATTACAAAGCTGTCGCACGTTGGAATGCCATTAAAGTGCCCTATGTTATTTATCCGGGGCAATCACTTCGATTGATTGCGCATACTCGAAAAGAGGAGGCCAAAAAGAAGGCAGTTGTTAAGAAAACAGTTCCCCCAGACAAGAAAGACAAGGGCAAAAAAACTGTCGTAAAGAAATCTGAAACGGTCAAAAAGGGGACAAAAAGGGGCGAGCCAGAAAAAATGGAGCCGGTAAAATCTGCCAGAAAAATAAATTGGCAATGGCCAACAACAGGGAAGCTGGTTAAATCAAGTTCACCAATATCAAAAAAAGGTCTGGATATTGCGGGTAAAAAAGGACAACTCATTAAGGCTTCGGCATCTGGAAATGTTGTCTACAGCGGTAGTGGACTTCTGGGTTATGGTAGGCTTATTATCATAAAGCATAATGAAACCTATCTGAGTGCTTACGCACATAACAGCGTGTTAATGGTGAAAGAGGGTGATAGTGTTTCAAGCGGACAGCAAATAGCAAGAATGGGACAGGATGGTAATGGGCAGGTACTACTTCATTTTGAAATCCGAAAAAATGGCAATCCGGTTGATCCTGCTACTTATTTGCCCAAGAATCATTTCTCTAGGCCCCAAACCTGATTATTTCGGTTAAAACATCATGACGACCCAGAGTGTTTCTAAAAAGAGCGCTTCTAAGAAGAATGTTTCTAAAAAGGAAAAGCTAGAAGAAGAGAATTCTGAAGATTTTGTCGAAGAAGACGGCTTGACTGAAGATAGAAGCGAAACGTCAGAAATATCTGATATTAATTTGTCTGAAGACAGGGGTATGGAAAATTTTACTCCGGGCGTTATTCCACAAAAGGAACTTGATGCGACGCGTATGTATTTAAATGAAATCGGGTTTTCGCCCTTATTAACCGCTGAGGAAGAAGTTTTTTACGGAAGAAAGGCGCAGGCAGGCGATGAAGAAGCCCGCAAACGCATGATCGAAAGCAATTTGAGACTGGTGGTTAAAATCGCTCGACGCTACATGAACAGAGGTCTGGCTTTACTGGATTTGATAGAAGAAGGGAATCTTGGGCTGATACGCGGCGTTGAAAAATTTGATCCAGAGAGGGGATTTCGTTTTTCTACATATGCCACCTGGTGGATCAGGCAAACGATCGAAAGAGCGTTGATGAATCAAACACGGACAGTGCGCTTGCCAATTCATGTTGTAAAAGAGATTAATATTTATTTACGTGCTGCACGCCAGTTATCACAAAGTCTCGATAGAGAACCCACTCCGGAAGATGTCGCTAAACTTCTGGACAAGCCGATTGATGATGTAAAAAAAATGCTGGGGATGAATGAGCGAATCACATCGGTTGATGGTCCAAGCAGTAAGGATTCCGGGAAATCACTGCTGGATACAATACCAGATGAACACAATACTGATCCATCTTTATTGCTGCAAAACAGTGACGTGCAAAATCATATTGATACCTGGTTGTCACAATTAACTGAGAAGCAATGTGCCGTCGTGGAACGTCGGTTTGGCTTACACGGGCATGAGGTTGCCACGCTTGAAGAAATTGGAAATGAAATTGGGGTGACCCGGGAACGGGTAAGGCAGATTCAGATTGAAGCGATTAAACGATTGAGACATATTCTCGAGAAGGAAGGATTTTCATTAGATACTTTGTATATGGAAAATTACTGAAAACCTTCACTCGATCATGAGGAGAGCTGCAGCAACATTTCGACCCTCTTGCAGTAGAATGTTATAGCTACGACAAGCAGCGCCAGTATCCATGACCTCAAACCCTATATTAAGATTCTTAGTGTTTAAAAAAAGATCGGTTTCGGGGAAGTGTTGCTGACGACCTGTCCCCAATAGAATTAATTCAGGTTTCATCTCAAGAATTTGGTCTAGATGATGCACCGCAATATCCGCAAATGTTTGAGGCGGCCAATTGTGAATTACAATAGATGGTGTGATGATAAAGCTGGAGACGAAACGTTCATTGCCGATCACAATTGAACCCTGTTCATATGAATTGATACGATTAAGGTGTGTTGTTGTACTGTCTAGTTCTATTTTCATGTAATTATTATAGTGGATTAGTTCATCATTAATTTGTATTAAACAAATTCGCATTTAGTGATTTATATGACGATCCAGAAGAATGCAGAGGGGAGTATACAGAGGAATGAAATTAATTTTACTTGGTCCACCGGGTGCCGGCAAAGGAACCCAGGCGAAAGCCATCTGTGAAAAGTATGGTATTCCGCAGATCTCTACGGGTGATATGCTGAGATCAGCTGTCAGAGCAGAAACGACGCTTGGGATTGAGGCAAAAAAAGTTATGGATGCTGGAGAACTGGTTTCAGATAATCTTATTTTACAGTTAGTTAGAGATCGTATTTCTAAAGATGATTGCGCTTCAGGTTATTTGCTTGATGGCTTTCCCAGAACAATTGCACAAGCAGAAGGAATGAAAAAACTGGGTATTGATGTCGATTTTGTCGTGGAATTACAAGTTGCCGACGAAGAAATCATTGAACGAATGAGTGGCAGACGCATTCATCCTGCCTCGGGGCGTGTTTATCATGTGAAATTTAACCCACCAAAGACTGAAAACCTGGATGATGAAACGGGTGAATCATTAATTCAGCGTGACGACGATACTGAACAAACTGTTCGTAAGCGACTGCAGGTTTATCACAAGCAAACGGCACAATTGATTGATTATTATTCTGACAATGAAGATAAAAGTTCAGGTGATGATCCTACTCTTGTGAGGATAAATGGTTCAGGTGATTTGAAAGAAATAAGTAAGAATATTTTTGGATTATTACAATAATGACAAGAAATGATATCCCTAATTGTTGGTTGGATAAAATTATATAAAAATAATTGTTGAAATACGTAGAAAAAATTTAAAACATAACTATAATGATGGCGTGTTTTTTGTTTGTGTTGTATATGATGTTGTGTTGTATATGAGTTCGTAATACATGAGTTCTATTTAATCGATTAAAGATTCTAGGGGAGTCTGATTATGGCAACAAGAAAGAAGACGAAAAAACGCGCTGCAAAGAAGAAGACACGTGTAGCAAAGAAGAAGGCTAAAAGGAAGGTAGCTAAGAAGAAGGCTAAAAGGAAGGTAGCTAAGAAGAAGGCCAAGAAGAAGGCTAAAAGGAAGGTAGCCAAGAAGAAGGCCAAGAAGAAGGCTAAAAGGAAGGTAGCCAGGAAGAAGGCCAAGAAGAAGGCTGCCAGGAAAAGAAAAAGATAGGAAGTCGCGACTAACACAGGCCCAGCGAGAAGAATAAATTTAGCATCTCAGCTGGGACTTTGATAGGAGCGAGAAAGGAGCACCGACGCGAGCTGGCCAGTTAACTGGTAAGTGAGTGGACGCAAGCTTCGAAGGAGAAGCTCCTCTGGAATATAAAGGCCCCTGAAGAAGGGGCCTTTTCTTTTTCAGCAAATTTTATAATGGAAGATTATTCTGAGCTTATATCCATCAAAATAATGAAATTTCATTCCTCAATAAGTAGTATTTTCTGATGGCACGCAAAAAAAAGCGCAAACAGACGAAAAAGCAAAATTCCAGGAAATCCAAACTCGGGAAATCCAAATCTTATTACGGATATTTAATCCTACAATTATTTGTCATTACACTACTCTGTGGCATTGGGTATATCGTCTGGCTTGATCATCGGGTCAGATCAGAATTTGAAGGTAAGCGTTGGTCACTTCCTGCCAGAGTTTATGCCAGACCACTTGAGTTATATATCGGTGCTCGAATGGGGAAAGGTGATTTACTTGATGCGCTAAATTCATTGGGTTACCGAAATGTGGCAACACTTATTGGCCCAGGTCAGTACAAGAAACAAGAAAATTATATTCAATTCATTAACCGTGTTTTTGAATTTTGGGACAGGCAAGAACCGTCAAAAAGTATCCGTATCAATTTTTCCGGGGGCAGGATCCAAAGTATCACTGATGAAGCAAGCGCAGAATCACTATCAGTCTTTCGCCTCGAATCTCAGCTTATAGGCAAAATATATCCTGAACATAACGAAGACAGGGTATTGGTATCTTATGATAATGTCCCACAATTTCTTGTGGATGCCTTGATTGCCGTCGAGGATAGACATTTTTACCGACACTCTGGCATCGATCCAAAGGGGATGTTGCGGGCCATGGTCAGTAACATCACATCGGGGGGCCTACATCAGGGCGGAAGTACACTTACACAACAGTTGGTCAAAAATTATTTTCTGACACGAGAGAGGACATTTCGTCGAAAATTTAATGAAATGATCATGGCAATCCTGCTGGAACAACATTATTCCAAAGCAGAAATACTATTGGCTTACATCAATGAAATTTATCTGGGCCAGCATGGTGCCAGGGGAATACATGGATTCGGTAGGGCTGCCGAATATTATTTTTCGAGACCTTTAAACGAACTTAAAACAGAAGAAATCGCATTACTGGTTGCCCTGGTAAGAGGGGCTTCTTTTTATAATCCAAGAAGTCACTCGGACAGAGCCTTGCGAAGGCGAAATTTAACAATCAGTTTGATGCAACAACAAGGCTATTTGTCTACCAATGAGGCAAAAGCGATCGTCGCGAAACCATTACGTATCAGTGAAAAACCCTCATGGAGTAGTGCCAAATATCCTGCATTTCTTGATCTTGTACGTAGGCAGTTACGGAAGAACTATAAATCTGAAGTTTTAAGAAATGAAGGCCTGCGTATATTTACAACACTGGATATCCGATATCAGGACATCGTTGAACGGACTGTGCCAAAACGACTCGCAAGTCTTGAAAAATACAAGAAATTATCTGCTGGGTCATTACAGGCAGCAGCTGTGATCACCAGTGTTGAGACAGGAGAAGTTCTTGCCCTGGTAGGAGGCAGAGATAAAGCATCCAATGATTTTAACCGGGCATTAGATGCAGTCCGACCCATTGGCTCTCTGGTGAAGCCCGCGGTATACCTGACAGCGATAATGAAACCTGAGAAATACAACAGTCTGACCTTGCTGGAAGACAAACCAATCAGTTTGAAACAACATGATGGGTCATATTGGCAACCCAAAAATTATGATGAAACTACTCATGGAAATATTGCATTACATACCGCATTGGCCAAATCGTACAATCTGGCAACTGTTTATCTAGGCATGCGTCTTGGATTGAATGAAGTTGTTAAAACGCTTCACTCATTAGGCCTGGAGACTGACATACCGGAATATCCGTCATTATTATTGGGGGCACTGGATTTAACCCCATTTCAAGTGGCGCAAATGTATCAAACATTAGCCAGTGGTGGATTCCAGGTGCCATTGAGAAGCATAAAAGAAGTGCTGGATAAAAATGGCAAGCCAATACAGCGATATGGACTGGAGTTAAAACAAACTCTGGAGTCAAAATCAGTCTTCATTACACGCTACCTTCTCACAGAGGTGGCAAGCTCGGGCACAGCAAGATCCATTGCAGCAAGATTACCCGCATTTTTACCGCTTGCTGGCAAAACCGGGACAACGAATGATTTGAGAGACAGCTGGTTTGCAGGTTTTGGAGATGATGTCCTCGGGGTGATTTGGGTTGGACGTGATGATAATCAATCATCACGGTTGACGGGTTCAAGCGGCGCTTTACAAGTCTGGATAGATATCATGCAGGGTCTGAAGCCACGACCTTTATCATTGATAACACCTGAGGGCGTTGAATGGGCTAAAATATTACAGGGCAAGCGAGTATCAGATGATTGTCCGGGTGCAGTCGACTACCCATTTGTACAAGCTTACCTACCTGAATATTCAGGTACATGTCAAAATGACACTATTCAAAACGACCGTATTCATGATATCAAAACAGAAAGAAAAGATGAAAAGAATGAAACTAACATACGTCGGCATTTCAATATTCGTTAATCTGCTTTTTTCTGCTTGTACGACATTACCTGATCACAGTAACAAAACAGTACCTGTAGAAGATCGAACGGTTACTGAGTCAACATATCAAGAGGTAATATCAGATAGTCAAGTTGTCGCGAAAGCTGAAACAACGGTTGAATCACATCATCCAGTTATTGAGCGTGAGGCTGTTGGTTACGGGAAATCTGTTTCTGAACAATCTACCAGTCCTGTTGCGCTAGCATTCCTTAATGATGCTGACAAATACGCATCTGCTGGCGATAGTGACCGTGCGGTCGCAAGCCTGGAAAGAGGGCTTGATATTGAACCTAAGGATCCCTGGTTGTGGAACAGACTCGCAGCAGAACGTCTGAAACAAAAGATGTGGATAAAAGCAATTACCCTGGCCAAAAAATCAAATGCATTCGCTGCAGGTAATAATCAATTACTGAAAGCCAATTGGCAAATTATTGCTGAGGCCAGATTGGCATTAGGCGATGCAGCTGGTGCCAGGAAAGCGAAAAAAATGGCCCGGCGTTTTAGTCGTGAGCAGACATGACTTCATGACAGGGTATTTACAAGGTGTTAATTAATTTTTTGTAATCTAATAGCTGTGTAACAACATTGCCTAGCTGACGGCCTGATTTAAATGTCATCCTCGTGAATTTCAATTGCTTTATATCGCCATGCCTCAGTCAGATTTTCTTGTGGTGGTATCCGTGCCTTTGCTTTTAGTTGTGAAAGAAATTGCTCAGCATCAGGTAGTGAATCCCACACCGCGGGCAAAAAGGTCGCACGCCGGTGACCTGATTGAATGATCAAGCCATCAATATTAGAATTTAGTTGTTGAATCAGGTCAGAATCCGAATTGAATTGAATTGATTCGGCCGGTGTCAGTATTGAGATACTCAGTGTTATCTTCTCGAACTCATCCTGGCTGAGTGGTTTGAATCTTGGATCGCGGAAGGCAGCAGCGTAAGCATATTTTGCAACGCTTTTAACCAAAGGATGTCTGGCTTCAAGGGTCCCAATACAGCCACGCAATGACTGCGCAATTTTTAATGTGACGAAAGTCGCTCTGATATCTTGCAATTCAGATGCATAGTTTTCCAGATTTACTGTTTTCGTATTCCCTGATTGCAAGCCATGCTGGATACTTGAGCGCGCGGTAGATACCAGTATCAGTTTCTGTTCTTGTGTGTACATCTATAGTGGTATTGTGTGGTCCTTGATTCAAGTGACGCCAGGAAATTCGATCCTAAACAATTCAACTCTGGTCAATTCAATTAACAGCGTAGGCGCCATAACCCACAACCCTGTTTTTGCTTCCTGCGGTATCCCCTGAGTTTCTCAAGTCAAGCGTTTTAACCTTTAGATGTTTATTTCTTGCAAGCTGTAATAGACCACGCATGGGCATACAACCACAAGCTTGTTGTGGTCCGATTGATTCCAATTGTAAATTTTCTATGGCTTTACTGGTAGATAAATCCAGCTGCTGTGCTGTTTCATAATCATGGTAATGACTGAGATCAGAACTGATAACGACAAGCGTATCATCATTCCCCCATAAAATTTCCAGAACTTCTTCAACTTCTTCAGGAGAAGCTTCACCAACAACGATGGGTATTAATTTAAACTGGTCAAGCACAAGTTGTAGAAAGGGAAGATGTACCTCAAGACTGTGTTCCTGTGCGTGTGCTGCATCGACGACTGCAACTTGTAACAAGTTTCGTATTGAATCATATGAATCCTGATCAATTTCAATCTTGCCCAGGGGTGTTTCATAGTAATCAGCAGAACTTAATGCCAGTCCCTTTAAATACACTCTATGCGAAGGGCCCAACAATACGACA
>Ga0209980_10000582_pt1 | contig 19987 bp, 30 predicted proteins | sample CR02metaG_FD_183611 | JGI IMG/M metagenome (GOLD analysis project Ga0209980, IMG submission 183611) | Deep subsurface microbial communities from Mariana Trench to uncover new lineages of life (NeLLi) - CR02 metaG (SPAdes) (version 2) | ecosystem: Environmental > Aquatic > Marine > Ocean trench...
TAAATCCAGTAATCAGTCAAATCAAAGACCAGAATCTCTATCGTCAATTACGTTATAGCAAAGTAAATGGCGCCTACATTACAATCAACAAAAAAAAATTGCTTAATCTATGTTCTAATGATTACCTAGGAATTCCTATAAAAAAAGGAAATTTGATGCAAATGCAATCGAGTTCTAGGTTAGTTTCTGGAAATGATATTGCATTCCAAACCTTAGAAAAAAAACTTTCTCGACATAAATCTCAAGAAGAAGGTTTAGTTTTTCCAACAGGCTACATGGCAAACTTGGGTTCTATTTCTACATTAATACAAAAAGGCGATCTTGTTTTAAGCGACAAATTAAATCATGCCAGCATAATTGAAGCGTGTAGGTTATCTGGTGCTACAATATCCATCTACCAACATAACAATATCGATGATTTAAGTAAAAAAATCAAGAAAAAAAATAAACGTAAATTCATTATTTCTGAGGGAATTTTTAGTATGGATGGCGATTTTGCAAAACTAAAACAAATTACAGAAATTGCAGAAAAAAATAATATTATTACAATACTTGATGATGCACATGGAGATTTCACAGTAGGTAGAGATGGGAAGGGTTCTGCAGAACATTTTGGTGTTGCAAAAAAAATTGATCTATACATAAGTAGTTTAAGTAAAGGTTTAGGTTCTTTTGGAGGTTACATTGCATCTCAAAAAAACATAATTGATCTATGTATCAATAAAGCAAGATCATTCATCTATACTTCAGCACTTCCATCATTTTTGGTAGAATATTCCTTGAAAAAATTTGAATCAAACAGAGGAAAACAGCAAAAAAAACTTGCAGAGAATGTAAAACAAATTTTAAGAGGATTAAGACAATCTGGATACAAAATAGAATCAGAAACCCACATTATTCCAATAATAATAGGAAGTGAAAAAATTGCTTTAGATTTTGGTAGATTTCTTTTTAATAATGGAATTTACGCGCAGCCAATTCGATACCCAACTGTTCCACAAAACAAAGCAAGGATTAGAATTTCAGTAACTGCCTGGTTGTCTAAAAAGGATATTGATTATTCTATTAGTGTTTTTGAGGCTGCCAGAAAGAAATTTAGAATTCAATAATTATCTTAGTGTATCAATTCCACCAAACATTGGAGAGCCCATGAAAAATGCTAAAGTAACTACTACGCCCAAAATAATTCCAACAATAAGAATCCGTTTATTCATAACCAAAATCAATCCTAGAGGGATAAAAAGCAATTGTTAGAAAAACTAGATTTGGAATAAGGCTTTAATAAAAAATTTGTAAAACTAGGACATGTCGGAAGTTAACTTAGCCATAGCTGCACTAGCAGGATTAGGTTCATTTGTTGCACCATGTATACTACCAATGATTCCTGCCTTTTTAGCATACATTTCTGGGACGGCCATTACAGAATTAAACCTAAAATCAGGCACAAAAACGATCTTAGTCAATAGAACAAATGTCATTTTAAATACCATATTTTTCGTTTTAGGTTTTTCAGTTGTCTTTTCAGCTTTGGGGGTAATCATAAACAGTACATTAGGAAGTGTATCTGCTGATTTAATATCAGGATTTAATCAAATTGGAGGAATTATAATAATTTCATTTGGGATATTTTTATTATTAACAACTAAATTCCGTTCATTAAACATTGAAAAAAAATTCTTCCCAAAAAGAGCTTCTGCAAGTTACCCATTATCTTTCGTATTTGGTTTAGCATTTGCAGCAGCTTGGACTCCTTGTGTAGGACCAATTTTGGGCACCATTCTAACTTTGGCATCAACAACTCCTAGTATAGCTTTCAATTTATTACTTGCATATTCATTAGGATTAGGAATTCCGTTTATTCTAATGGGGATATTTTTTTCACGTGCTACTAGAATTATTAGGGCAATGAGCAAGCATCTAAAATATTATTCAGTTATAATGGGAGTATTCATTATATTTTTAGGAGTTTTAGTGTTTACTAATCAATTAGCATACATTGCAAATTTTCCACTTTTAAATGAATTAATTCTTCTGGGATGATTAGATGAAGCCGGAAATTAAAACAGCAATAATTTTAGGGATTGTAATAGTAGTAGTAATTGGTGGTTTAAGTGGAGTATTCTCAAGTATTGAGACATCTCAAACTTTAGTACTAGATGAAGACAAGGAACAAGATCAGGGAATACAAAATATCGATAAAAGTAGATTCAAAAAAGTACCAGCATTAACAGGAATCGCAGGATACATCAACACTTCTCCTGAAAAATTGCAAGATGAATTAAAAGGAAAAGTAGTGTTGTATGATATTTGGACTTATAGCTGTATTAATTGTGTGAGAACTCTTCCTTACATAACTGAATGGAATGAAAAATATTCAGACGAAGGACTTCTAATTGTTGGAATTCATTCTCCAGAATTTGAATTTGAAAAAAATGAAAAAAATGTCCGCACTGCAGTTGACAAATATGGAATAATGTATCCTGTTGTTCTAGACAATGATATGGAAATATGGAAAGCTTTTGAAAACAGGTACTGGCCAAGAAAATATCTTGCAGATTCTGAAGGGTACATAAGATACGATCATATTGGTGAAGGAAAATACGAAGAAACCGAAAAAATGATTCAAAAATTATTACAAGAAAGGGCAAACCTATTAGGACTTAACATAGCAGCTGCAGAATCCCTTGTAGATTTTGAAGAATTTCAACATACCAGTTTTAGAACCCCTGAATTATATTTTGGATATGTCTTTGCACAAGGCCGAAATCAATTGGGAAATCCTGAGGGATTTAATCCTGAAAACGAAGTAAGTTATACATTTCCAGAAAATTTACAGCAACATAATTTCTACTTGGAAGGCACATGGAAAAATCTTGAAGGTAGTATGAAACTTGTATCAGATTCTGGGTCCATAAAACTTCCATTTCATGCAAAAGAGGTTAACATTGTTACTGCAAATGAAGGAACAATTACTATTCTAATTGACGATATGCCAATTAAACCTGAGTATTCTGGGAAGGATGTAATTTCTGGGAAGATGATTCTCACAGAGCCTGGCCTATACAATATCGTTAGTAGTGAGAAAGCCAGTTCTCATTTACTTGAAATTGTAATAAATGAACCTGGTTTTGAAATTTACACATTTACCTTTGGTTGATAAATATGGTGTAACCATAGTAGTATGTAACTAGAGTTACATAGGAAGTCGTTACAGACTTGTTTAAATCATATTTGTAGAGATTAAATGGATAAAAATTTGGGATCATTAACCAATAATTGGAGTAAAAGCAGTACTGAAGCAAGTCTTTCTCAAAAAGTATTACGAAAGGTAAAACCTGAAACCCCGATAAAAAACAAAATTGATGATGCCCAAAAAAAATTAGAACTTCAGATTATAAAACTAAACACAATTTATGAAAAGCTTCAAAAAAAGCATGATGGAGTTTTTCAAAAAATTGTTTCTGCCCAAAAGGAGAACAATCATGCTTATGCAAAGGCTTATGCCATTGAGCTTCAAGAAATTAGAAAAATGAATAACATGGTAAGTAATGCAAAATTATCAATGGAACAGATTCAGATTAGACTAAATACTGTTTCAGAACTTGGAGACGTAATAGTTACTCTTAGTCCATGCATGTCAGTGATTAAGGGACTTAGCGTATCACTTAGCGGAATGATGCCCCAAGCAAATTCTTCTATGCAAGATCTATCTAAGATGTTAGGAGATGTTTTGTCAGGCTCAACTATTGGAGAATATGAAGAAACACTACTGGGAAGACAAGATAATGCAGATACTGTTGCCATTCTAGAAGAGGCTCATGCTGTAATTGAGGGACAAACAAAAGAAAACATACCCGAAATACCTTCTGAAATACCAACAGGCAGTCCAGAAGAAATTCTTGCGGAAAGAAGAGAATCTTCTATTTAGATCTCTTACGACTTTTTTGAATAAGGATTTTTTTAATTCTAGAAATTGTAGGATAACTGTAGCCCCGTCTTCGATAATTTGCAATCATCATTTTCCAGTTTTTTAATCTCCATTGGGCTTGTTCAACCGTAACTGAATGAACTTCTTTTTGAATAATGCTTTTCCTACCAACTTTGAGTACACCTGCGTCCTTGGCTGACCATCTATTTTTTGCAAATTTAAGACCTGCAAGAACTTCTTCAAATGGCATTTCTTTAATATACTCTCTTAATTTTTTTAATTGTACATCAGTAGGCTCTTTGGAAATTAATAATTTTATTTCGAATTTTTTCACTTAAAAAATCTGAAACTTGGTGTTTAATAAAATCATGCTAAATTCAATTTTTCACTAAATTCAATTTGTCCACACTGGACAACCATAAATTATTGAAATTATTCCTCAAACAATTCTTGTGTCAAAAAAAAAATGGAAAATAGGAATTTTTTTGGGGATTGCATTGATTACAATTACTGGTAGTTTGATTACTTTACCTCTTCTCATGGATGAAAATAATACTGATAATTCATTTCAGGAATCATTTTCTAAATTAAAATCATCTGAAAATAAAATGTTGGATTTTGTTCAACAGGAAAAAAATGAGCTAGCAACAAGAATGAATCAACTCAATGCAGACCCATAATTGAAATTTATCTGAATTTTGATAATATCCGTCAAATCCCTCAAAAACTAACTGGGCATAGGGAATTGAAAGATCTGACGAATTGATCTGTAGTTTAAAATTTATTATTACTTCTCCTAGGTGAGCATCTTAAGACAGTTTGATCAAAATCTACATACTAGAATATACAAATCATTGTTTTGCGTAACAGAATTAATTAGCAACTGGAACTGTCGTCAGCATACTAACGTTCCTGGCCTTAAGTTCCGTTGCTTTTTTTTATAAATTAATATAAAATAATTTTTATTTGAATTTATTTAATGAGATTTGAACATGAATCTCAAAGCCATCAAATTATTAAAAGAAAAAAATTTGGTTTTTTTAGCTACTACAATGAAAGATGGATCGCCACAAGTTTCACCTGTTTGGGCTGACTTCGAAGATGATCATATTATGATAAACACAGCAGAAGGAAGAATCAAACACATTAATGTTCTAAGAGATCCACGAGTTGCTATTTCAATTGTTGATCAAAATAATCCTCTAGATATGACTGCAATTAGGGGAGTAGTTGAAAAAATAATTCCAGATTATGATTACCTACATGCAAACAAACTTACAAAAAAATACCTAGGATTAGACAAATACCCGTTTCGTCGTGATGGTGAAAAACGAATAATTTTTAAAATAAAACCTGAAAAAGTTTTTGTTTTATCTGAATTAAAACCCAGTCAAGAATAAATTATATTTCTAAATTCGAATTATGAAACATATTTTTCTTTAATTAAAAATATATTTTTTAATATTTTAATTAAAGATAAATTGTTTTTAATATTTTCTTTAAGAGTTATTTTCATTTGTTCATATTGAATAATATAATTTATTTTAAAAAAGTTCAATGATACAAAAAATATAATAATTTTTATGACAAAATTATAATGTTTCTAAATTCGAATTTAGAAACATTAATTATTTTTATGTAAATTTCAAATACCAATTACAAAATTTTGCTATAACAGTAGATAATCTAAAAAAAATTGGAAAAAAGAAGGAATGGGCAGTTTATCGACGTCTTCTTTTAGCGCCTGCGCGTCTTCGCTTTGGTGCTGCGCTTCTTCGCTTTGGTGCTGCGCTTCTTCGCTTTGGTGCTGCGCTTCTTCGCTTTGGTGCTGCGCTTCTTCGCTTTGGTGCTGCGCGTTTCTTAGCGCCTCCACGACTTCTAGAACTGCTGCCGCCTTTTGCAGCTGCTCGTCTTCGTCGACCGCGTCTTGCAGAAGATGTACTATCTGCTGCTTTTGCTGCCGCCCGTCTTTTTCTTGTACGTGCAGCTTTCTTTGCTGCTGCACTTCTTTTAGCTTTTGATGTAGCCATTGTCTAAGTTCGCAGTTTCTTGGGTCTTATGTACTGCAAGTCAGATGTTTTAGTGCACTTAATGTAACTATTTGACATGGTTTTGATCGTTTAAACCAGCAATTTTATCAAATTTTGTTTTTTATGATTAGTAATAATTAGTTTACAGAAATTAAAGAGTGAATCTACGTCTTAAAATTTTTACAAAAAACTTTTTCGCTTAATTGTACAACAAATATTACTTATAACAACATGTAATTTTATACAAAAAAATACGATCGAGATGTTAAGTAAAATGATAGCTTTACACATATTTTAGGCCAAAATAAAATTATTTTTGGAAAACAAAATGAATCTAAGGGATAATGTTGAACGTTGGTTGATACATGAAAATTATAGATTCAAGAATGTAAAAAATGATGAAAATAGTTTTTGTTTAAGAATTAAAGATGTTGGGTCTTTTGGAATTCCAATTGAAATCTTTGAGCCAAAAAAACAACCTGGCATTTTGATTCTTGGTGGCAAAGTCTTTTTTAGAAATCCTCAAACAGCAAGATATCTGAAATTAACTGAGGCTGAACAAGAAAAATTCAAAAATTCCGTAAAAAATTTTTGTGATTCAATTCAAACCATTCATAAAATTTTCAGAGAGGATGGTAAAGTTGTAATTGGCATTTATGTGGTTTTAGATAAAGTCGAAAAATTCACTCAAGATATTGTCCTAAATTCGTTAGGCCAAGTTATAGAAAAGAGTGAAAAAACCTCTCAATTTATAGGAAAAACGTTTTAGATTTCAAGAATTGTTTGATCGATCAAAGTTAAGTAAAAGATAGTCGTTAAAAAATTGGGCATGGATTACAATAAATTCTGTGAAGAAATTGTAAAGTTAAATCCCAAAGTACGATATGCAGGAGTATACAATACTGTCAGTGGAGATGTTTATGAAAAAGCAGCAAAAGAAATTGAAAGGTTATTTACAAAAGAGCAAACTAAAAAATCACTCACTCAAGCTTACATGAGATGGAAGACTCGCGAATCATTTTCAAATATTGCTGGAAAGCCTATTTTTACAATGACAAAATATGAAAAAATTAATCGAATGACTATGCCGTGTGGAAAAAATACTATACTTTTGGTAAGTATGCAAAGCGACCTTGAACCTCAGACAATACTCACCAATGTTTTAGAATTGATAGAAAAATATGGGGATAAAGAATACGCACCGAACCTGAGTTATCAGCTGAACTTTTAACAAAACACAACAAATCAATAGTTCTACGTAATGTTTCTTTTTTTTACTTCAAAATTTGAAAAGAACAATAGCTACGCGTTGGTTATATACAAAATTTGAATAATAATTTTAATGACCACTACAGCTTGGAAATGTTACAGATGTGATCTAGTATTTAGGGAAGAATCCCATGCAAACATCCACAAGGATATATCAAAACACCCACCTAGACAAATAAAATTAATCATATCCGCTTAAAGCACCAAAATCTTGATGAACGCGTATTATAATTGAGTTCAAAATCCCATGTAACAATTGTAAGGTCGTTAATTTCTTCAAAACAAGCATATCTCCTAAAGAAACAGGAATTATCTGTGGAAATTGTGGGAATTGGTTACTCAATCCTCAAGAAACTATTTAGACGTCAAAAAATGATTTAGAGAAATTGGAATGATAATAATTCTGTTTTTTCATTTTGTAGAATAATTCCCAGAGTTTGTCTTCTAGTTCTTTTTCAATCTCCGAAAATTCTTTATCGATGGCGTCAGAATCGAACACACTATGGTAAATGGGGTATTTTTAATACGATTTGTGAATCTACCAGTCTAGTTTTTACGATAAATTTGATATTACGACTAGGAAATTACAAAATCGTCTCTGATCATTCAATAAAATTAGTGATAAAAATAGCTACAAACTATCTTTTTTATACTAAGTCAAAAGGAAACATCACGAAGGTTAGAATCCTGTTTTCATCACAGATTCCTAGGTTTCTTCTTCCATTAAAAAATGGAAGATGCCTTCTTTTTTTTCGAAGTTTCCCAAAAATTGATACATCATTTTTGTTCATTTGTAGAACCAAAACTGGGGGTTTAGCTTTTGTTCCTAACAAAAAAAGATCATACTAGTCTAGCTGGGCTACCTAGGTGGTTTTACCCTTGGTTGCAATATTTACGAACAATTGTTAAACCCCCCCTAAAAAATGCAGTTTTTGAAAAAATGGGCTTACTCATAAAACCCCCAACAATAAGGGCGGGTTTAGCTTTTAGGCGCAAATAAGAAAATTTGATTTTTAGATGTTTATTCCACCAAAACCAGGGGTAAACTCTTCAACCAGTAAAAACAATGGAAGAATAGTAACGAAATTAATTATGGTTAGTACAATTCCCAAATGAAGACAAAATTTTGATAATCTTGGATCATCGTTTTTTAGCACAAAATATCCAATTACACCCCCTATAATTCCCAATATTATGGGCAACAAAGTCCACCAAAGACTTCGATTTCTTTCATTACTCATGTTCTTCTTGAATACATGGAATTATTTAGAATCTTGCTTTTTTCTTATTTGGGTAATCTCTATCTCTACAGTTTCGAGGGGTTCTTCTACCTGATTGCGTTTTATAGAAAACATTTTGGGTTTTTCAAAGTCATCAGTGCAGTCAGGACAGGCATATACTAAAACTCGATGCTCATTAGGTGCTTTTGGGTTTGAAAGGCGAGGGTAGTACACTAATCTGGCTCCACAATCAATACAATATCTGTTGGCCCTCCTAGTTCTGGCCAAAGTAAACCTCCTGCATTGTTACTTATTTGCGATCAGATATTAGATCTATCCTGTCTAATTCAGTAAACTAAATTGTCCTATCATACTAACTTTCAAAATTCGAATTTAGAAGTACAGTTTTTTACAAATTGATTCACAGTATTGTATAAACAATATTTCAAATTTCGAATTTAGAAACAATGAAAAGCGCCGCCCGTCAGACTTGGACTGACGACCAACGGATTAACAGTCCGACGCTCTACCACGCTGAGCTAGGGCGGCAACAGAATAAACCTTGAGAGAACCGATTTAATCCTTACTAACATGGGTTGAAACAAATAATTTTCAGTTAAATTTTGAAAAAAAATCTTGAATCTCTTTTGAATATTTTTCGACAATATCAACAATTTCCATATGTTCCTCTGAAGAAGGTTCACGCTTGTGAAATATTTGAAAAGCACTAAGAGCTGAACCAACCATTTCTCCCACAAAAAAACCACAAAGGAAATCACCAATATTTTGAGTCTGCCAAATCTCACTTATTCGTGGTGAAACTCCGGCATTCTTGTAAAGATCTAGAGTCGTCCTAATTAGATTGGATGTTTGTTCTTGAAATTCAGGATCAAGAGTCATGTAAGATTACTTTTCCTTCAAGCACAATATCACAATTTTTTATTTTTCAATACCTTTGGATTTTGAGTAAATGTATATTCCATCAAGAAATACTCTATGATCTTTATTCTTAACTTTGGTCTTTAGTTGTATTTCTGCTGCAGTTTGAGTAATATCAGAATAAACATGACCAGTTAAAGTTAATTCATCACCTTTTACAGCGACTTTTATTTTGCCATGAATTTTTGCTATGCGCGGAGAACGTTCTCCTTGAAAATTTTCTATTAAAATTTTATCATCTTTGGTTTTAACGGTAACTGGGAAATGGGCATAAACAATTTTCATTTTTATAGTATAGCCGTCATTCACACCTTCACAAAGTTTGTTTATTAGAGATTTAACAGTGTTTAAAATCGCATAATCTTTTTTTCGGTGTCCTGTGGCTTTGATGGAAATCTTACCATCATTTACCTCTATGCTAACAGGGATTTTCTTAAAATTCTTGAATGCTTTTCCTAGAGGTCCGTTTACTTGAAGCATACTCTTTTTTAGAGATGCGTTAACATTTTCTGGAATTTCTACACTTGTTTCGAATTTTTCTATCGTATCAGAAGACATATCCTATTAAGAAACCTCCAATTCCCTTATTTACTGCGTCGTGATGAGACATTACTCCTTGATTGGTGGTAACTAAAAGCATCCCACGATTGTAAGATGGAAGATATTGTTGTTCCCACTCTGAATATTCTGTTTTTTTAATTTTGAATCGTGGGGTAATAGCTCCGCATTTAGTAATTTTTGCTAACAGTTGAATTTTGAATTTTCCGCCTCTATTGTCATCAATGCGTTCAAATTTTCCAATATATCCTTCTTTTTCTAAAGTCTTCAAAACCTCAATGGCCAATTTCGAAGTTGGAAGAACTATGCATTCGCTTTTTCTTCTAGCCTCAGTGTTATACAATGTGACAAATAGATTTGCTAAAATGTTAGTTGCTGGCATTTGTTCACCTTACATATTTTTCCTAAAACCTAAAGAAATTGCAACTTCTCTGAAGCATCGTCTGCAAATAAAGAGATTGTATTTTTGGATTACTGCGGTATAATCGCCACATCTTTTACACCATCTGGAACCTCGCCCAAATTTGTGTTTCTTTCTTCCAGTGAATTCGTATGTTCTATTTTTTGCCATTATATGATCGTAACTCCAAATTCTTTAGAAAGAAATTCTTGTGCCTCTTTTGCATCTATCCTATGAGTGTGACCAACTTTAGCTTTATGTCTACTTCGAAATCTAATGCTAAAACCAGGCCTTGCAAGTGAAACAGCTACATCTAAACCCAATATTCCAATTTTTGGATCGTATTTTATTCCAGGAATATCGATGTGCTCTAAAATTCCAAAGGATACATTTCCAAAATTATCAAAAGATGAACCCTTGATTTCATTTCCCTTTGCATCTAAAAGGAGTTTTAATAAAGCAGTGGCGTCCTTACCCCTAATTGTAACTGCAACACCGATTGGTTCACCTTTTCGTACGCCCCAATCTCTTTGAGTTGCTTTAGCGTTCCGTGCACATGATTTTTTCCCAGAAATTTGGTCTAATGCAGTTTTTGCAATTTCTATAGCATCACCAGATTGTCCAACACCCATGTTTAGTACAACTTTGGAAAGTTGAATCGTTTTCATTACATTTTGAATTTTTTGAGACATTTTATCACTTTATTTGAATAACGGGTTTTTCTTTTCCTACAACCATTACAAGTTCAGAGGGTATTTCGATCTTTCTTTCACCCAAAGACACCAAAACTCTCTTTGGCAGAATAAAAGTGCCCTCTTTGATTTCATCAATTGAACCTAATTGTCCTGCGTTGGCCCCACGTGTAACAATAACTTGGTTTCCTTTTTCTAATTTAATAATATCAAGAATCTTTTGTTCAGGAACTTGTATCAAACAAGAATCTCCAACATTTACTTTGATATCAGAAATTAATGAACGTCCATCGTGAAATCCAATTTGAGTTTTTCCACTTTTAATTGTAGTTTTACTTGTGACTTTAACTAATTTTTTTGTTTTTTCTGAATCATCAATCTTAAGAGGTGCTAAAACATGAGTATCTTTAGGAACTAAACGGTAAGCACTAGACATGCCCTTCAATTCTACAACATCCATTAAACCAATTCCGTGATGAAGTGACTTTCTTTTTACACCATCTACTGTAACCATGCCGCCATAAATTGTAGATTTTGCTTCTCGAAGCGTAGTAACTAATTTCAGTGTATCACGCAAAAAAACTGCACTTGGAATTGAATAATTCTTAGGGTGAGGGCCTGGTTTAACTGTTACAACAAATCTTTTGTCTTTCCTAGTAATTCCCCAAAATGTTGGAGCCATTTGTCGTTTAAGCTTCTTACTACCTGCGATACTAACCAAGTCTACTTCTTAATCTCCTTTTTTGTTTTAGTTTGCTTTTTTTCTGGTTTAGCTTCTTTTGGTTTTTCTGGTTTGGATTCTTTTGGTTTTTCTGGTTTAGCTTCTTTTGGTTTTTCTGGTTTAGCTTCTTTTGGAGTTGATTTTGGTTTGTTTCCTTCTAATTTGGTTTTTCTCCAATGATCATCAGTGTTAAGACCAGTTACCACAACGTTTGAAGCTGGAATATAAACATCGGTTTTTTCGCCCTTGAGTTTTTCTCTCTTAATACCTTCTATTGCTATACTATTTTTCATTATAGATACTTTAGTTACTTTCCCATCAATTCCTTTGTATTCTCCACGAATTATTCTAACTGAATCATCTACTACAACACGTACGCTTCTTTTTCCGTATTTTTTACGAAGTTCTTCTGATAACGGACTACCTACTTGATTACTTTTGACAGCATAAGGTGCTCGATAAATTTGATAATTTCGTATTTTTGTAGGTTTCATGTTACACCACCATAGATGACAGATTTGCTACTCTTGGCCATTTTTCAGCAGCTTCAGCTGCTACAGGTCCTTTGATATCGGTTCCTTTGATTTCTCCTTCTGGAGTTACAAGAACAGCCGCATTATCTTCAAAGCAAACTCTTACTCCATTTAATCTTCTTACAGCATATTTTTGCCTAATTATTACAGCACCGTATACTTGTTTTCTTAATTCAGCAGGTCCTTTCTTAACTACAACATTTACAAAATCTCCAACAGCCCCAGCAGGTAATCTTGATGCACGTGTTTTTATTTTTTGTACCATTACAATTTCTAATATTTTTGCTCCACTATTATCTGCGCATTTAATTCGTGCACCTACTGGCAAAACTCGTGTAACATAAGGTCTAAACTCTTCAACTCCCTTAGTTTTTCCACGACTTCGTCCCTGTGACATTATTTCTTAACCTCAACAACAACATAAGAAACTGATTTTGCAACTGGTCTACATTCTGCAGTTAAAACTAAATCACCTTCTTCTACTTCAATACAAGATGGTTTGTAAGCATGGATGGTATTTTTACTTCGTGCATATCGCTTAAACTTAGTAAAATATACAAGTGATTCTTTTTGTACAACAATAGTATTTTTTGCTCTAGCACTAACCACTTTACCTTCAAACAGCTTTCCACGCACGCTAAGGTTACCATGGTAAGGACAATTTTTATCATCACATTCCTTTTTTGGAGCCGTTACTGTTAGACCAATATTTTTTTTCAATTTTTACTCACCAATCTTTCATAAGCTCTTTTCCCAAGCAATGAACCTGACACTGAAATTTTTTGATCATGAAGAAAAAATCTCCACTTGTTATGTTTTTTTTCTAGCATTTTGAATCCATTCTTTGTGAGTAGTAAAAACATATGTTTGGTTTCATCAACTATCTTGCCATTTACTCCAATAATTTGAGGATTTGATGATTCTTGAACTTCGGTTTTTAGACCTATCAATTCATGTACAATTAAATTTTCTGCAGATATCATTTTTTCTTCAATTCACTTAATCTAGTCTTAATTCTAGCGATATTTTTTCTAACTGGTTTTAATTTGCCACTTTCTTTTCGAAGGGTTCCTTTAGCTGCACTAAGACGAAGTTTTGTAAGGTCAGAGCGCATCTGTAATAATTTATCGTGTAGATCTTTCTCATTTAATTCTCGAATTGATTTCATTTTTAGACGTGCCATTACTTTAATTTCTCCTCTTCTTCCTCTAATGTTTCTAATTTATCAATATGTTTTTCTTCTTTTTCGATTTGTTCACTTTCGGTTTTTGCCTCAATTTTTGGCATTGTTTCTATTATTTTTGATGTCACGTCTTCTTTTGGTTTTTCTGGTTTAGCTTCTTTTGGTTTTTCTTTAAATTCAAATTCTGGAATTAATTTATCTTTTCTTGCAATTCGAATTCTTATGCCAATTAATCCCATAGGAGTTTTTACATGGGCAATATCTTCTGCAACAATGATTTCAGCATGATGACCAGCACGGGGAAGAATTCCAGATGAGTGCTTTTCAAAAGCAGAACGATCCCCTCGTAGTTTCCCAGAAACGGTTATCTGAACTCCCATTGCACCACTATCCATTACTTGTTGCAAAGTCCACATTGTAGCTCGCCTAAAAGCTGTTCCTCGTTCTATATGTGACGCTAATCTATTACACATTACACTAGGAGATAACTCAGGTTTAGCAATTTCAGATACGGAGATTTGGGGATTCTTTAAACCAAAATCAGTTCCAAGTTTTTCTGTAAGCTCTCTAATTCCACTGCCTTTTCGACCAATTACAATTCCGGGTCTTGTGACATGAAGAACAATTCTAGTACCTGTAGGTGTTTTTGAAACTTCAACATCTGAGAAACCAGATTCTTTAATTCTTTCTCTAAGAAAGTCCTTTAGCAACATCATGTTATAGTTATCTTTAATTACATTTTTGATTGCTGACAATTTTAAATCTCTTGAGCTACAAATTCAACATGAGTTAACACATTGTTTTTTGGAGTAGCTCTCCCCATTGCTCGTGGAGTAAATCGTTTAACTATAACACCTTTGTGAACTGTAACATTTATAATTTTTAATCTATCCAAATCCATGCCTTTGTATTCAGCATTAGATTCTAAATTATCAAGAGTTTTCAAAAATTCAGTAGCAGATTTTTGTGGATATCGCCCAGACATGACACCAGGATCTGATTTATGTCCAACTTGTTCTTTGTATCGTTTAAAAGGAATAGCACGTTGCAATTTGATAACAGCTTGAAGATAATCTCTTGCTTTCTCTATTGAAAGTCCTTTAAGAGCAACTGCAATTTCTCTGGCATGTTTGTGTGAAATATCTTTTTCTCGCATAGATGCACGAACATGACGAGTTGAATCATAATTTTGAAATGCATAATTGAAACTTGCCAAAATTAATCACTTTAATGGCACATACAAACTTGAACGTGATGATCCGACTCCAGGAGCGCCATGGCTTACTCTCTTATTGGTTATAACATATTCACCCAAATAATGCCCAATCATTTGTGGAGCTAGAGTAATTGGGACGAATTCTTTTCCTGAAAAAACATCAACCTGTACACCAACCATATAAGGCAAAATAATTAAATCTCTAAGGTGAGTTTTAATTGGATTTTTATTTTTACCATTTTTTGCGGACTTAATTTCTTCAATTAATTTTCTTTTACCATCAGTAATTCCTCGAGTAAGTGATCTACGTGCTCTTGCAGTAAATAACAGAAACAGTTTATCCAGTGACATAGTCTCCAATTCTTTTTGAGGAATTCCTTGATAATCGAATTTCTTAACCATTTTGTATCATCTTTTTATTATTTTCAGAGAATTTTTGAACCATATTATAGCATTCCTATCTTAGTTGCCAAATCTCTAGCCTTATCTATGGATTCAAATTTAACGTAAGCCTTTTTTCCATAAATGGTTCTAGCAGTATTTACATCTAAAACGTTTTCATTGTACAAAGTTTTAACTGCCTGAACTATTTTTGGTTTGGTGGCCGTATTTTTTACAATGAAACAAAGTTTTTGTTCATTTTCCACTAGCGCAAAAGTCTTTTCAGTAATATAAGGCCTCAAAATTAAATCAGTAGCTTCATCAATATTCATCTAATTGTCACCATCAACTCTAGATGAGAGGATTTAATTTTTTCAATCTCCTCAATTGCACTTTTCGAATAAACAGTTAATCTAATTGGTACTGCTCCAGGTGCTAAATCCAAAACGCTAAGGTGATTTACAGAAGTTACTTCTACACCTGGAAATGAACCACATGCTTTTGACAAATTTTTTGAATTTTTTGTTACGAATAATACACTCTTTCCAATCTTAGTAGTTCTTCCCCGAAGAGCAGATTTTCCCGTTCGTTTTTTTCGCATTCTTAGTCTATCAATATCTTGATTTAACTTCAAAGAGTTAAAAACCTCGACCATATCTTTTGCTTTGGATATTTTTTCAATATCATCAGAAATTACTATCGGAAAATTATCGATATTATCTATTTTATGACCTCTAGATTCTATGAGTTGTTTTGATGCAGTAGCAGCTATAGCAGAACAAAGTGCTAATTTATTTTCTTTTTTGTTTAGTTTTTTATAAATAACTTTTTCAGAGGTCGGTGGATGTGCTTGTCTACCGCCTCTAGTTGATGCAACACCACCAGCTTCTCCTTGTCGTCCTCCGCCACCTCCTTTCATACGAGCAATTCTTGCAGTACCATGACCAGTCGGAGGATCATTTGAATAAGCTACTACATCCATACCTGCAGTTGGATGTCTACCTTGTTTTTGAAAATGGTGCGAGTCTAGATTAACATATGCTTTGTGAATTAACTCATTTCTAAAGGGTGTAGAAAATACATTTGGCAGTTCAATTTCTGTTTCTTTTGAACCAGTAAGGGAGTGGATAGGAATTTTCATTAAACAACTACCTCTAGTATATTTGGTTTAGAAATTTTTTTTGGGACATTACGTACTTGTTGCCTTAATTTTATTAATCGTCGGTAGGTTCCTGGCACTGAACCTTTAACTACAATGTAATCCCCGTCTACCAATCCAAAATGTTTGAATCCACCATCTGGATTTATTTTAAATTCATTTGATTCAGTATTGCTCATAATCATGATTCGTTTATTATATTCAGTTCGTTGATGAAATCCTCGTTGACCGGCTCTTGGAACTGTATACATAACGTTATCTGGAGTAATTGGACCTAGAGAACCTACCTCTCTTACACTTTTTCTGGATTTATGTTGTTTCTTTTTTACTCCCCATCTAGTAATAGGACCTTCCCATCCTTTACCTTTGGTTATTGCAGCAGCATCAACAGTAATGCCATTTTCAAAAACTTGATCAATTTTTACTTCTTTACCTAAAAGTTCCTTAATGAACGCAAATTGTTTTTCAATATTACCGCCTCGAATTCGTACTTCAAAAACATAAGGTTTTTTTTGTTCTAGTTTTGATTTTCTAGGAAATACTGCGACAATTGCGAAAAGCTCATGAATTTTACCAATAGATTTTTCAACTTTGTCTAAATCACTTCCTTCTGTTTTTGTATTCAAAATTCTTGAAATATGTTTTGGTAGATCTTTGGCGAATATATCAAAAGCAGCGTGCAAACCATAAAGATTTTTTTTATATCCTCTTATTCCGACTACAAGTAATGGAGGAGTAACTATAACAGTTCCCAGGCTAACTAATTGTTTTCCAAAATTAGGTGTTTTATCTCGATCATCAATGCCAACTAATTGAACGCAACCAGCTTTGAAACCAGCGTGACCCAATAATTTTGGTTCGTCAGGATTTATTTCTGGCCAAGTACGTATCCTAGCTTCCATGCTTTTAGCACGTCCTCTAGGCAAGTATGCCAAACTTCCTCTGCGAGGTTGACTATGTCTTCTATGACCCATTGATAAACGAAAAATGTCGTTAACCCCATTATATACCTACTATGATTTAGTCGTTAAAATTTAAAAAATATTTGTAAGGATCTATGGTTGCAACAAAGTAGAAATTGATGAAAAGAAAGTTATCAACCCTACAATAATTCCTGCTATTCCTACACCGATTGCCAAAAGAAGAAATTTTTTTTGTTTAGCCAATGAAAACTTGTAGAATAATTTTGTTTTAAATGTAACCAGTTTTTACGATGTTGAGTATAGAAAGCGTTCCCATAATGGCTTCTTCTAATCGTACAGTTTCAGTTCCTTGATTTGGGAACAAATTCAAGATTTTTGAATTTTTTATTTTTGTGATTTTATTTCCTAAAAAATCATGTAAGCCTTTTTCAGGAGAACCAAAAACAACTAGCAATGGTTTTGGATCTTTAGAAATCCATTCTATGTTTGATTTCTTTATGGTATGGCCTTTACGCGAAGTAAGTATAATGTTACCATTCCAAGAAGATATAGTAGAAAGGAGATTACCTCTTTCTATTACCTTATATCCCCAATACTCTTGAATTTGATCTTTAGAAATTTCTTTAATAGATAACTTTGGATAACCGTTTTTGAATTGTATTGGAATTCGTTTTCCGACTTTTTCTTTGCCAAAATAAGGAAATAAGTGATTTATTCCTACATCAACAAATTTTTGTTTTTTAAAATTTACAACTAATCCTTCTCTAATGTCTCCTGATTTGATTTTTTTAGGATCTTTAATTGTACTATGAGAAGGAATTTTTAATGGATACGACACTCCAACAAATTTTAATAATTCTGATTTATCGTAAAGGATTCTTCGAAAATATTGTGGAGTTTCTAAGTATTTTAAAATTGTACTAAGAAGACTTCTATCAGGATTATCTGCATCTCCAGCACGATAAATGAGGATTTCGTTTATGCAAAAAATTGAGCAAATTCGTGCAATTACAGAAATTTTTCTTGTTTTTTCTAACTTTGTAGATTCATCCATTAAAGAAGAATCAGGTATTGCAATTGCTGTTTTCAATGTAATTACTTCTATAGAAAATATAGTTTCTAGGATTTTTCTGATGGATATTTTTCGTTAGCAATTTTTGCATATGTTGCAATTTGTTCATCTGAAGTTATTTCAAAAGATTTTGTAGCTGTTTTTATTTGTGACATCTTGATGTGTTCAGTACCTTCCTTTTGCTCACTTGCAATGTATATTGATGCTATAGCTAAAGCACCTGCATCTTCTAAAGAAAGATCTGGTTTGTATGATTTTTCAAGAAAATCAGTAACTTGATCTGACCCAGAACCAATTGCTACTGCATCATAAGAAATGTAGGTACCACTTGGATCAGTGAGATAAAGCGAACTTCCTTTAGAATCGATTCCACCAAGAATTAATGCAACTCCAAAAGGTCTGACCCCTGCATATTGAGTAAATTGCTGACATTGATCTGCTAGGTGTTTCGCTATTGTTTCAACATCTACAGATTCATCATAAATCATTTTGTTGCTTTGAGAAAAAAATCTAGCATCATCAACTTGACTCCTAGCATCTGGGATATATCCAGCAGCTGCAATTCCCACATGATCATCAATTTGGAATATTTTTTGTGCGGTTTTTGAAATCTGAAGTTTGTGAGGTTTTTCTTCAACTGCAATAACAATTCCATCTTTGCTTTTTATTCCAACAGCTATAGTTCCTCTTCTTACCGTTTCGATAGCATATTCAACCTGATATAATCTCCCATCTGGAGAAAAAACTGTAATAGCTCTATCATAGCCTTGTTGTGCTGGTAGCAAGTTGATTATGATTTTTTTTAAAGTTTAATTTAAGTCTAATCATATTCAGTTCATGCAATTTGAAATTCCATTTACAGGTCACAAAAATATCCGATCACTTCATGAAAAAACAATTGAGATTACAAAAGATTCTAAGTTGACTCCAAGTGGAGACTGTATTATTGGCATAAACTCGCTTTATGGTTGTAAAGAAATCCCATCTCAAATTAAGGAAAAATTGAAAAGACCAAATACCAAAGTTACTTTTTCTATAATTGTTAATGAGCATTTATTTCAGATAAATGGTAAAGGTCACAAAGATCTCAAATTTACACACCCATCAGATATTGTTTTAAGAAAAAGTAGTTTTGTGTGTCCTAGAACGTTAGCTGTTAATTGTGATAAATCATCTAATGAAATTCCTCGTAAAATGGTCAGTTTATTACAAAACCCCAAAACAAAAGGAATCTTCAAAATTGAAGTTAATTAATTGTTAATCACGTTTTGAATTTTCTAAAACATTTGTCATGGCTCTATTTACAATCTCCATAAGCAAATATTGATTATAATTTTCTTGTTCATTTATTTTCTGTGATTTTATTTTTGAAGGAGTTTTTTGTGAAATGGTTTTCATTATCTTCTCTATTTTGGCAGAGGTTATTTGAATCACTTTAGAATATTTAGAATCAAAATCTTTAGAAATTTGAAATTCTAAAATTTTGGTGGAGGTTCCATAATATTTTGTAATTGCACCTCTTGTTTCTTGAATTCTCACAATTTCAATTAGGCCCGAATTTTTTAGAATATCCAAATGATGGCGAAGAGTCGTCAAAGCTTTATTGTATCCAGTCTTTTTTAATTCATCAAGGATTTGTTCTGCATTAAGTTTTTTATGATACAAAATTTTTAAAATTCTCACTCTTGATTGATCATCAATTGCTCTTGTAATATCGCTATTCATAGTAACTATTCTATTTACTCGAATTTGCTTTTCTAATA
>Ga0209980_10000583_pt1 | contig 19982 bp, 16 predicted proteins | sample CR02metaG_FD_183611 | JGI IMG/M metagenome (GOLD analysis project Ga0209980, IMG submission 183611) | Deep subsurface microbial communities from Mariana Trench to uncover new lineages of life (NeLLi) - CR02 metaG (SPAdes) (version 2) | ecosystem: Environmental > Aquatic > Marine > Ocean trench...
CTGAAATATGCGATTTTAAAGGGGGAACCGGCGGCATCGGGGAAAACGGGAAAAGGTCTTGAAATTATATCCGGTTTTAGTCACAATGGCCCAACCCGGTATTTTTAAAGGAAAATCATGCTCGCGTTTGCCAAAGACATCAACCAAAAGGAACCGAACCATCCCGAGGAAGGCAAGAATGCCAAACTCAAGGAGTACATGGACTATCAGCGGAAGATCCACCATGAAAAATTGATCTACCATGCGCTGGACCATGCCAAAACCTACCTGCAGAAAACCATCAATGACATGCAGGGGGATGAAAACAAACTCAAAGGATACCTGGAAAAAGCGTTCCCGGTGTCCCACCGGTACGCCGACTTCGATACGCTGATGCTGATGTTGCGCAAACTGATCAACGCCCACAACGCCAGCAACAACTGGTATCGCCTGAACCGTTTTTATTTCGGCCTGGTGTATGACGCCCTCAACCGGTTCGTCCAGATTTACAACCGGCTGATCCGCGAGGGGCCGGAACAAAGCGAGGAGTACGGCATCACCCCCCGGGTGGAAATCGATTTCGACGATTGGGTCCGGTCATACTTCCACGATCTCGATTTCATGATCGGCGTGTCCACGTCTTACGTGCATTTCACTTTCCGCAAACGCAATCTCGCCATCGAAGGTTTCATCAGGGAGAAAGTGGAAGCCGGAACGCCGCACGCCGATGCCATCCGGGAAGCGAGCCAGAAATTCAATATCGAAGACGATGCGGTCAAAATTCTGTCCAATAAAACCATCGACCCGAAGGACCTGGAATTGTTTTACACCTCGGCGGAAAACCCGATCTACGAGTTTCTGTATGACTCCGGCTCGGAAGACGGTTTTCTGGACGGCGAATGCCTGCTCGATCACTCCTATTTCCTCGGCCATCAGCTCAAGGGCTTGTCCGAGGTGGAAGCCGAATCGGTGTTCAGCGAAATTGAAAGGCTTTCAAAACACTAACCATTGTGTTAAGGTAGGGCCGGTTGATCGGCAACCGAGCCCCAAAGCTCCCAAAAATCTTCTAACCTGAACGGAAATCATGAGCGATAAACACGACATGGCCTGGGATGATATCCATGATGCGGGTGACCCCCGGGGCCGGGGTCGCGGCGGGGGGGGACGCGGCGGCGGGCCGGGCGACGAAGACCGGGGCCCGCAGTTTCAAATGCCGCCCTTTAAAATCCCCAAACTGACCCCCACGACCCTGATCATCGGACTGCTGGTGGTGCTCGCCCTCTGGATCGTGCCCAGCGTGGTGTACACCGTGGCGCAGGATGAAGTCGGCGTGGTGACGCGTTTCGGGGAATATGTGCGCACTACCCCGCCGGGATTGCAATTCAAACTCCCCTCACCCTTCGAGCATGTGGAGACGCCGACAGTCCGCAAGGTGCGGGCCGCCACCGTGGGTTTCCGCCAACGGGGAAACCAGGAACAGGACCGGCCCAACGAATCGCTGATGCTGACGGGTGACGAAAACATCGTCGATATCGACCTGGTGGTGCAGTACCACATCGTCGACGCCAAGAACTATCTGTTCAACATCCGCAACCAGGCCAAGGCGGTGCACGACGTGGCCGAAACCGCCATTCGCGGCATCATCGGCAACCGGCCGATCGACGACGTGCTGACCGTCGGCAAGGCGGAAATTCAAATCCAGGTGAAAGATGCCATGCAGGTCATTCTGGACAAGTACGAAAGCGGCATTCAAATATTGAATGCCCAGCTCAAAGACGTCAGCCCGCCAAATGCGGTCGACAGCGCTTTTAAAGACGTGCAAAGCGCCAAGGAAGACAAGGACCGTTTCATCAACGAGGCGAAAGGCTACCGCAACACGATAATCCCGGAAGCACGCGGTAAAGCGGCCCAGCTCATCGCCCATGCCGAGGGCTACCGGGAAGAAGTGATCAACAAGGCGAAGGGTGACGCGCACCGGTTCCTGGCGCAATATAAAGAATACAAAAAAGCGCCGGCAGTCACCAAAAAACGGATTTACCTGGAAACGATGGAAGAAATCTATCCGCACATGAACAAGATCATTATCTCGAAAGATCAAGGCAGCGTTTTGCCCATTCTGCCGCTGACCCAAAACCTGGCAGAGGTGTTCGGCGGCCGCTCCGGTAAATAATATGAAAATGAAACCGATTTCTATCATCATTGTGGTCGTGCTGATTCTGATTCTGTCGGGGTCGATGTTCACCGTCAACATGAAGCAGAACGCCATTGTCCTGCAATTCCAAGAGTATAAAGAAACGATCACCAAGCCGGGATTGTACTTTAAGATTCCGTTGATCCAGGAGGTCCGGTTTTTCACCAAAATGCTGCTGGTGCTGGACGCCCCGCCGGCCGACATCATCACCAGAGACAAGAAAACCATGGTGATTGATAATTTCAGCATGTGGCGCATCAAGGATCCGCTGTTGTTCCTGCAGACGTTGCAGTCAGAACGGGCGGGCGAGTCCCGGCTGGACGACATCATCAAATCCGAACTACGGGTGGAGCTGGGCACGCACAACCTGATCGACGTGGTGACCATAACGCGCGAAGAGATCATGGCAAAAGTCACCCTGGAAGCCAATATCAAGGCGGCGGAATACGGCATCGAAGTGCTGGACGTGCGCATCAAGCGGGCCGACCTCCCGGAAGACAACGCCCAGAAAGTGTACAACCGCATGCGTTCCGAACGCGAGCGGATCGCCAAAAAATACCGCTCGGAAGGCGCGGAAGAAGCCACCAAGATCCGCGCGGGAACCGATAAGGAAAAAGTGATTCTAATCGCCCAAGCCTATAGAAAGGAACAGGAAATCCGCGGCCACGGCGACGCCCGCGCCACTAAGATCTACGCGGATGCGTACAACCGGGACCGGGAGTTTTACGCCTTCATGCGCTCCATGGAGGCGTACAAAAATTCCCTGCAAACCGGCACCACGGTCCTGCTCTCGGAAAGTTCCGATTTTCTGAAATACCTGAACAAATCCCGGTAAACCAAGGTCGTCCGACCGCTATGATCCCGACCCCCAGCCTTCCCACAGGTCCATGAATATTCTTATCGTCGGCGCCGGCATTGTCGGCTTCAACCTGGCGCAGGAACTGTCCCACGAAGGCCACGACATTTCGATCATCGACGCCGATCCCGAAAAAATCAAACTGATCTCGGAGAAACTGGACGTGCTCGCCGTCCGCGGCAACGGCTGTCTGCCGAGCACGCTGATCCAGGGGCGCATTCGCGACGCGGAAATGGTCATCGCCGTCACCGACAAGGACGAGATCAACCTGATGGTGTGCTTCCTCGCTCATAAGTTCGAAGTGAAGGAACGTTTCGCCCGCCTGCGCAACATGGAACTGACCGGCGAGAGCCAGGTCTTCAAACCGGAGGAACTGTTTGTCGACCACGCCATCAACCCGGCGGAGATCATCATCGACTCCATTCTCAAGATCATCAAAACCCCCGGTGCGGTGAACGTCGCCGAATTCGCCGACGGCCAGATTTTTTTTCGCGGATTCGACGTGCCGGCGGACGCGCCTTTGGCCGGCAAAACCATCGAGGAAATCCGCGAAGTGTGCGAACTCAACGCCTTCCTGGTGGTGGCGATCGTGCGCGAAGGCAAAATGATCATTCCGAAATACGAAAACCGGATCCAGGCGGGAGACAAAATTTACGTTCTGGTCGACCACGATTTTCTGCCGCTGATTCTGCCCATGCTCAACAGGCAGGTGGATGAAATCCAGAAGATCATCATCTACGGGGCCAGCCAGATAGCGGTCCACCTGGCCCGGGAACTGAATGAATTCATCAGCGACGTCTCCATCATCGAACCCTCCCTCGAAAAGGCCAACGAAGCGGCGGACACCCTGGAGGACACGGTGATCCTGCACGGAAGCGGCACCGACCCGGATCTGTTCAACGACATTAATATGAAAGACGCGGATCTGTTTCTCGCCCTGTCCAACAACGACGAAATGAACATCCTCTCCGCCCTGTTGGCCAAAAAGCACGGCGCCAAGCGGGCCGCCGTCATCACCAACGATCCGGATTACCTGCCCATCCTGGATTCCATCGGAATGGATGTCACTATCAACCCCCGGCTGATCACCGTTTCGGAAATTCTCAAGCATCTGCGCAAGGGGCAGGTGGTCAATCTGTACAAACTGATCGAGGGCGAAGCCGAAGTGCTGGAAATCGTAATCAGCGCCGAAAGCGCGGCGGCCGGCCGCCTCATCAACCAGCTCCACATGCCGGAGCATTCCATCATCGGCGCCGTTTTGCGAGTGGACGGCGAAATGGTGGTGCCCGGCGGGTCCACCGAAATCCTGGAAGGCGACACGGTGATCGTGGTGACCCTGCCGGACTGCATCGGTAAAATCGAAAAAATCTTCGGCAAAAAATCCTCGTTCTTCTCCTGATGAACCTCAAGGCGATCTTCAATGTTATCGGCATCCTGCTGATTCTGCTTTCCGGCATCCTGCTGGTGCCGCTGGCGGTGTCGCTTTACTATGCCGATCCCGCGCCGATCCATCAATGGACGCCGCAGGCGGCTTTTCTCGCGTCCTGTATCGGCTCCGGCGTTACCGGCCTGCTGCTCTGGAAACTACTGCCGTCCGGCATTGAAAAACTTCGGGAGCGGGAAGGTTTCGTCATCGTCGGCGTGGCCTGGCTCATCATCACCTTTTTCGGAGCCCTGCCGTTTTATCTGACGGGCATCTGCCCGCAATTCGTCGACGCCTATTTCGAAAGCATGAGCGGGTTCACCACCACCGGCGCATCGATCCTGACCCACATCGACACGCTGCCCCACGGCATTCTGTTCTGGCGGAACCTGATGCAATGGCTGGGCGGCATGGGCATCATCATCCTGTCGCTGGCCATCTTCCCGGCGCTGGGGATCGGCAGTTTCCAGTTGTTCAAGGCCGAAATCCCGGGCGGCGCCACGGTGGAGCGCATGAAACCGCGCCTCGCGGAAACCGCGAAAGTTTTGTGGAAAACCTACCTGGTACTGACGCTGGCGGAAATCGTCCTGCTCATGGCGGGGGGGATGGAACTGTTCGACGCGGTCTGCCACACGTTTTCAACCATGGCCACGGGAGGCTTCTCGCCCCACCAGGCCAGCGTCGGGCATTTCAACAACCTCTATTTTGAAACCGTCATCATCCTGTTCATGTTCCTGGGCGGGGTGAACTTCGCACTGCATTACAATCTTATTCTGGGAAACTTTAAAGTCGTTTTCCAGAATCCGGAGTTACGTTTTTACGTGTTGATGATCGTCATCGCGGTGGCCGTCACCACCCTCGGCCTGGCGCACGCCACCGGCGATAGTCTGGAACACGCGTTCCGGCGGGCGGCGTTCAACGTCGTTTCCATCAACTCCACCACCGGTTACACCACCGACGATTTCAACCTGTGGCCCGATTACCTCAGAATCCTCCTGGTGGTCATCATGATGGTGGGCGCCTGTTCCGGCTCCACCAGCGGCTCGTTTAAAATCATCCGGGTCATTATTCTGTTCAAAGTCATTGTCCGGGAACTGCAGAAACTGATTCATCCGCGCGCGGTGGTGCGCATCAAGGTGGGCAAAAAACCCCTGCCGACGGATTATGTGATGAACGTGGTGGCGCTGGCGGGAATGTTCCTGGGGCTGACGGTGACGGGATGCATCGCCCTGGCGTGGATGGGCGTCGATTTGACCACGGCGCTCAGTGCATCCGTCGCCTGCCTGTTCAATATCGGGCCCGGTATGGGGCAGGTCGGCCCCACCGCGAATTATGCCGCCCTTCCGGAAGCCGGAAAATGGATTTTAATTTTATGGATGTTAATGGGCCGCCTCGAAATTTTCGGCATCCTGCTGCTGTTTCTGCCTGTCACCTGGAGGAAATAGCCACTATTTCATTGATTTTGACCCCCTGATTGATTAGTATTCTCCTGTTTCCTTTCAGACGAATAATCGGTCGGGTCGACGCGCCTCCACACCCTTATTCGTTTTCCCAATGAATTGATTGATTTTTTCATATCCTCCAACAGACCGGAGCACTGTATTGTAAGCAATCAGGATTCCCTGAAAACAGGGAAACTGTCATCTTAAGGATTGACTCGGAATGAACACGACATCGAATCCCCTTAAAATTACGGAAGTGGTTTTAAGAGACGCCCATCAGTCGTTGCTGGCCACCCGCATGAAAACCGAGGATATGCTCCCGATCGCGGAAAAGCTGGATTCCGTCGGCTTCTTCTCGCTGGAGATGTGGGGCGGCGCCACGTTCGACACCTGCATCCGCTTTTTGAACGAAGACCCGTGGGAGCGGTCCCTGCAACTCAAAAAGAAAATGCCCAAGACCCCGTTCCAGATGCTGCTCCGGGGACAAAACTGCGTGGGTTACCGCCATTACGCCGACGATATCGTCGAGCGCTTCGTCAAACAATCGTCCGACGTGGGGATCGATATTTTCCGCATCTTCGACGCGCTCAACGATCTGCGCAATATTGAAGTCGCGGTCAAAACCGCCAAGAAATGCGGCGCCACGGTGGAAGGCTGCATCAGTTACACCGTCAGCCCGGTGCACAACATCGAGCTGTATATCAAGATGGCCCGGGATCTGGTCGACCTGGGAGCGGACATCCTGTGCATCAAGGACATGGCGGGCCTGCTGACCCCGCAGACGACCCTTGCTTTGATCAGCGAAATCAAAAACACCATCAAGATTCCCATTCATCTCCACACCCACTCCACCACCGGACTGGCGGGGATGAATATCCAGTGCGCCATCGATCAGGGAGTCGATATGGTCGATACCGCCATCTCCTCGATGTCCATGGGGACCTCACACTACGCCACCGAATGCGTGGTGGCCGCCCTCCAGGGAACGCCGCGGGACACCGGGCTGGATCTGCACCTTTTGGAAGAAATCGCCGACTACTTCAAGGAGGTCCGCAAGCATTACGCCCAGTTCGAAAGCAACTTCGTGGGCGTGGATATCAAAATTCTCGAATCACAGATACCCGGCGGCATGATCTCCAACATGGAAAACCAACTGCGGGAACAGAACGCCCTCGACAAACTCGAGGAAGTGCTGAAAGAAGTGCCCCGCGTGCGGAAAGATTTGGGATACCCGCCGCTGGTCACCCCCACCAGCCAGATTGTCGGCTCGCAGGCCACGTTGAACGTGCTGACCGGCGAACGCTACAAGATCATCACCAAGGAAACGCGCGAATGCATACTGGGCAAATACGGCAAACTCCCGGCGGAAATCGATCCGGAACTTATGGAGAAAGTGGCGAAGGGCCAGAAGATGATCGACTGCCGTCCCGCCGACCTGTTGGTGCCGGAATGGGATACGGTGGTCGCGGAAGTGGGAGACAAGGCCAAAAACGACGCGGACCGTCTGACCTATGCCATGTTTCCGAAGGTGGCGTTAAAGTTTTTTGAAACCCGCGGCAAGCCGTTACCCGAGCCGACGGCCCCGGCACCCGCGCCGGCGGCGGCTCCGGCTCCTCCGGCCCCTCAACCCGCGGCCCCTGCATCGGCACCGGCGGCAGGCGGCTCGGCGATCTACACCATCACTGTCAACGGCAAACCGTATTCGGTGCAGGTCGGTACGGGAGCGGCGGCACCCGTGCAACCGGCGGCCGCGGCCCCTCAACCGGCGGTGGCACCCGCGCCTGCGCCTTCATCCACCGGGTCCAATAATGCGGTGACCTCCCCCCTGCCCGGCTCGGTGTTCGCCCTGAAATGCAAGGTGGGCGACCAGGTCAACGAAGGGGACATCGTGATGATTCTGGAATCCATGAAAATGGAAACCGAGGTGCAAACTCCTTACAGCGGCACCGTCAATTCCATCCTGGTTCAGGAAGGCGCGAACGTCCAGACCGGCGATGAACTCATTCTGATTTCATAATGAACTTTCAGGATGCCATCAACAAAATTCTGCACTCCACCGGGTTTGCCACTATAGAACCCGGTCAGGGGTTGATGATCGTCATCTCGCTGGTCCTGCTCTACCTCGCCATCTGGAAAAAGTTCGAACCCCTGCTCCTGCTGCCCATCGGGTTCGGTTGTTTGCTCGCCAACCTGCCGCTCAGCCTGATGGCCAACACCGATGAAGGCGGTTTATTTAACTTTTTCTATTACGGGGTGAAGCACCAAATTCTCCCGCCTCTGATTTTTCTGGGAGTGGGCGCGTTGACCGATTTTGGTCCCCTGCTGGCCAACCCGTCGACTCTGCTGTTGGGAGCGGCGGCGCAAATCGGAGTGTACACCACGCTCATCGGGGCGGTGGCGCTGGGATTCAGTCTGCAGGAAGCCAGCGCCATCGGAATTATCGGCGGCGCGGACGGGCCGACCTCGATTTTTCTCGCCGCCAAACTGGCGCCGCACCTGTTGGCTCCGATTGCGATTGCGGCCTATTCCTACATGTCGCTGGTGCCGCTCATTCAACCGCCCATCATGCGCCTGCTCACCACGGAAAAAGAGCGGCAGGTGAAGATGGAGCAGTTGAAACCGATTTCGCAGACGGTCAAAATCATTTTCCCAATCGCATCCACGGTGATTATCGTGTTGATGCTCCCCGGCGTCGCACCTTTGATAGGGATGTTGATGCTGGGCAACCTGTTCCGGGAATGCGGGGTGACGGCGCGCCTGCATGAAACCTCGCAGACGCATCTGATCAATATCGTGACCATCCTGCTGGCGCTGGCGGTCGGCTCGTCGATGACGGCGGCAACGTTTTTAACCTGGAGCACCATCAAGATCATCATACTGGGCCTGGCGGCGTTCTGCGTGGCCACCGCCGGCGGGGTGCTGTTCGGAAAACTCATGTATGTGATATCCAAAGGAAAGGTGAACCCCTTGATCGGGTCGGCGGGCGTGTCGGCGGTTCCCATGGCCGCGCGGGTATCGCAAAAAGTGGGACAGGAAACTGATAAATCCAATTTCCTGCTTATGCACGCGATGGGTCCCAACGTCGCCGGAGTGATTGGCAGCGCGGTGGCGGCGGGTGTGTTTCTATCCCTGTTTGGGTCGGGTGACGCCGGAGCGGGGCATACCGCGATTGAGGCCCTTAAAACCATCACCGCATCGTTGGGCCAATAAACCATGCCCCCTTTACTCGAAGCGATCCAGATTTCGTTCCTGGCCATGATCGTGATTTTTTTGGTTCTGGGTATTTTGATCGGCGTGATCAAGGTGCTGGTCCATTTTCTGCCCTACACGGAGGAACCCGTCCCTCCGGCCCGGACGCAGTCTCCGGTGGCGGCCACCGGCGCGTCCCAGGAGGAAGAGCATATCGCCGCCATCCACGCCGTGCTGGCGCATCATCTGGGCAAAGCTCCACAGGACATTCATATTCAGCACATCACTTCTCTTTAACAAAACCATCAGGGGTTCGAGGGTTCCCTTTCAGTGAACAGATCGCCCGGGGCGCTGATGATCCCTTCCAGGGTGCCTAATATTTTTTCGCTGATGGATTTAAAGGGAATCGCTTCGACTTTGGGGTCGCTGAACGGACCTTCGACTTTATAATAGGTGGTGATCAGGCTGCCTTCTTTTCCGCCGGTCATAATCGGGCCCAGAATCGGAATCTTTTCTATGATGCGGCCCACCCGGCGAAACGGCGCGACCCCCACGACGGTCCCCATTCGACTGGTGTTGAGATCGAAGGCCCCGACCAGAGACAGGCGTTGCCCTTTTTCCTCGTACAAAAAGTTTTCGGTACGCGCCACGCCGTTTACAATTTGAAAATCGCCAAAAATCTGCAGATAACCGGTATTGGGTTGACCGGCCCTTTCGGCAACGGTTTGCGGGTCGACCGAAACTCCAAACAGGGCCACCACGCCATTCAACAGGTGTCCGGTATTGATGCGGCCATCTTTTAAATCAAAGGACAACCGGCCCTTCAGGCTTTGGGTGATTTGCGTCAAATCCCCTCCCCGGCCTTGGAGATGAGCTTTTAACCAAACCGTTTTCCCGGTCAAACTGGCCTTGAACAGGCCCCCAAACATGGCAAACAGTTTATCGATCGGAGTCTTGCGGGATACCAGGACCGCATCAAAAGCAGGATTTTGAATATCGACGAGAGATAATTTTCCCATGATCATCACCTGATCCACGCCGGGTTGTCCGAGGGTCAGGTTATCGGTTCGCAGGACCTGATCCTTGAAGGTGAAGGTGCCGGCCACTTTGGGCAGAGTCCAGAATTTCTGGGAAAACCGATTGATCTTGATTTTAATTTCCCCCGTCCCATTGGCAAAAACATGGGTCTGGCCCAACCACGCCAGAAAACCCTTGGAAGGTTTGCCCTTCTCCGAGACCAATTGATTCAAATCAAGTCCGGGCCCGGCCACTTGCAGTGTCAAACGCGGCGCCTCTCCCCCCTGGTAATCCCCGTCGAAATACAGCTGAGAACCGTTCGCTTCCAGTCGGCCTCGGCGAAGGAAGAAATGGTTGTTGCTGAATTGCATGTCTGCGCTCAATTTAAACGCAGCAAGGAAGCCCTCCGGTTTATACTCGATGCTGGTCAAGCGGACTTTCCCCTGCATCTCCGTTTGTTCCAGGTACCGGAAATTTCCTTTCGCCGAGAATTGAAAGCGCGACTCCCCGCCCAAAGCACCCTGCAACGGGCGAATGTACTGGGAAGCGGGCCAGACCTTGAAATGGCGCGATTCCAACTGGATCGAAAATTCCGGGTCGTCCATGCTTTTCAGGAATCCGGTTCCGGACACTGTGTTGCCCTCCAACTCGAAGATCACCTTTTTAAAATCAATCCGGCCGCCGGAATCCAGGCTGGCGAAAATTTCGATGGAATTGGAAACGTTTTCAGGTTTGATCAGAAAATCCTGATAACGGTAGGACGCGCGGGTCAAATCCACGCGCTTTTCAAGTTTCATAAACTGCTCGGTACGGTGGAATTTCAACTCCACTTTTGCGGGCCCCTGATACTCCAGGGTTTCCAGAAAGGGAATTCCCGCAAAATCCTGATTCAAAAAATCGGAGGAACGCGCCTGCAACACCAGTTCCGAGTCCGCTTGGGAATAGTTTTTGAAACGGCCCTGGATGTCGAGCGGCGAATCGCCATACCATCCGCCGGTGGTCTCCAGGTCGATGTTGCGGTCGTCAAACGATATCGTGGCGTTCAGATTGCGTACGGGACGAAAACCTTTGGAATGTTTCAGAAACAGTTTTCTGATTTTCAGGGAACCCTGGTTTTTGGCTCGTGTCTTCCCCGGCCCGGGCCCGGTGCTTTGTAAATTGAATTCAATCTCCCCGCTTTCAAACACAATATTTTTGAGAAAAGTTTTGATCCGGCCCTCAAAGTGGGTCCAGACCTCCTGCCCGGCCTTCCAGGTTCCCAGTTGAAGGGTCCCCCGAACCTGCTTCACCGGGACGCCGTCCTTCACAAAGGACGCCCCGTTGATGTCCCGGAAATAATGATCGCCGTATTCGCCGTTGATATTTTCCAAGCGGAGGGTCCAGGTCTGTTGCGCCTTCCCCTTAGTTTGAGCATCGGGTTTCGGGACGGCGCTCTGGAAATGAATCCTGCCGTTGATATTATGAATCGGTGCGGGCCAGGCCTTCTTCATAAACCCGGCGCGCTCCAACGACACACTGCCCGACCACACCAGTTGTTCCCGGTGTTCCAGGGGTCCCTGGACGGCGAGCCGCCCGCGGACCATCCCCTGAATCCGCTTGAGGTCTTTAAGGAACGCCAACTGCCGGGGCAGTTTCCAATTTTTTTCAAACATATTGGCCAGCGGCGCCAGCGCCACCTCCGCTTCGAGGGTGCCTTCGATCCGGGGCTCGGTTAAGGGGTTCACGATGGTCCCGGTTAAATTTTTGATCGACACATGGTTAAAACGCGCCTGTTGAATCTTGATCTCGGCGACCCCTTTCCCGAATTTGAATTCTCCGGTCACATCGCTCAAAGGCAGGGCATCCACGCCAAAATCCGCATGGCGCAGAATGATCGTGCCCGAGTCATGCTCCTGGATTTCCGCGTTCGACCGGCCTTCAAAAATGGCCCGCGGCCCTTCAATATGCAAAGCGGTGACTTCGATCTCACCCTTTTTCACCAGGCGGTGCACACGACGGTGCAAATCCCTGCTGAACAATTTAAAAGGCAGGTAGGTCTCGCTGTCCTGAACCTGAAAGGCGGTGGTCTTCAGAGAAGCGGTCAGCCGGGCCTTCTCGGACATAAACCGCGCATAGGTTCCGTGGATCTGCATCAAAAATTTTCCGGAACGGTAATCCAGCTGTTTGAACTCCACTGTATCCCGATTGAAAATCATGTTGTAGTCGAGACGGCCGTTGGCGGGTTTGGGCCCCTGGCCAAGGCCGGATTGCAGGCTGGCCTGTTGCTCGTGCTTTAAAACGCCGGACAACTGAATATGGCCGTCCAGCGTGCCGGTAAACCGGGTGTCGAGGGAAATGCGATGGTCACCCGGGTTTTGCGCGAACAGCTTGTTCAGGTAGAGGGCAAACGGCTGGGTTCCCTGATCCCGAATCTCCAAGGTGCCCTCCAGCGCCACCTGCGACAGATTGAACTCCTCCCGGGGCACGCGCAGTTTGCCATCCAGCTTCAGGGTTCCGCTTTCATTGGGTCCGTAAGGCACCTCGCCGCTCAAATGCACTCGGAGCGACGTCTTCAAAAGGGGCTTGGTGAGGGACAACGACATGTTTTTGATCTTGGTGACCAGCGGCTTGGCACCGTTGGAGATGTGGTGATCCACCAGCCACAACTCTCCCTGGCGGACCTGCACGCTGTGCATCAGCCCCGCCCGGATCAAATCCGTAAGCGTGGCGCCGGACCGGTGCGATTCGATCGAAGTCAGGTTGCCAAAATTAAATTCTCCCCGGTTATCGCGGGTGACCTGCAAAATCAGGCCTTCAAAAATAATTTTCTGGATTTCGATCTTCCCGTTCAACAGGGGCAGGGCATCCAATAAAACCAGAACCTCCTTGCAAAAAAAATCCGCCTCTTTTTCAGAGGCTCCTTTGAGCGTCACGTCATGCAGCTGCAATCCGATGCCTTCACTGAAATCCAGATGCGCGGCACCGATCTGGACATCCCGTTGCGTTTCCGCTTTGATCTCCTGAGCCACCAGGTCCCTCAGCGCGTCCAGGTCCTTCAACTGAATGTAAAAAACCCCAATCACCACCAGGCACACCAACACCAGAAGGATCACCACCGGATAAATCAGTTTTCGTTTGGTCAATGGCATTTCAATTGGGGGTTACGCGGGATTCAATGGTTCCATACCCTCTTAAACAGTTAAATTAGAAGACCACATTTCGGAAGGATTATGGTAATTTCTTATCGACCCGCAGGTCAGGGTCCAAGAGGGCTTTAATAACTCTCAATATATCATTAAGTTTCAATCCCTTGCAAACCTGTTTGGGGTCTCCTGGCGCCCCTCCCCCTTTCACCCCATGAGCGGAAACAAAAATCAGGAAATGGTTTACGGCGTTCACCCGCTCCAGCAGGCGCTGGCGCTGGGCAAGAGGGAATGCTACAAAATCGTTCGCGTGCAGGGCAAACCCCCGGCCCGGCTGGCGCCCATTCTGAAACTGGCGGAACGGCAACGGACCCGGGTGGAGACCCTGCCGCGCGAAGTCTTCCGCAAACAATTCGGCCAGTTCAAGCATCAGGGCATTGTCGGTTACTTTTCTCCGATCCAGACCCTCGAGCTGGCAACCCTGATCGAGCAGGCCTGTCAATCCGGCCCGCACCCCGCTCTGGTATTGGCGGATGAAATTCAAGATCCGCAAAACCTGGGCGCCCTCATTCGGTCGGCGTGGGTGCTGGGTCTGCAGGGACTGGTGGTGCCCAAACACCGGTCGGTGCCGATCAACGAGACGGTCGCGAAATGCTCCGCCGGGGCGGTCGAGTCGCTGCCCATCGCCTGCGTAGCCAACCTGAAACAGGCGGCCGAGTTATTAAAGGAAAAAGGGTTCTGGATCGTCGGGGTGGACATGGCGGGAGAGCGTCCCTGCTATGAATTCGATTTCAACATGCCGGTGGCCCTGATCATCGGCGGAGAGGAAAAAGGGATACGGCCCCTGTTGAAAAAAACCTGCGACTTTACCGTGTCCATCCCCATGGCGGGAGAGTTGGGGTCGCTCAACGCGTCGACCGCCGGGGCGATCGTGTTTTATGAAATTCAAAAGCAGAGGGCGCAGGCCGGATCGAAACCATAAAAAAAACGGCGGAGAGAAACCCTCTGCCGTTCAATTTTTCCGCCGGATTCCGGACTAGGAAAACCTGCGCCGCAGGGCGGACTTTCTTTTCTTTTTGGCTTCTTTCTGTTTTCGTTTCTTTTTGACCGAAGGCTTTTCATAAAAACGGCGGCGTTTCAATTCTTTCAACAAACCTTCCTTGGTCATTTGCCGTTTCAGCGCTTTCAGCGCTTTATCAACCTGATTTTGATGAACGGTGACTTCCAAAAGAAAAACAACCCCTTTCAAACACGGTGCATAATAAAATCCCCGCTTCCGTTTAAGGCCCCGGAAATCATGGGACTATCATTGGGAAGAGGGAGTGAATCTGGTATTATTGACGATGTCCGGAAAGATGTCAAGCGATCCGGTTCCCGGACCGGGGAATTCTCCTACCTTCTTGATATCATGGTCCAACCGATCCGATACGGAGGCATTCAGTGCGCCCATGAAAACGATTCGTCTGACCGGCCTGATCCTGCTGTTGACCCTGAGCCTGTTTTCCCGTTCCTGGGCGAAAGACTATGCCGTTCCTAATGCGGGGTCTCCCTATAAAAATTTAGCGGAACTGGAGGAAGGGCAGATTCTGCACCTGCCCACCGGCCTTACGGTTACGGTCGACCAGATGATCGATACCGTCGCCGGGTCGCGCGTCATCTACGTCGGCGAAACCCACGACAACCTCGAAGCCCACCGGATTCAGCTGGAGGTGATCCGCCGCCTGCATGAACAATTTCCGGGCCGGATCGCGGTGGGAATGGAAATGTTCCGGCGCTCCGCCCAGGACGACCTGGACCGCTGGCAACAGGGACATTTAACGGACAAATCCTTCCGTAAACTGTTCCGCAAAAACTGGGGCCGCGGCTTGGGCCTGTACCAGCCCATTTTTGAATTTATCCAAGCCAACGCCATTCCGTTGATCGGCCTGAAAACCTCGCGCGAGATGGAGCAGCTATTCCGTGACGGCGGACCCGGTCAGCCGGGCTTGCCGGAAATTGACACCGGGGATGAGTATCACCGGGCCTATTCGATGGCCTTGTTCGGCGGCAACGAGACGCATACCGGCGTGGTCTCCAAACCGTATCAGATGCTGTTGCTGTGGGAAGAGTCGATGGCCGATACCGTCGCGCAATTTTTAAGGGACCCGGCCAACCGCGACCGTAAACTGATCGTGCTCGCCGGCGGGTTTCATGTGCAATACGGGTATGGCATCCCCAAACGCGCGTTCCGGCGCGTGCCCCATGCCTATTCGATCATCCTGCCGGTGGTGACGGAGATTCCCAACGAGTTAAAGGACCGTGAAATGAAAATGAAGAAAGTGTCCATCCCCCTGTACAGCGCGGACTTCGGCTGGAAGGTGTCCTACATCGTCCCGCCGCCCCACCGCATCAAACTGGGGGTATTTCTCGAGGAGTTGGAGAACGGGCTCAAGGTCCTTAAAGTGGAAGAAGGCTCCAATGCGGCGCGGATGAATCTGCAACCCGGCGACGTGTTATTGCAGCTGGACGGCGATGAGCTGGCGGATGTGGAGGATTTGGCAGCGCAATTGCAAAAACGGAATTTTGGAGACAAGGTGCGCCTCCTATTCAAGCGCGGCGATAGCGAACAGGACGTGTCTGGAGTTTTACAAGAGCCCCCAAAAACCGAATAGCCTTTCCCTGCCGCCGAGAAAAGAATAAATAACCACTGATACCTGTCCAGATCCCTTCGACAAGCTCAGGAAAGGCTTTTACAAGGGAGAGAAATTTGCCCCAGGCCTAGCCTGGCCTCCCCTGTATCCCCTTCTTACCAAGGAGGGGATTATTATTGCCGCCATCGTTGCGCTTACAGGTTGAATCCACAGGAGGAGGAATCTCTGTTTTATGTTCCCACCGGGCGTGGCCCGGCCATCATGCCGCTCAACTGCTCGAGATGGGCGTCGCCGGTCAATTCGAGGAAAATATCTTCCAGATGTTCGTGGTCGGTCGAGGCCTGGCGCCGCAACTCGTCCAGCGTCCCCAAGGCAATAACCTCACCTTTTTGAATAATGCCGATCCGGTCGCACATCGCCTGGGCGATGCCGAGGGAATGGGTGGACATGAACACGCAAACTCCTTTGCGGCACAGGTCGCGGAACAGTTGCTTGACCTGCCGCGCGCCCTTCGGGTCCAGCCCCACCATCGGCTCATCCACGACCAGTACCTGCGGATCGTGCAACAGCGCGCCGGAGATGATGAGTTTCTGTTTCATCCCGTGCGAATAGCCTTCGACCAATTTGTCGGCCGCCTCGGCGAGGTCGAAAAATTCCAGATACTGCTGACCCGTCTCGAGAGCGCGGGTGGCCTCCATGCCATAGAGATCGGCGATGAACGACAGGTATTCGCGCCCGGTCAGTTTTTCATAAATGAACGGCCGGTCCGGGATGTACCCCATGATCGACTTGGCCTCTTCCGGCTGGTCAGAGATGTCGTAGCCGCCGATGGATACGGTCCCGCCGGTGGGTTTGAGCAGTCCGACGATCATCTTGATGGTGGTGGTTTTGCCCGCGCCGTTGGGTCCCAGAAACCCGAAGAGTTCGCCTGCGGGAACTTTCAGGTCGACGCCTTTCACCGCTTCCTGGTTGGAATAACTTTTGACCAGATTCTGTAGATGCAGCATGATTTCCTTTCTAAACGATGTCAAAGGAGCGCAGGCCCTGAGGCCCGATCCAGTTGAGATCAATTTTGGACACCTTCGCCAGGGCCGGGCCGTGCCGGCACCATTCGATCAACTCCTCCAGTTTGCCCTTGTCCCCCTCGGCGTGAATTTCCACCGATCCGTCGCCACAGTTTTTCACCCAGCCGGTCAGCCCCAGCCCTTGTGCGACTTTCTGCGTGTTGGACCGGTAAAACACACCCTGAACGTGGCCGTGGACAAACATGTGGACCGCTTCAGCATCACCCATCGGACACTACCCCCGGCGGTTGGCCCGGTCGAAGAGGTTCTGCACCTCACGGTAAATGGCAAATGTGGAACCGTCGCCGATTTTCTTGCCGTATTTGCCCAGATCGCGCATGATCCTCTGAAACTCAGAGGTCGCTCCGGTAAAGTTGTCGATCAACGGGCGAAACGAGACCTGCTCCTCGGGGTCCAGACGGTCACAGATGACCCGCAACCGGTCTTTCAAGGGCTCGAAGTTTTTCTCCATGTTACATAGGGTAGCTTTCCCATAAACCCTTTGCAACGAATTTTCCGGGTCCGGGCCTCTCCCGGGGCTTTGGGCTCCTCCGTCCGGGCGATCTTCCCCGCTTTCCGGGCCAGATTTTGGCCTTGACCCATCGATATGTTTTATGATATATATCGAAATCACAGCAACCGGAAAATGAGGCTCCAAAAGATGACCGCTCCAGGATGGAAACGATGGGTCACAGGATTCGTACTGGCGCTTTGGGCGGCCACCCCGGCCATTGCCGGGGAGGTGACGGTCGCCGTGGCCTCCAATTTTCTGAATCCGCTCAAACAGTTGATTCAGGAATTTCAACACCAAAGCGGACACCGCGTGCGCACCGTGTCCGGCTCGACGGGAAAACTGTACGTGCAGATCCTGCACGGCGCGCCGTTCGATGTATTTCTTGCGGGGGACAGCACGCGGCCCCGCCTGTTGGAAAAGGACGGACAGGCGGTGGCCGGAACCCGGTTTACCTATGCCCGGGGCAAAATCGTTTTATGGAGTGCCGATCCGCTGCGGATCGGCGCTGATGGCAAAAACCTTTTACGTCGCCGAAATTTTAACCACTTGGCGCTGGCCAATCCCAAAACCGCACCTTACGGCAAAGCCGCGGTTACGGCATTGCAACGATTGAACCTGTGGGAGACGTTGTCCCCGGTGATCGTGCAGGGCGAAAACATCGGCCAGACGTTTCAATTCGTGGCCACCGGCAACGCGGAGGTCGGGCTGGTCGCCCTCTCCCAGGTGATGGATCCCCGTCTCAACATCAAAGGCAGCCGATGGCTGGTGCCGGAGGATTTATACGATGCCATCGACCAGGACGCGGTCCTGCTCACCCGCGGCAAGTCCAATCCGGCGGCGCGGGCGTTCCTCAAGTTTTTACAATCGGGCCGGGCGAGAAATATTCTTAAATCTTATGGCTATGGTTTGAAATGACGACGCAGCAAAGAAGAAAGGCTTTTTGAGGATGGACTGGCAACCGGTATGGATCACCCTGCAACTGGCGGCCACCACAGTGGGCGTTCTGCTGTTGATCGGAACGCCGGTGGCGTGGTGGCTGGCGCACACGCCGTCGCGTGCGCGGGTCTGGGTGGAGGCGGTGGTCGCTCTGCCGCTGGTGTTGCCGCCGACGGTGCTCGGGTTTTATCTGTTGATCGCGCTCGGCGTCCACGGCATCATCGGCGAACCGTTTCAATCGATGACCGGGTCTTCCCTGGCGTTCACCTTCCCCGGTCTGGTGATCGCTTCGACCCTGTATTCCTTTCCCTTCGTCGTGCAACCTCTGCAGGGAGCGTTCGAAGCCTCTGGAAAAACTTATCTCGAGACGGCGTGGACGCTGCGTGCGTCGAAATGGGACGCCTTTATCAGCGTCGCCTCTCCTTTGGCCGTTCGCGGTTACCTCACCGCGATGGTGCTGGGGTTCGCGCATACGCTGGGAGAGTTCGGGGTGGTGTTGATGGTGGGCGGTAACATCCCCGGCAAAACCAAGGTGGTGTCCATCGCCATTTACGATCACGTCGAGGCCCTCGAATATTCGCAGGCACATCTGCTTTCGGGAGGCCTTTTGCTGTTTTCCTTTGTGGTGTTGCTGGTGGTGTACGCGTGCAACCGCCGCCTGCCGGTGCACGTCTCATGAGCGCCATCGTTTCCCGGTTCCGCGTACACTATGAAAAATTTTGCCTGGAAACCGAGCTGGAGTTTCCCGACCGGGGGGTGACGGTGATCTTCGGCCGGTCCGGCTCCGGCAAAACCACGCTCCTGCGTTGCCTCGCCGGGCTGGAGCGGTCGCCCACAGGGTATATGAAATTCGGCGAAAGCGTGTGGCAGGACGAATCATCGAACCTCTTTCTGCCGGTTCACCGCCGGCCCATCGGCATGGTGTTTCAGGAGGCGCGGCTGTTCCCGCATCTGACGGTGCGTAACAACCTGATGTATGGATACCGGCGAATCGATCCCCGGCAGAGACACATCGCGTTCGACCGGGTGATGGATCTGATGGACCTGCACCCTCTTCTGGACCGGCGGCCGCAGGGTCTTTCCGGCGGCGAACAGCAACGGATCGCCATCGGACGCGCCCTGTTGACCAGCCCCCGGCTGTTGCTCATGGATGAACCGCTCTCCAATCTCGACATGGAGCGCAAACAGGACATCCTGCCGTTTCTGATCCGCCTCAAAGAGGAAATGCGGCTCCCCATCGTTTATGTCACCCATTCGCTTGAGGAAGTCCTGCAACTGGTGGATACGCTGGTGCTGTTGCACGACGGGAACCACGTCGCGACCGGTCCGGCCAACGAGGTGTTATCGCGTCTTGATCTGGCGGGAACCACAGGACCTTCGGCGGTGGGCTCGGTGTTGACCACCACCGTCGCCGGCCATGAAACCGAGTTCGGCCTGACGCGTGTTCAATACCGGGACCGGTTTCTCTATATTCCCGAACAGCCTCTGGCAGTGGGAAGTCCGTTGCGCCTGCATCTGCTGGCCCGCGACATCAGCATCGCGCTGGGAAAACCTGAAACCCCGACCAGCGTTTTGAATATGCTTCCCGCCACCGTTCTGGCAATCGGTCCCACGGACAC